>Ga0307445_10001366_pt1 | contig 13738 bp, 10 predicted proteins | sample SalMarSW160330MG_FD_202147 | JGI IMG/M metagenome (GOLD analysis project Ga0307445, IMG submission 202147) | Salt marsh sediment microbial communities from the Plum Island Ecosystem LTER, Massachusetts, United States - SW1603-30 | ecosystem: Environmental > Aquatic > Marine > Intertidal zone >...
TGGTGGGCAAATTGGCCGATCTTTACTCTATCCATAGTGTCCTAATGGGCATATCTTTGCTGCCCTTATTATCCCTTCCGCTAATATTTAGCCTTCCTCATGTCAAAAAGTAATTTATCGGCCGTGGTTGACAAGCTTGAATAACCGAGTTCGGCTGAAATTAAGAGGCCTTTCTATGATGTAGATTTTTTACCAAGTTGATTTGAGATAGTTTAACGGAGAACTCGCTTCCCTTTTTGTCTATCCTCACAACACGCGCTTTGTTCTTCATTTGGACACCGTGATTTCTCAGGGCATCGAGGAAAGCGTCTCGAAAGGCACCGCTCCCACCACGAGGATAGTAGGCGCCGGCAAGGAAATAATTCAGCACCTCCAGTGCTATAATTATAGACGCCTTTTGTGGAGGCAAACCGTAGGTGCCGCAATAACCAGATAAAACAGCTTGTAACCGCTTGTCGGATGTCACTTCGTCAAGGAGTTTCTGGTACGGCACTCGAGAATACTTCAGCATCACCGCGACTCATGATATCTACCCGCGCATCTGTACGGACAATCTGATTTACGACGTGTTCTATGTCTACCTCACCTACTCCGCGTACGCCATCGACTACTATGCCGCGATGTTCACGCGCAGCCTGGACTATGGCGAGACCTATGCCGAGCCCCAGAACATCACCGGCGCCGCGGAGACCTCATCGTTCGTGACCCGTCCCGACATCGCTTACGGGACCGCCGGGCTGTTCGTCGCGTTCGAGAAGCTGGGCTGGTCCGGCAGCGCTTGGGCCACGCAGGTATGGGTGGCGCGCAGCACCAATTACGGTAGTTCGTGGAACACCCCGGTGCAATTGACCACCTCGGACGATGGCGCCTGGCATCCGTCCGTCGCGGCTGCCGTCGGTGTCTCGACGGTGATGGTCGCATATACGCTATCAGTCTGCGACCAGACCGACATTTTCTGCGCTTACTCCACGAACGGCGGCACCTCTTACGCCCCGAGCAGTCCGCTGCCGAGGGAGTGGGACAACGAGAAGAGCGTGGCTCTCACCGTCAGCGACAGCGGCGGCCGCTACCACGCCGCCTGGTGGTGCGCATATGACATCCTGTACAGCTACACAGATGCTACCTCCCCGTTGCCCTGGGCTAAGGCGACCCTGGTTAACGAGGCCAATTGGGCTAGCAGCGTCTACAGCCGGCCCGCGATCTGCGTGAATCCAACGGCGCCGCTGGTGGAAGAACCCCGCGTGGCCTGGACCGATTATCGAGGTACTCACTATGATATCTACTTTGATAAGCCTGTGCCGGCTCCTCCCCCTCCTCCTCCTTTGCCCAAGGTCCCAATCCCGTCCTTGATACTCCTGCTTTTAGGGGACCCATGAGGTAAATCTGCCGCAGAACCGATTCGGCTCGATACACCGGGAAGCAAGGGACGGGCAGAGAATCCTGTTTCCACGCAAGAAGGGCTGATCGTGGTGGACAACCCATGCAGTTTTGTCAGAATCGCCTCTTTGACCTGTCTGAAGCCGGGATCACATTCCGTTCAGGGCATGAGCAAGGCACGGGAAATACAAAATGTCAGTTTTTCTTGTACGGGAGAAGATATTCGCTTGACAGTGGTACTTTAAACGGGAGAACCGATTACTTTATTATTCTCGATACGCTCAATCCTCACAGGCACAATCCGTCCTTTTAGATCGTTAACAGAAGAGAATAAGACCGGCAGGTAATTGTCGCTTGTGCCTTTCATCATGTCCTCTTTTTCCGAATACCACCCCTCTGCAAGAACTGGAAATTCTTTGCCAAGGCAGATGTCATAAAATTCAGCCCTCTTGTCCTGCCCGATTGCCCTCAGCTCTGCGGCCCTTTTTTTAATAACCCCTGGATCATTCCGGCCATCAAAATCGAAAGCGGCTGTTCCTTTACGGGCTGAAAAGGGAAAGACATGGAGATAAGATATCGGCAAATCTCTTATAATGGAGCATGTGTTTTGATGTGCCACGGAATCTTCCCCTGGAAATCCGGACATAACATCAACGCCGATCGCCGCAAGTGGGATTGAAGCATGGATGGACCTAATGAGCTTTACAAACTCTTTGGTAGCATAATCGCGATTCATTCTTTTCAGTACTTTATCATCCCCGCTTTGTAAGGGTATATGAAAATGCCGGCAAAGCCATTTGGAAGAGGCTACCATCTCAATAAGATCCTGATCTATCTCATTGGGTTCGATTGAGCTAAGCCGAATACGGACCGGGAAACCTTGCCTGCCGATAGCAAGAAGCAGGTTATTAAGATTCATATTCCCGTTTAAATCCACACCATACTTTCCAAGATGGATGCCGGTGAGAACGATCTCCCTGTGACCTTCTCTGACCAAGCTTTCTATCATGGACAGAACCTTTTCAGGCGCTAGGCTCCTGTATGGCCCTCTGGCAAAAGCTACGATACAGTACGAACAGAAAGACTCACAGCCATCCTGGATCTTCAAATAGGCGCGGTTCCGGCCGTGAAAACGCCCTATAGGATGAAAATCAAAGGCCATTTTCGATTCAAAGTCTTTTAAAACAACTAACCTTTGTTCTGAATTCTCCATACTTAAAATGACTTCGGTGAGTTTTTCCTTTGCCCTGTTATCTGCAATAAGCCTGATTCCCTGTATACCCAAAAGCTCGTCAGGACAAACTTGTGCATAACAGCCGATAGCTGCAACCAATCCACCGGGATTCTCTCGGATTGCCTTTCGGATTTCCTGCCTTGACTGATGAGCAGCTCTTTGTGTAACAATGCAGGTATTTATTATCGCCGCATCTGCTCTCTCCGCATCGTCGGCCTGACACCATCCGGCATGAGTCAACTCCTCTTTCATATAAACGGACTCATACTGGTTCACCTTGCACCCTAAAGTTATGATCCTGAATGTTTTTGTCATTATACGGCACGAACCTGTTTGTATAGTGAACGATTTCTTTACCTACATACTACCCTAATTAAAATTTTACAGTATTTTTTTGTTGACAAGCATTTTTTTATTATTTTAATATACTTACCGATTATGGGGTAATTAGGTAATGACTAACAACTCGTACATTTCAGCGAAAGGCTATTTTGGTTTTTATTTTTTTGGGGAGGTGTGTGTCCACGGCCCTGATTAAATAGAACCATATTTCTATTAAGGCCGTGGAAAAACTCCACGGCCTTTTTTTTACTGCAAATTATAAAAAGAGGGGGAACGGCAAATGTCTGTTTCAGAAAAAATGACCAACGCACTAGAAAGAGCATCATGGGTAAGGAAGATGTTTGAGGAAGGTGCCATCAGGAAGGAAAAATATGGCCCGGAGAATGTCTTCGATTTCAGTTTGGGAAACCCGAACCTTGACCCTCCCGCCAAACTCAAAGAAACCCTTAGAAAATTGCTGTCAGAAGATGCCCCGGGCATGCACGGCTATATGCCGAATGCCGGATTCCTTAAAACAAGGAAGGCGGTAGCAGAATACCTGACGGACCTAAACCGTCATTCCTTTGGTCCTGAGGATATAGTCATGACGGTTGGAGCGGCCGGGGCTCTAAATGTCCTTTTGAAGACAATTCTCAACCCGGGTGACGAGGTTATTGTCCTAAAACCATATTTCATGGAATACAATTTTTACATCGATAATAATGGTGGTATTCCAAATACCGTAAACACTCAACCCGATTTTTCACTTGATATCCCAAGCATTGAAAATGCTATCAGTACCAAAACAAAAGCCGTTCTGATCAATAATCCCAATAATCCGACGGGGAAGGTGTATTCAAAGGACAGGCTCAATAAGCTGGGAGAATTATTGACCCTGCTTAGCGGGAAATACGGGGAGACCATCTACTTAATATCAGATGAACCTTACAGCAAGATCGTATATAACGGATGTGTCTGCCCATCTATCTTTGATGCATATAAGGAAAGTGTCCTGGTAACATCTTTCTCAAAAGACCTGTCGTTGGCCGGGGAACGCATAGGATATATTGCCATAAACCCAATGATTTCTGAAAAAAATACGATTGTCGAGTTGCTCAGTATGTGCAATAGAATCCTTGGATACGTTAATGCACCTGCTTTAATGCAAAGGGCAATGCCTTTTTTGTTGAACGATAGCGTTGATGTAAGCCTTTATGAAAACAAGAGGAATATCCTCGCGAACGGTCTTAAAGAGGCTGGTTATGATTTTGACCTGCCTGAGGGTACCTTCTACCTTTTTCCCAAGAGCCCTATTCCGGATGATGTGGAATTTGTACATGCATTGCAGGAGGAAAATATCTTGACAGTACCCGGTTCGGCATTTGGTGGTCCGGGTCATTTCAGGATTGCTTACTGTGTGGGGGATGAAAAAATCAAAGGGGCCCTTCCTGGATTTGCAAGAATCATGGAAAAATATAAATAGGGGGATTAACAAAGGGAAAATCCGTTCACGCCTCACACATCAAACCCCTTTGTTATCCACCCTCCACCTATGACGCGTTCCCCTTTATAACAGACAAGGGCCTGCCCAGGGGTGACGGCCCATTGTGGTTCATCAAATGTAAACCTCACCCTGTCGGAAGAAACCACCTCCAGGCGGCCCGGCTCGGCACTCTGACGATAACGGATTTGGGCCTGTAAATTAACAGGTTTTTGAGAAGGCTCCTTGTAAATCCAGTTAAACCCTTCCGCATCAACCGTGTTTGAATAAAGGTCCTCCTTCCTGCCCACCATTACTTCGTTTGTCTCCGGCCTGATTTCCTTTACGTAATAAGGCCTGGATGAGGCAATGCCGAGGCCATGTCTCTGGCCAATGGTATATCTGTATACTCCCGCATGCTCCCCGAGCACCTCACCTGCTCCATCAACGATATTGCCCGTCTTATTCGTTACCACCCCAGCGTATTTTCCAACAAAAAGACGATAATCATTTTCCGCAATAAAACAGATCTCCTGACTTTCAGGCCTCAATTGAACAGGTAGATCCATCTTGGAGGCCAGATCCTTTACCTCTTTTTTGGTCATATCCCCCAAAGGAAATAACGCTTTCGAAAGACAATTCCGGCTGAGGCGGTGAAGAAAATAGGATTGGTCCTTGCCTCTGTCTTTTCCTCTCCAGAGTTCCACACAGATACCGCCGTTAGCTGTTTTAACCCTGACATAGTGTCCAGTTGCCGCATTTCGGAGGCCATTTTCCTCCGCGTATCTGAGAAGGTACGCGAATTTCACCACCTCATTACATATTATGCAGGGATTGGGTGTAAATCCCTTCAGATATGAACCGACAAAAGGATCAATGATCTTGCGACCGAACACCTCGGTTAGGTCAATAACATTCAGGGGAATATGAAGGTATTCGGCAATCCGCTCGCAGGTATTTATTCTGGACTTATCCGCCGGGGGATAGGGAGTAATGACAAAGTGGAGGCCATGGACGTCCCAACCTGCATTTTTCAAAAGGGCCGCGGCCATGGAACTGTCCACACCTCCGCTTAAGGCCACCACTACTGATGCAGGTTTTTCTTTCATATATTCGACCTCAAAATCCTTTCCATCAAAGGATCATATCATGTCAACAACTTCACTTAATTTCAATTCAATTTACTATCAAAACAATTTTAATGAAGATTACCAGTCACTCACAATATTGACAATTAAATCAATAAAATATATTTTGTCCCTATCATACGGGGGCGAGCCAGCGTGCTGAAAGAATACCTCAAAAAGATCTCTAAAATTGCCAAACAGGGAGATGCCAGAGAAGAGAGCTACTACTCGATTCTTGGTGGACTCCTCAATCAATATGCAGAATCCATTGGCAAGAAAAAAATCCACATTACCACACTCCCAAAAAAGACCGAGGCCGGAAATCCTGATTTTAGGGTCTGGGACGGGAAGCAACATATTGTCGGTTATATAGAGGCCAAGGCCCCGACAATTGAAAATCTGGACCATATAGAACATTCCCGGCAGTTAGAACGCTACAGGCACACCTTCCCCAACCTGATCCTGACCAATTTCTTTGAATTCCGGCTCTACCGCGATGGCGTCTTAATTGAAAAGGCCTTAGTCGCCAGGCCCTTTATTGCCCATCTGCTCAAAACGGTTCCTCCTGTTGAAAAAGAACCCGAATTCTTGAAACTCCTTGAAAAATTCTTCTCGTTTTCCCTGCCCAGGGTTCACAATGCCAGGTCTTTAGCCGTTGAACTTGCCAAGCGAACCCGGTTCTTGAGGGATGAAGTCGTTGCACAGGAGTTAAAGGAAGCAGAAAAACATAGAAAAGGCTTTATCTTAGGCTTCTACGAGGCATTCAAAAAATATCTCATAAGCGGGCTTTCAAAAGAGGAGTTTGCAGACCTATATTCACAGACTATCACCTACGGACTTTTTGCCGCACGGACCCGATCGAGTGACGGTTTCAATAGAAAATTGGCCTACGACCATATCCCACGAACAATAGGGATTTTGAGAGATGTTTTCAAGTTCGTTTCCTTAGAAGACCTGCCGCAACAAATGGAGTGGATTGTAGACGACATTTCCGAAGTCCTGGCAGTAACCGATGTGAAGAAAATACTTCACACCTACTTCCATGAAGGCAGGGGAAAAGATCCAATCGTCCACTTCTATGAGACCTTCCTGGCGGAATACGACCCCGAAACCAGAGAAAAAAGGGGCGTGTACTATACGCCGGAACCGGTTGTAACTTATATTGTGCGTTCACTCCACATTATTCTGAAAGAGCAGTTTAACCGTTCCGATGGGTTTGCCAGTGAATCGGTCACCGTCCTTGACCCTGCTGCCGGCACCCTCACTTTCCTGGCCGAGGCAACAAAGCTGGCAGTGAAAGAATTTGTTTCAAATTATGGCGAAGGTGGAAAAGAGAATTTCATCAAAGAATACACGCTTGAGAATTTCTACGCCTTCGAATTGATGATGTCTCCATATGCCGTTGGCCACTTGAAAATGTCCTTTCTCTTGGAAGAATTAGGCTATTTGCTCCAAAAAGATGACAGGTTCAAACTTTACCTCACAAATACACTTGAAATGGAGGACCTTGAACAGACTGAACTTCCCGGAATGGCCTCGCTCTCGGAAGAGTCGCATCTTGCAGGCAAAGTAAAAAAAGAACAGCCTATTCTGGTAATCCTGGGTAATCCCCCATATTCAGGGATGTCAGCCAACAGAAGCGAGAAAGAGATGACATTTAAAAAAGGTGAAAACTATACATCCCACTATGACATTAAAGAGGTTAATGGACAGTACGAGTTAATCCCTCAAACCAAAAAGGCAATAAAAGAAATCAAGAAGAAACAAAAAACCTGGATCGGGGCTTTAATAGAACATTACAAGGTCATCGATGGAAAATGGCTTAAAGAAAAGAACCCCAAATGGTTACAGGACGATTATGTAAAGTTCATCCGCTTTGCCCAATGGAAGATCGACCAGGCAGGAGAAGGCATTTTGGGTTTTATCACCAATCACAGCTACTTGGATAATCCCACGTTCAGGGGCATGCGCCAGTCGCTTATGAAAAGCTTTAACGAGATATATATCCTGGATCTGCACGGAAACAGCCTCAAAAAAGAGAAATGTCCTGACGGATCCAAAGACGAAAATGTCTTTGACATCCGGCAGGGAGTCGCTATCGCCCTGTTTGTAAAAAAGCCAGGAAAAAAAGGATGCAAGGTATATCATTCGGAGAGATGGGGGATTCGAGATAAGAAATATGAATGGCTTAATAAAAATGACATTAAGAAGACCAAATGGAAAAGGTTGTACCCTAAATCCGAATCCTATTTTTTTATCCCAAGGGACGAAAGGCTTCTGGAGGCCTATGAACGTTTTCCGAAGATAACCGAGATTTTTCCGGTAAACAGCGTTGGGATAGTCACTTCAAGGGACAATTTCGTAATAGCCTCTGATAAAGATGTCCTTAAACGACGCATTAAAATATTCCGTGATGAAAAAATGCCCGATGATATCGTCAGACAAACATTTAAATTAAAGGAAAAATCAAATTGGAAATTGAAAAATGCACGAGAAGAAATAAGGAAGGATGAAAAATGGGAAGCCTCAATAACGAAAATTTTATATCGACCATTTGATATCCAATGGATTTGCTATCACGATGCCGTAATTGAACGTTCACGCAAAGAAGTCATGCGTCATATGTTGCAGGAAAATCTGGGGATAGTCTTGCCCAAGAGAGTGGAGACCAAAATACCATGGGGACATTCACTATGCACCAATGAAATCATTGAACATGTAACAGTCTCACTTAAAACAATAGACTACCTTTTTCCCCTCTATCTTTACCACAAAAAGCGCGACCCCCAAAAACGGTCCTCTAGTAGCACCCTGATGCTCTTTGAACCACCGGTGGAATATGGTTCAAAGACTCCGAATCTATCTCCTAAGATAATGAAACATTTAAGCAAAAGTTTTGGAAAAACACCAGCACCTGAAAAAATCTTCTTTTATGTTTATGCTATCTTGTATTCAAATATTTACCGCGCAAAATATGCCGAGTTTCTCAGGTCTGATTTTCCAAGAGTTCCGTTCACGAAAAATCCAAAATTATTTTCTAATATAGCCACTTATGGGAAAAAACTCGTCCAGTTGCATCTGCTCCAATCATCGGACCTGAATCCACCTATTGCGAAATTCCGGGGAAAAGGTGAAGGATCTGTTGAGAATCTGAGGTATGATAAAGCCGAAAGACGGGTCTATTTTAACCAGAGCCAGTATTTTGAAGGAATCTCAGAGGAAGCATGGGATTATCAGGTTGGTGGATATCAGGTCTGCCATAAATGGCTGAAGGACCGAAAAGGAAAAACCTTATCAACGGACAACATCAAGCACTATTGCAGGATTGCCACAGCCATCCAAAAAACCATTAAGATTCAAAAAGAGATTGACGAAATTTATCCTGAGGTGGAAATTGATACGATTGAATTTCGTGAATAGTCAAGCATAGCGAATACGTGATAGTATTCTTTCACTATTTCAAAAAAACACACCTGCCTTCTCTACAAATTTGAAAATACCCGAAGCGTAATTCGAAATGAGCGTAGCGATATTGAGCGGTATGGATTTGAAACGGCAGCGTCAATAAAGCAAACTCCTATCGAATTTCACCTCCATAGCCCTGGCCGGGCAAGCCGAGACGCACAATTCGCAGGCACTGCACTTATCCGTGTCAAAAATGACCTCCATTTCCGGCCTCTTGATGTAAAGGGCACCTGTCGGGCAAACGGCTGTACATGCCCCGCACTGAAAGCATTTCTCTTCATCCCTTTTGATATCCTGCCCGATGCTTTCCACCTTGATCCCAAGGCTCTTGAGGTAACGGACGCCTCTTTGGAAATTTTTACGGTGTCCGCTGAGCTGGAGCACCATTAAACCTTCCTTTCTCGGGTAAATGGTCGCCTTAAGAATATTGAATGAGAGGTCAAATTTCTTGACGAGATTTACGGCAATGGGCTCGTTAACGATCTTTTTGGGAAATCTTAATGAAAGCATTTTGGAGTACATGATCAATCCCTCCGTAGACCTCTGTGAAACTCAAAACTATACGAGGTTTCATTTTACAGTAGTTTTTATCCACAAATTGATGATTTTCTATTGAAAATTGACGATTTGAGGAAGATGCCCTTAATCTTTAAAATATCCATTATTCAATCGTCAATATTCAATATCTCTTTATGACCTTTTCAAATCCGGGCATTGCCTTTTCAATTGTCTCATCAGATACACAATAGGCGATTCTAATATGTCCCGGACCTCCAAACCCGCTCCCCGGAACCGTAAGTATATTTTCTTCCTGCAATGCCCTCACAAAAACAAAATCATCTTCAATGGGGGTCCTTGGAAATAGGTAGAAGGCCCCTTTCGGCTTTATGAAATCATACCCTAAAGAAGCAAGCCCGTCACAAAGCATATCCCTCTTTTTCTGATAGATTGAGATGTCTACGCTGTCTTTCAGGAGGTAATAAATGGCCCTCTGCATGAAAGCAGGGGCATTTGTATATCCAAGGGTCCTATTACAAAGGGACAGGCCAATCATAATCGTCTTTTTGTCTGATATATCAGGGTGCGCAGCCACGTAGCCGATCCTCTCCCCCGGAATCGAGAGATCCTTGGAAAACGAAGTTACGACAAAGCTCTCATTATATAGATCAAAAATACTTGGAATAGTGACGCCGTCATATGCAATCTTCCGATAAGGTTCATCAGAGATCAGGTATATGGGCCACCCCAGTTTTTCACTGTAATGGGAAAGCACCCCGACCAGTTCCTTCAACTCCCCTTCGCTGTAAACAATGCCTGTGGGATTATTCGGAGAATTAATGAGAACGGCCTTTGTTTTTTCGCTTACAGCATCCGAAATGGCATCAAGATCGAGCGAAAAATCCGGTCTTGAACCAACGAGCCTGGAGCGTCCCTGGTGATTGTCGAGATAATTATCATATTCCACAAAATAGGGTTTCGGAATAATTACCTCCTCCCCAGGGTTCAGAATGGTCTTGAAGACCACATTCAGTCCACCCCCTGCCCCTACAGTCATGATAATCTCATCCGACGTAAACCTTGGCCCGCCGAATTCATTGAGGAAATCAGCAACTGCCTGCCTGGTCTTGACGATACCGGCATTCAACATATATGCGTGTTGCCCCGGCGCAGGGTCACTGATCAATTCCTTGAGAACCTGTTTAAACTTGGGTGGAGGTTCCAGGTTTGGGTTTCCCAGGCTGAAGTCGAGAACATTCTCTGCCCCGTATTCGGCCTTTCTTTCATTGCCTTCCTCAAATATTTTCCTGATCCATGAAGCGTTTTTTATGGACTCCTGAATTTTTAGCGAGATGGCCACTTTCCTGCCTCCATGCAGTTTGTAAGGTTTTAAAATAGCTTTTTGATTTTACTTGTCAACACAAAAACCGAATATGCTAAATCTTAGCTTAATGAAACCAGCGCTCAATTCGGTTTGCAATGAATAAAGAAGCACTATGCAAAAGGCGGTGCTTTATTGCCCGGTATAATACATTATAAGTCCAGATACATGGTGTAGATGGGGCATGGGGTCTATTTTCAAAAATCGCATTCAGACCTCTGCCACAGGAGTCGAAATTAACGGGCTTGCCGCGCTCCCTTTGGTCGCTCGCAATGACCGGGAGGGATTGTTACACAGTCTCTAAGGGTGGGGCTTTATCCCACAGTAAATCGGCTTGACAGGATAAGTCTGTTTTCCTTATTCTATAAAGATTGAATATTGAAAAATAGATATTAAAAAAACTAAGGATATGAAATTAAAAGACAAAAGTCAGCACTCACCGTTTTTAACGATAAAGATCATACTCGGAGAGATTCGCAATGAAAAAAAGGGGAAAGAAAACGCAAACCGTTGCTATCCTGACAGGTGGCGGGGATGTTCCAGGGCTGAATCCCTGCATCAAAGCACTGGTTTACAGAGCGGCAAGTGAGGGTATCAGGATCCTGGGCATCAAACGCGGATGGGCCGGCCTTTTGAATTATAACCCTGCTGATCCTGAGACGGCGGAAAGTTGCATCAATGAACTTGAACCGCCGGAGGTCCGAACCATTGACCGCTCGGGAGGAACCTATCTTCATACCTCCCGTACCAATCCCAGCGCCGTCAAGGTAAACGAGGCACCCGACTTCTTAAAAAAATCTTTCAAAACCAAAAACGAAATCAAAGATCTAACAACTCATATCCTCAAGAACTTGGAATTACTGGAAATCGATGCCGTTATTCCCATAGGAGGAGATGATACTCTAAGTTTTGGAGAGAGGTTGCATTCTGAAGGTTTTCCTGTCATTGCAATTCCCAAAACCATGGACAATGATGTCTTTGGCACGGATTTCTGCATTGGCTTTTCCACGGCTGTAACAAGAGGAGTCAGTTTCATACACGCCCTGAGAACATGTACCGGATCCCACGAAAGGATAGCCGTTATTGAACTTTTCGGCCGTTACTGCGGCGAGACATCATTGATATCGGCCTATCTGGCTGGAGTAGACCGGGCCATAATTTCCGAGGTTCCTTTTGATCCGAAAAGATTGGCCGAGCTGATAATGAAGGACAAAAAAAACAATCCCAAAAATTATGCGATGATCACGATTTCAGAGGGAGCCAAAATGACCGGTGGTGAAATGCTGCTATCCGGGGAATCAGATGCTTATGGCCATCGCAGGTTGGGCGGCATAGGTGAGGAAACAGGGGCTATTCTTAAAGAACTGACCGGACAAGATGTGCTCAATCAAAGGTTGTCCTATCTGATGAGGAGCGGTGCTCCCGATTCTCTTGACCTGATGGTGGCCGTCAATTTTGCCAACATGGCAATTGACCTCTTTATGAAAGGAACTTTCGGCCGTCTTGTGGCACTTAGCCGGGGCATTTATACGGACATCCCCTTGAGCACTATCACCACAGGTCAGAAAAGGGTGGATGTAAGGGAACTCTATGACGTCCAGGAGTACAGGCCCAAGGTTATGCATGTAGGCGGAAAGCCTATGTTTCTGTATTGAGCAATAAAACGCTGCGCGCTTTTATGTAAGGCGGCTTCACAGCAATACCTCCTTTAGCCCTCCCCTTTATCAAAGGGGAAAAGGGTTTTTTGCCCTTTTCTGGAATTATACATATGTCCATACATGGTAAAAGGAAAACCACACGCAGGATATACGTGGGAAACGTCCCCATAGGCGGAGGAGCCCCCATAGCAGTGCAGTCCATGACCAGCACCGATACCCGGAATGTTCCTTCAACAATAGATCAGATCGACCGGCTTTCAGAAGCAGGTTGCGAAATTGTTCGTCTGGCTATACCCGATAAAGAGGCTGCAAAAGCCTTCAAAGAAATCAAGGCAAAGGTCCAAATCCCGCTCATTGCCGATATCCACTTTGATCATCGTCTTGCACTTGCCGCCCTGGATGCCGGTGCAGACGGCCTGCGAATAAATCCTGGCAATATTGGCGGTGAAAAGGCTGTCAGGAAAGTTGTAAAAGAGGCCGGAGGCCTCAAAGTCCCTATACGAATAGGGGTTAATGCCGGCTCTCTTCAAAAGGACATTTTACTGAAACACGGCCAACCTTCTCCCGAAGCAATGGTTGAGAGTGCATTAATACATGTGAAAATCCTGGAAAGCCTGGATTTTGACCTGATCAAGATATCATTGAAATCCTCCCATGTAATAAATACCATTAGGGCATACGAACTTTTAGGTGAAGAAGTGGATTACCCCCTTCATCTGGGGGTGACAGAAGCAGGCACCCTCATATCGGGCACAGTGAAAAGTGCCATAGGCATAGGGTATCTACTGGCAAATGGTATCGGAGACACCTTTCGTGTCTCCCTGACCAGGGATCCTGTTGAGGAGGTAAGAGTGGCCTATGAAATCTTAAGGGCCCTTGATCTCAGACACAGGGGTCCTGAAATCATATCCTGCCCCACCTGTGGCAGATGCGAGATAAATCTTTTTGACCTTGTAGAAAAAGTGGAAAAGGCCCTGTCCGGTATTGAGGCTTCACCGAAAGTGGCCATAATGGGTTGCGTGGTGAATGGTCCCGGCGAGGCTAAACAGGCAGACATAGGAATTGCAGGAGGCAAAGGCCAGGGAATTCTCTTCAAGAAAGGAAAAATCATAAGAAAAGTCCCGGAACACGAACTTGCAGAAATTTTGATTAGGGAAGTCAAAAAACTGGTTAAGTAGTTAAGTTGTTGAACCCCTG
>Ga0307445_10001367_pt1 | contig 13731 bp, 12 predicted proteins | sample SalMarSW160330MG_FD_202147 | JGI IMG/M metagenome (GOLD analysis project Ga0307445, IMG submission 202147) | Salt marsh sediment microbial communities from the Plum Island Ecosystem LTER, Massachusetts, United States - SW1603-30 | ecosystem: Environmental > Aquatic > Marine > Intertidal zone >...
TCTAATAGCAGCCAGTTTATACTTCTTGTCTGGTTATTAGGGGAGAATTTGAATGTTGCAGGAAAATGTCAAAAATAAAGTTGGCAGGCTCTAGCCTGCCAACTTAACTTTTGTAGAAGGCAGTTTTCCGTGCTGTTGGTGCCTGGTGAATGAAATGATAATATAAAGAAATGGATATTCTATTAAACCTTCCCGTTTTCATACTGGTCTTTGCTTTAGGGCTGATAGTGGGCTCCTTTCTGAACTGTTTCATTTACCGCTTGGCCAAAAAGGAAAGCTTTGTATCCGGAAGGTCTCACTGCCCTTACTGTTTCCACACCTTAAGCTGGAAGGATTTAGTTCCCCTTGCCAGCTTCTTTTATTTGAAAGGCAGGTGCAGGTATTGTAAGGAAAGAATTTCCGTCCAGTATCCCCTGGTAGAGTTTTCCACAGGGCTTTTGTTCGTACTGGTTTTTATCCAGAATGTGCAGACTTTGTTTGTGCATAATTTGGTCTTTGCTTTGTTGAATATAATCTTTTGGTTAATAGTTTCTTCCATTCTGATTGTCATTTTTGTCTACGATCTCAGGCACTACATCGTTCCTGATTCCGTAATCTATCCCGCAGTCTTGCTGACCGCTGTCTGGAGATTGGCGGGATACGGTATCTTCCATGTTTTTTCCAGGAATCTCGTTATCAATATTCTGTATTCAGCCCTATCTGCGGCTGCTTTTTTTCTGGCCATCGTGCTGGTCTCCCGAGGCAAGGGTATGGGTATGGGAGACGTAAAATTAGCCTTCCTTATGGGGCTGCTGCTGGGATTCCCCGATATTGCAGTGGCTCTGGCCCTAAGCTTTTTTCTGGGAGCCGCAGTGGGCACCGTCTTGATTGCCGCCGGCAAAAAAGGCTTGAAATCAGAGGTACCATTTGCCCCCTTCTTGGTTTCCGGTACCTTCTTGGCGTTGTTTTTTGCAGAGAAGATAATGGATTTTTATATGAAACTGATTATTTAGAGGAGATATAATGTGAAATCTTTTCTTGACATTCAAATCATGATATACTCCATATAATATAAATAGCATAAAAGGTTTTAATCATGCCGGCTAAATTGAAGATAAGCTCCCAGGACTTTTCTTTCAGATAAGCCGGCTTTTTTAAAAATATGCAAGAACAAAAAATAAGAATTAAATTAGTGCCGCTTTCCATAAGCGTTTTAGTGCTTTCTTTAGCCCTGGTCTTTTTAATCAGGGCCTGGACAGATCCTTCCCAGGATCCTCCTGGAGGCAACGTGGCAGCTCCCATTAATTCAGGAGGTGCGGGTCAGGTTAAGAGCTATGTTAATGCTTCCAACAAGGGATGGCTGGGAGTGGCTACTGATGCTTATGACTCTTCTTATGGTTTGACCGTGGGTAATGCAGTTTCTGGACTGGGCATAAAAACAGCTGGCGATGTTTATGTTGGAGGCAGAGATATCGATGGTAATAATGTCTTAAATGTAGAAGGCACTTCTTTTGCAGACACCTGTGATGCAAGCAGTTATTATGCCACTAAGATGTATTTTCTTTGTGAAGGGGGTGGTTCTCAGTATGGAAGATTTCATATTGATGTTTGTCTGGCCCAGGGCCCGATGTCGGGTCCTGTCTATCAGTGGGTGAATGTTTACACAGGTTCTTTAGTACCGGAAACTTACTGCGCAATATTTTAAGGATATCTGGATAAGTTTAAGAAAAGAGAGTCATAATTTATTCAAAATGCTCTCATTTTTCTCAAGATTAGCAGGTCTATTTAAAAATAAGAAGAATTTGATATTCTTTCTGGTTTTTGTTGTTACGTCTGTTATTCTTGGGCTTTTTATTCATACAACAACAATGATAGCAGCTCCGCCTGGTCTGGATCCCAGTACAGAATGCAATGGCGTGACGGCTTTTATGTCAGGTTATGCCTGGTCAGAAAATATCGGTTGGATTAGCTTTCGTGGCCCTGGTTATGGCGTAGATATTGATTACGGAGATCACATGTGCTGTCCCTGCAATGAAGACCTCTTCGGCTATGCCTGGTCAGAGAACATCGGCTGGATAACATTTAATGATGCAGAACTAGCAGGATGCCCCTATGGGACATGCGGTTTCTGGATAGGTGGGCTGCCTGATGACCCTGTCCGTCCTTTGAAGGGCTGGGCTAGGGCCTGTTATGTTTTTGAATCTGGGTGTTCAGGTCCTCTGGATCCTCAAAGAGGAAATGACGAAGGTTGGATTAAGTTTGATGGCCCTGATTATCAAGTTAATTACCACGCAGACATTGATCAGTTTAAGGGCTGGGCTTGGTCTTCTGATTTTGGATGGATAAGCTTTAATTGTGAGAACGAAAACGTTTGCGATGAATCAACTTATTATGTAATGTGGGGAAATTTGAATGAATTTGATCCAAACCTTCCCCCTGCGTGCGATTCTTTGACCGCTGCTCCCTCGTTAGGCCAGCAGCCTCTGTCTGTTTTACTCACCGGTCAGGCGCATGACCAGGATGCCACCGGCACCATCGTCCAGTATAAGTTCTACACCGAGGGCAGCTGCAGCACCTCTACCCCTGCCTGCAATACCTATATGTCCGACCAGGTGGCTTGTGAAGCCTGCGGATGTAATTGGACATGTCTTGGAGGGCCTATTCCTCTTTGCATGTGTACAGAGCCTGCTGTTCGTGACTTTTACTGTACTTCTGACCTTGACCAGGCTACCTGTGAGATGTGTTGTGATTGGAGCCAGACGACGGTAACCAGCGCCGAAGACACCATTGAATACACCTATAATTCGCCGGGAACTTACTGTGCGAAATTGAGTGTACAGGATGATGCGGGAGATTGGTCTGAAGTGCCGGGAGATTGTGCCGATACCTGTACCCAGGAAGTAATGGTCGGAGGAGGCGGCGGCAATACGCCTCCTTTGATAGATGACCTTACAGCTAACCCAACATTTGGGGCAGCTGTTTTGGGTGTTGATTTCCATGCAGAAGCTTCTGATGCAGATGGCGCCGTAACCGAATTTTTATTTGATTTTGGCAATGGAGATTTTGCCACAGCCACAGCAGTGGGGGTTCAGTCAGGAGTCTGTTCTGGATTTATAACATGTCGTAATCTATTTGATCCTCCTACTCAGCAGGAATGTGAGGAATGTCCTATGTGTTATTGGGACATAAAGACATGCAAAGAATGCGGAGCAATTCCTTATATGTGTGTTTACGAATATGAATGTGATGATTTCAGCAACCAGACAACTTGTGAAGCATGCAGTTGTTCCTGGACTCCGGATGCAGGACCTCCATCCTACTATGAGGCTGATGTCCAATATAATTACACGGAGGTAGGGACCTTCTGTGCCAAGGTTAGGGCTAAGGATGAACAAGGTGCCTGGTCTGATATTCCGGGGGATTGTCCGGCGGCTGCCACCCGCCAGATTACTGTTGTGGCAGGGACTGGAGGGAATCAGCAGCCCGTGTGTAATTCTTTGACTCCCGATCCATCTTCAGGAAATTCCCCTCTGCAAGTTACCTTTACGGGGGAAGGTTCTGATATAGACGGCACCATTGCAGCTTATGAGTTTGATTTTGGCAACGGAGATTCTACTATAGCCGTTCCCGGAGGGTGTGTCGGCGGATCTGCGGGTTGTGGTTTTGAGATGGGCCAGGAGGAGTGTGATGCCTGCGGCTGTTCATGGAACCCTATTGATCACAACTGCCTCACAATGCTGTGGCCTGACCCAACCTGCTCTGATATTGATAACCAATCAGACTGTGAAACCTGCAGCAGGTGCACTTGGGAGCCTGATTTTGCTTCTGTCGATTATACTTACCCCGCGGCCGGCAGTTACTGTGCCAAGCTGAGAGTCCAGGATGATGCGGGAGACTGGTCTGATGTGCCGGGAGCCTGCCCGGAAACCTGCGCCAAGAGTATTACGGTGACCAGCCCCGCCCCAAATAATGCCCCGACCTGTAACTCCCTGAGCGCTGTTCCCTCTTCAGGTGATTTCCCCTTACAAGTTACTTTCACAGGAGCAGGCTCTGATATAGACGGCACTATTGAGGCCTATGAGTTTGATTTTGGCACAGGAGAGATACCCACTGTCACCACCTCAGATACCATAAACTACACCTACACCTCAGCCGGCAATTACTGTGCCAAGCTGAGGGTCCAGGACGATAATGGGGACTGGTCTGAAATGCCGGGAAGCTGCCCTGAGGCTTGCGCACAAAGCATTGTAGTGACTAATCCTGCCGCCCCCAATAATCCTCCCAATGCCGGCATGTCATGCTGCCCCGCAGGATGTTCCCAGCCACCCGGTGTCTGCACAGGATATGTAGGTGATATTTTCTGTTTGAGAAATGATGCCACAGATCCGGACGGCGAGGCGGATATCGTATATTCCGGATGGAATGTCTACGGGTGGGGAAGTGACCCTGACCAGGATTGCGCGGGCAAATGCAACTACACCCCCCAGGCTATCGGGCCGGGAGATTACACCGTAAGCTTATATATCGAAGACGCAGAGGGTCTGGGTTCCACTACCACCGAAGATTTCAGCATTCTGCAGGATGCGGTGGCCGATTTCCAATGCGGCTATACGCTGGTAGGTCCCTGGCTGCCCTGCAGTGGTTTTGGTGCTTCCGAAGGAAAAATCATTTATTTCAGCGACTATTCTTCTCCTTCAGAAACGGGAAGCAGTATTGTAAGGCGCGACTGGTATTTTGAAGACGGCACTCCCGCCTCAGACGTAGACAATAATGCAACCTCTGCTTCTTCTTTCTTCACTTACGTTGATTCCTATTCCGGTAACGTTACCCTGGAGGTTGAAGATAATGTGGGCCGGGTAGATTCCACTACATACGGTCTTTCCGTCAGAAGGAAAATTCCCAGATGGTGGAACATTTCTCCCTGACGCAGCCGATCTGCAGGGGGGGGGATTATTATCAGCGGGGAGAGCATTCGGAGCTATATTGATTAACCGACATGGATTTTTTAAATAGATTCAGTGAAACAATTCAGAACTTCGAAAATTCTGACGTACCGTTTATTTATTTTGTTTTAACTTTCTTTTTTGCAGTCACTTTAAGAAACTTTTTAGAGATGTTTGCGACGGGCATACCCGCTTCCCCCTTGTTTTTTTGGCATTTTGATACCTCATACGTGTTCCTGGCACTGTGTTTGATTGTAGTTTTTTACTTGGGAACCAGGGAGAAAGTAGAAAAGATAGCCAGGGTTATTCTTCCCTGTTTTATAATTCTAGTGATTGTCCCCGTAATAGATCTGGCCGTCAGCGGAGGGAAAGGCCTGAGATTAGCTTATATGACGCCAGAGGACACGCCTAGTCTTCTGGAAAAATTTTTTACTTTTTTTGGTCCGAATTTCAGACAGGGAATTACTTTAGGCATAAGGGTTGAGGTGCTCCTGGTTATTATGGGGAGTTTCTTCTATTTCTATTTGAAAAAAGGAAACCTGCCTGGCGCCTTATTCTTTTCTTTCCTGATTTATTCTGTGATATTTTTCTATCTGTCCATACCCTTCACCTTCAAAGGCTTTATGGAACTTATGGGGCAGGAATACCAATATTCGGGCATCCTGTTCGGGAAATTTTATCTCGTGATGATTTTTTCCCTTCTAATGTGGATTTTTGCCTTTCCTGCAAGGAATGCTTTCTCCAAATTAGAAAAAAGAAATTAAGGTTAGGTGGATTTTATAAGGGAAAAAGTGTAAAATATTTTAAGGCAATAGCATCACTTAAAAACACGAAAATGAGCAAAAAAGCGACATTAATATTATTATTACTGATTGTGGCAGTTATTATCATTATTTTAGCTGTTGTTTACTATGCGGTTCTGCAGAAGAAACCTCAACCCAGGACAGACGTCAATGAGTTGTTTTCAACTATGTCGGTAGAAATGAATGATTTTATATCTGCTCGTCTTTCATGGTTGAAGTGTGAACCAAAGCAGTATTATGACAATGGTTCTGAGATATGCTTTATCTGCGGGAAAGGATTTTCCTGTTTCGGCTATGAATGGAGCGACGAAGAAGCAAAAAGCGGAAGTAGAGAAATTGGTATGCCCGCTCCCCATCTAACCGAAGTGGACGGTCTTACCGTCGAAGCAGGAGATTTTTGTTATCAGGGATTGGCTTCTTTACTTGGTTGCCAGCCGGTTAACAATAATTCTTTGGAATGCCAGAGGGTTAAAATAGTTTTGAAGCAAGGCGCGAGCTTTAACGATTTTGCCAGCCATTTCTGCAGTACCAAGGGTTATGAAGCACCAGAGAACGTTAAGGATATGTTTCCCGGCATTACAGAGGACACCCCTATAGAGGAAATAAGGAATATGATAAAAGAAAAGTTTCCTGAACTTTCCACAGAAAATATTACCAAAGAGACCGTACAACGCTTTAAGGATTCCCTGGAGATTTTCTTCTGCGGGGATGAGGGTCTGGGTCTTTTTAAGGACACCGGCCTGATTACTGTAATAAAGCGATAAGTGTGAGAGACTTAAAAATTATTCGATTACTTTTCTTCTGTTTTCTGGCAGTTATTCTTTTGGTTTTGCCCAATTATTATTCTGAGGCTGATACCTGTGAATATAGTTATGGTTACTGCTGCGGCAGCTGTTTGACGAGCTCGTGCGGCAGTACCTGTGTGAGCGGCAACACCTGTTATTATAACGGGGGCCTTTGCGGATTTCATAATTGTTTCTGGACAAGCACCTGCAATTATTACTGCTACGACGATTACAAACCTGCCTGTAATAATGGATGTGAATATTGTCCTTCCTGCCCTGGATGGCATTATTCCACAGGCGCTTACATCAGCTGTGATCCTGTTATTGGATGGAGATGTAATCGTAATACTCAATTTTGTGGGGACAGCGGTTGCTGTCTTGGGGGGTGTAACAGCTCGGGCTGTACATTAACCCCAAAAGCTCCTCGTGCCTGCGGCAACTGCGGCGTTCAGACCTGCCATACAGACTGCAGCTGGGGCGCCTGTACGGGTGAAGGAGAGTGTTCTCCGGGTACTGTAGATGTTCAGGCTTGCGGTTCAGGAGATTGTACAGGCGCCCAGCAGAGAACCTGCCAGGCAGACTGCAATTGGGGAGGGTGGAGCGCCTGCTCTTCAGAGGGCAGTTCCTGCGGAGTTCACTGCGGTACATGTACGGGAGGAGCCTGTGGCGGGGAAGGTGCATGCCGGGCATCGCAATCTCCAAGCTCTGATTGTTCCTGTCCTGCCGACGGCTGCGTGGAGGCTGACTATTACGATTATCCTGATTTTGGAGACTGTGATGAATCATGTAACTGCCAGGGATGTGCGCCTGTTATTACTTATAACGACAACGTCCGCTGTGCATATAACAATGACCCTGTAGCCGCTATCAGCTGCTGCCCGGATACCTGTTCCCAGCCAGCCGGCAGCTGCACGGGATATACCGGCAGCAATTTCTGCCTGAGAAACGATTCCACAGACGCAGACGGCGAATCAGACATCGTGTATTCTGCGTGGAACATCTACGGATGGGGCACCAACCCCGATTCTGACTGCGCAGGGAAATGCAACTACACTCCCCAGGCACTGACTAAGGGTAATTATACTGCGGAACTCTTTGTGGAAGACATATACTCTGCATTTTCCACCACTTCTAAAAACTTTACCATTCTTCAGGACGCAGATGCTGAGTTTGAGTGCGCCTACATGGTGGTAGGTCCCTGGCTTCCCTGTGATACGTTTGGTGCCTCAGCCGGGACAGTAGTTTATTTCAAGGATACCTCCACACCTTCAGAATTAGGCAGCTACATTGTAAGGCGCGACTGGTATTTTGAAGACGGCACCCCTGCCTCAGATGTAGGGAATAATTCTACCACCACCTACTCCTCTTTTGCCATAGTAGATGGTGATTCTGGAAAGATTATCCTTGAGGTAGAGGATGATGCAGGCAGGGTAAACAGAGAGGAAGATTATCAGATTACAATAAAGAAACGCACCCCTCAATGGTATGAGGTTTCACCCTGATAGAACCTGGAGTTTTTCTGAGTGGTCTGTGGGAAAACAGGGTTTTACGTTAATTGAGATTACGGTAACTGTAGCCATAATTGCCCTTCTTGCCACGATGGTCATGCTTAACAGCAAAGAGGGGGAAAAAGATTTAGTTTTGCAGCGTGCCGCCCATAGTGTTGCGCAGGATATCAGGAGGGCGCAGGACATGGCTATTTCCGGGAGAGAGTGTCCGGAATGCGGCGGCAGCGAGGTATTCGGTTACGGTATTTTTTTTGATATCGCCAACCCCACATCTTATTTTATCTATGCAGATGTCCATCCTTCAGCTCCGAACGGAAACGATTTTTATGATGAATCGCAGGATGTTAAGATAGAAGAGATATATATGGAAGGAGGTGCGGTTATTCAAGACCTTAATGTAGGTGCTTCCCATTTGTGCATCAATTTCAGGCCTCCCGATCCCATTGTTATGATAAAAGAAAGAGATACGGACAATCTGGCAACCGGCCAGGTAGAAGTGATATTCGGCGGAGACACTTCCAGAGTAAGGATAATCACGGTTAACAAAGCAGGCCTGATAGATATTGATTAATATCGAACCCCGCACCACATAGGGTGCAGGGCAGGCATCTACCTCCGAACATCGAACTTATTTCTTCGAACTTCGCTTTGCCCGTCCGTAGCCCTGAGCTTGTCTAAGGGCGGAGGAGGGAACGCCTAACTCCGAACGTTATTATTAATTATGGATATAGAAATTTTAAAGGAAGAAGGATTTACCCTCCTGGAGGTGATAGGAGCTATCTTCATACTGATGGTGGGGTTAGGTGGCTCTTTTTCATTAATGTCCCAGACGCTTTCTGCTGCATCCTCCGTGGAGCTTAAGCTGACCGCAGCCTATCTGGGCCAGGAAGGTCTGGAAATCGTTAAAAACCTCAGAGACCAGGCCTGGCTGGAAAAAAGGACCAGCCCCTTTCTTTCCTGGAACGAATACCTGCCTGTGGGAAACTGGGAAGCAGATTATTTAACCTTAGATTCTCTTGGGAACCACGCTTTTAACTCAAGCCCTTTAAACATAGATGCCGACGGTTTCTACAGCTATTCTCCCGGCGTGCAAACTAAATTTATCAGGAAGATATCGATAGCGGAAATTTCTCCCTCCGACCCTGATATAAAAAGGGTGACGGTTCAGGTTTCCTGGGAGGAAAGGGGCAGAGCTCACAATTTCCAGGTCATGGAGGATGTAACAAACTGGTATGAACAATAGAGAAAATATCCAAGGAGCTTATACGCTGATTGAAGTGCTGGTGGCAGTGGCTATTTTCTCCATTATTATTGCCGGGCCGACCGGTCTCATGGTTACTGCCTTGAGAAATCAGCACCGGATACTGGGTCAGAGTGAAATTATGGATAATGTTTCCTATATCATAGAGTATCTGAGCAGGAATCTCAGAATGGCTAGAAAGGAAATGGATTGTGCAGATAAATTGGACCCAGCTACCTGTAGTTGCCTGACGAGTTCAGGTTACGGTGCCAACTATGAGATAACCAGGGCAGGCAGGGGCATTAAATTCAAAAGCCATAGAGACCCTTCAGTCTGTTATGAAATTTTTTTGGATAATGGTGTATTAAAACAGACCGAGGATGGGGGAACTGCAGTCACTTTGACTTCCGATGATTCTGACGTGACTTTATTTGAAGTTAGGGAATCAGGTGTCAGCCAGGACGACGATATCCAGCCGAGAGTTACCATGATACTGGAAGTCACTAAGAAAGGCGTCACAGACTTTCCCAAAACAAGAGTTCAGACTACGATTTCCCAGAGAAATCTGGACTTCACGTATTAATTTATGAAGATGTTAAACAGCCAAATCGCGAGCAATAAAGGCGTTTCCATAATTTTCGCCGTTATGATAATGACCGTATCTTTGGCAATCGCCTTGGGCGTCAACGTTATTTTTATCAGGCAGCTGAAGATGATGAAGGAATTGGACAGTGCGGTAGTGGCTTTTTATGCTGCAGACCACGGCATAGAGAACGCTCTCTTGGATTATCCTCCCCAGAATATATCGGGGACCTTGGGCGAAGCCAGTTTCGATGTCACGGTGGCCGCCGGAGGTACAGGAGACTGTGCCGCTCAATGGAACTACTGCATAAAATCAACAGGCATCTATAATAATACCAGGAGAGCCGTAGAGGTAGCTTATTAAAAGTTTATGGGGAAGAAAGAGGCAGAGGACAGAATAGAAAAGTTAAAACAGGTGATAAATTATCACCGTTATTTGTATCACGTGCAGGACCGGCAGGAGATTTCAGATGACGCTTTGGATTCTCTTAAGAAAGAATTGAAAGATTTAGAGGACGATTTTCCGGAATTCATTACTCCGGATTCCCCCACCCAGAGGGTGGGGGGAGAATCTTTGGAGAGTTTTAAAAAGGTTACCCATAGGGTTCCCATGCTTTCCATAGAAGATATTTTCTCGGACGATGAACTTAAAGAGTGGGAAGTCTATTTAAAAAAATTTATTCCCGAATCCCAAATAAATTACTTTGTAGAGCCCAAGGTGGATGGGTTTGCCATAACCCTTGTTTATCAAGGCGGTTTTTTAAAATTGGGAGCTACCCGAGGCAACAGCAGGGTTGGAGAAAACGTAACCCAGAACATCAAAACTATTGAAAGCGTTCCTCTCAGAATAGGCCTTCATCTTCATTCCGGCAGAAGCAATTTGGTTCCGGAATCAGCCGGAAGGAAGATAAAAGAGCTTACTGCCGTAGGTAGAATGGAAATAAGGGGAGAGGTTTATATGGAGAAAAGGGATTTCGAAGAGTTTAATAAGATGTTGGAGAACAAAGGGGAAAAGAGCTTCGCCAATCCCAGGAATCTGGCGGCAGGTTCCATCAGGCAGCTGGACTCCAGGCTGGCAGCTTCGCGGCCTCTTAAATTTTTTGCCTATGATATTGTCAGTGAAGTAGGTTTGGAAACTCATGGGCAGGAGCACGAAGTTATGGCTTTACTCGGGTTTAAGACAGACAATGGCAGGGCGTGCAGGAACCTGGCAGAAGTTTCCGAATATTATCGTGAGATAATGGAGAAGAGGGAAGATTTTTCCTTCCAGATAGACGGGGTGGTAGTAAGCGTAAATAATAACCAGTTATTTGAAAAATTGGGTACGATAGGAAAAAGTCCCAGGGGAATAAGGGCCTTTAAATTTCCCCCCAGGGAGGCCGTTACTGAAATTAAGGACATAATCTTACAAGTGGGGAGGACGGGAGCCGTGACTCCCGTTGCTTTATTGGAGCCAGTAGCCATAGATGGAGTGGTTATTTCCCGGGCCACCCTGCATAACGAAGATGAAATAAGAAGGCTGCATGTCAAGATAGGAGACACCGTAGTTGTGAACAGGCAGGGAAAGAAAATTCAAGATGCCGAAGGATTGCCCTTCCTGCGGCAGCAGACTGGTGAAACCTGAAGGAGAAGCCATCTGGAGATGCGCCAACCCCGGATGTTTTGCCAGGAGAAGCAAACATCTTCATCATTTTGTTTCCAAAGGGGCTTTTGACATCGAAAGTTTGGGGCCGAAGATTATCGACAAATTACTGGATGAGGGGCTGATATCAGACCCAGCCGATCTCTTTAGATTAAAGAAGGAAGACCTCTTATCTCTGGAAGGCTTTGCCGAAAAGGCGTCCCAGAACCTTCTAGATTCCATCCGCGCCAAGAAGGATATTTCCCTCCCCCGTTTCATCTATGCCCTGGGAATCAGAAATGTCGGAGAAGAAACCTCCACACTCTTGGCTGAAAAGTTCGGTTCTTTGGGAAAATTAGCCGGGGCTTCTATTACGGAGCTGCAGGAGATTAAAGATATAGGACCCATCGCATCCTCGTCTATTCATAATTTTTTCCAGAAAAAGAAAAATCTGAAGTTTTTGGAAAAGATAAGGAAGGCAGGCATTATGATAGGGGAGGAGAAAGGGAGAGCGGGAAAGAAACTTCAGGGCGTAAACTTCGTCTTTACAGGCAGTCTTTCTTCTCTGACCAGAGATGAGGCCAAGGAGAGGATAAGGGATTTGGGAGGAGGTGTTTCCGAATCAATATCAGTCAAGACAAACTTTCTGGTGTCAGGCGAAAACCCAGGTTCTAAATTGACAAAGGCAAAAAATCTTAATATTAAAATTATAGACGAGAATGATTTTTTACAGATTATCAAATAGGCATTTTTCTTAGAATGCAGGAAGCATGGCTCCATTTTAAAAAATTGGACTGGGGATTAATTATTTTATCCCTGCTTTTAAGCGGGATAGGCCTTGCCGCCCTTTACAGTTCTTCCCTGGCTAAAAGTGACTTTCTTAATTTTAAAAAACAGATATTTTTCCTGGCGGTAGGTTTTCTGCTGATGATACTGCTCAGTTTCTTTGATTGGAGGTGGTTCAGGGACGACCCTTATTTTATCCTGGCTCTCTATTTAATCTGTCTCGGATTGCTGGTAGGTGTTTTTTTCTTTGCTCCGGAAATCAGGGGGGTGCGGGCCTGGTATAAAATAGGTCCTTTCTCCCTGGACCCTATAGAATTTACCAAGGTTATCTTGATAATCCTGCTGGCCAAATATTTTTCTCTGAGGCACATAGAAATGTACAGGATAATCCATATTTTGATTTCAGGCCTGTATCTTTTCTTCCCGGTTCTTCTTATTTTTTTTCAGCCCGACTTGGGTTCCGTGTTGGTTTTGTTAAGTCTCTGGGTAGGGATACTTATTATATCCGGCATCAAACTGCGCCATTTTATTGCTCTAGCTTTGTGCGGCCTGCTTCTTTTGGCCTTAGGATGGACCCATTTCCTGAAAGGCTATCAAAAAGAGAGAATCCTGGACTTTATCCAGCCCCAGATATCCGATTCCCTCGAGGTGGGCTGGAGCCAGAATCAAGCCGAGATTGCCATAGGTTCAGGGGGCCTGTTGGGCAAGGGCATCGGTCAGGGTTCCCAAACCCAGTACGGATTCTTACCAGAACCTCAGACGGATTTCATCTTTTCAGTCATCGCGGAGGAAACCGGCCTGGTAGGAGTCGTCGTACTGCTTTTCCTTTTTTTAATGCTTATATGGAGAATTCTGAAGATTTCTTTGGAAAGCAGAGTAAATTTCTGCCGCCTTTTTGCTACGGGCCTAAGTATCCTTATAATTTCCCAGCTTTTTATACATATTGGAATGAATCTGGGAATCCTACCCATTATAGGCATTTCTCTGCCCATGGTTAGCTATGGAGGTTCGGGCCTTATTGCTCTTTTTATCGCTTTCGGTATACTCCAGAGCATGAAAAGGACGGGATAGACAGCATTTTACCTTCTTTCCCTTGACAAGGTTTTAAAAAAGGATTAAAATTTATCTGAAAGTAAATTTTTCGGTTGGCAAACCCTTGATTGCAACTATTCTTTATTAAATAAAAGGTTAACGAATCAACCCCTTTCTTTCGGGGTCTTTTTCGGATTTAAATTTTAGAGATTTCTTATCTTCTTCAAACTAAGTTTTGGTATTGTTGAAATACCTACCTCTAAATATGGAGAAACTAACAAAAAAGAGTTTTGCCAGATCAAAGCCTTTCCTCCCCTTGCCATATTTATTGATTCTCCAGAAAGATGCTTGGGATAATTTTTGGAAAAGCGACCTTAAGGAACTCCTTGAGGAAATATCTCCCATAAGAGATTACAACAAGAAGGAATTTGAGCTCTGGTTTTCTGACTACA
>Ga0307445_10001368_pt1 | contig 13728 bp, 9 predicted proteins | sample SalMarSW160330MG_FD_202147 | JGI IMG/M metagenome (GOLD analysis project Ga0307445, IMG submission 202147) | Salt marsh sediment microbial communities from the Plum Island Ecosystem LTER, Massachusetts, United States - SW1603-30 | ecosystem: Environmental > Aquatic > Marine > Intertidal zone >...
CGACCGTCATCAGGTCGAGTTCGAGCGATTCTGCCGCCATGCGTGCGAACTGCTCGTCCTCTGCGCTGCTCTCGCACGGCATCCACAACGCAAGCACAGCGGTGCCGGCGCGCTTGCAGAGGGCTGCCGTCGTGGCTGAGTCTATCCCGCCGCTCAACCCAACGACAAAGCCCGATGCGCGTGCCTCTTCCAGCTTGTCCTGAAGCCAGGATGCGATGTGATCGGCGAGCACGACGTAATCCATGTCTTCTTCCCACGCCCTTTCCAGACAGGCCAGCCCTCTGTGACGACAGAGGACAGGCGGCGGCTCAGACGGTGAGCGAACTTGGACTCACAAGGTATGATACCCGAATCTGTGAGCGTGTCAACTGCTGGCTGAGCGGCCAGTACGGCACGTAACGATGTGCTCAGAGGACAAATGAGGTGGGGGCGGCACTGTGCCTTGTGAGAAGTACCCGGCAGTGCTATAATCGCGGCAGGAACGCTATGCTGTGTCCCCGTCGGCTGTTCCGAGCGGGACGGAAGCGCACTCTGCCTGTGCTCTCACATAGCTCAAACCCAGCTCCCACACATGGCAAGACGCGGTCGGAATGCGGAGTGACCGCACCGCCCGGTGCCGTCAGAGGGATCTGCCGATGGGTGCAATGAAACGAACGCAGTTCTGGCGCGTCATCATTTTCGTCGCGATGACGTTCCTGCTGTCGTGGGGATTCGACCTGACTCTGACTGCGGCTAGTGGTGGCACATCCTATCCCGAGTTGGGGATGACACCGTGGGGAATGCTGGCGCCTGCGTTCACTGCCCTGGTACTGCAGCTCTACTTGCTTCCCGACAGCCCGGTTCGCTTCCGCGCTCTTTCTACAGGAGTGCGGCGGATCTTTATCAGCTACTTGCTGTTGACCATGGCCTATGGTGTCGTGACGATCCTTGCTGCAGCGCTGCCTGCTGCAGGTGCCACGCTGCGGGGAATAGGGGCGGTGTCGATCACGGCCTGGACCATGGCTATCCTATTCCTGGGAGGGCAGAGCGACCCGCAGATGCGGAGACGCGCGGGCCTGGACCTGGGTACCGTCCGGTACGGGCAGCGTTTCATACTCGGCGCCATCGTTTTTCTGCTGTTGCAGGCCGGGTTGAACCTGCTCTTTGGTCTTGGGGACTGGCAGGGCACGAAAGCAGCGATCTATGGCTTGCCCGTTCCGCCAGCCTGGTATCTGCCTGCGCTCGTCGTTCTCTTTGTCGGCGTGACCGTGATCGGCACACCACTGAGCGGGCTGGCAGCGGTGTTTGGCGAGGAATATGGCTGGCGCGGATACCTGCAGGGAAGCCTGAATCCGCTGGGCAAAGTGAAGAGCGCAATCCTGGTTGGCCTCGTGTGGGGGGTCTGGCACGTACCTATCATCCTCCGGGGCACGCACACCTATCCACCCACGTTGCTAGGTGTGCTTCTGGGCATGGTCTTCTTTGTGCTGTGGGGCCTGATCCAGAGCTATGCGGTGCTCAAGACAGAGGGAATCTGGGTGCCGGCATTCATGCACGGGGTGGTCAACAGCGTGTACGCCTTTACAGTGAACTATGTGGTTCGGCCACGAGACAGAGTCCTATCGTTCGGCCTCGGGGTATACGGACTGGCGTGCCTGGCCGTGCTGATAGGGGTGATCATGCGCGATCGGGTCTGGCGTGAGGGGCCCGAGCCCAAGGCGGCTGCAACGGCAGCGATGGACTGAGCCGGCAACCGGAGTGTTTGACGGGCTACACGGTTTGTGTTACGATCGCTGTCCCTGGAGGATGGATGGCACGTACACACATCACAGTGATCGGCGGTGGTCTGGCAGGGTCTGAGGCGGCGTGGCAGATCGCCCAACGTGAGATCCCGGTTTTGCTGTACGAGATGCGACCCGTGCAGAACACGCCGGCTCACCAGACTGATCTGCTCGCAGAGCTAGTGTGTTCTAACTCGTTGGGCTCGAACCTGCCCGATCGGGCGATGGGCATGATCAAGAACGAACTGCGCCGTCTCTGGTCGTTGATCATAGAGGTCGCCGACGAAACGGCCGTGCCTGCCGGTGGGGCCCTCGCCGTTGGCCGGGAAGTGTTTGCGCAGCGCGTGACGGAACGCATTGCGACGCATCCGCTGATCGATCTACGCCGGCAGGAAGTGGAGGCGATCCCTGACAAGGGCATCGTGATCGTCGCGACCGGGCCGCTGACCAGTGACGTGCTGTCGGAAAGCATCGCGGCCTTGACAGGCAGAGACCAGCTCTACTTTTACGATGCGATGGCGCCCATCGTCTCGCTCGAGTCGATCGACATGTCCCGCGTCTATCGTGCTTCGCGCTATGGAAAGGGCGAAGCGGACTATTTGAACTGCCCTATGGCAGAGGCCGAGTACGATGCTTTCGTTGATGCCTTGCTGTATGCGGAGCGAATCTCACTGCGCAGTTTCGAGCGAGAGGACAAGCGCTTCTTCGAGGCTTGCCTACCGGTAGAAGTGATCGCTGAGCGCGGGCATGATGCGCTAGCCTACGGGCCGCTCCGACCAGTGGGACTGATCGACCCGCATACCGGCAAGCGCCCCCATGCGGTCGTCCAGTTGCGACAGGACAACCTAGCTGCGACGCTGTACAACATGGTCGGGTTCCAGACGAACCTGCGCTGGAGTGAACAGGCGCGCGTCTTCCGTATGATACCGGGCCTCGAGCACGCCGAGTTTGTCCGTTTTGGGCAGATGCACCGCAACACGTACATCCATTCGCCCACATTGCTGGCGCCGACGATGGCATACCGCTGCCGAGAGGGCCTCTTTTTTGCGGGCCAGATAACGGGGACGGAAGGGTATGTAGGTTCGACAGCGAGCGGCTGGGTCGCTGGCGTGAATGCGGCTCGACTGGTGCAGGGATGCGAGCTGGTGGTACTGCCCGAAACGACGATGATCGGTGCGCTTTGCCGCTATGTGAGCACAGAGCAGCAAGGCTTCCAGCCCATGAAGGCGAATTTCGGGCTGCTGCCGCCGCTGGCGGAGCGCATCCGGTCCAAACGGCTGCGGCACCAGCAGATGGCCGAACGATCGATACGGGAACTGGACGAGTTTGTGAGAGAGGGGAATATATGCCCAGGCTGAGCGTCAGCGAACTACGCGCTGGCACTGCTCTTGAGAAGGCTCCATTCTTGTTGGCAGAGCTGCAGGAAGCGACAGACCGCAACGGTGACTCGTACCTAAAGATGGTGCTGCGTGACCGGAGTGGCGATATACAGGCTCGCTTCTGGCGCGTGCCGGCAGAGGTGACGGAGCGCCTCTCGGTTGGAGCAGGCGTTGCGGTCACTGGACACGTCACCGAGTACAGAGGCAGTGCCCAGGTTAACGTGAGCGCAGCGTTCCCCTATGAGCTGGGCGATATGGTCGATTACATGCCGGTTGCACGGCGCTCACAGGAAGAGATGGTCGGTGAGCTCCAACGGCTGATCAACAGCATCAAAGAGCCTCACCTGCACGGTTTGCTCAGGGAGATCCTAGGTGATGTGACATTTCAGGAGCAGTTCTTCCGGGCGACAGCAGCCAAGACCTTTCACCATGCCTGCGTGGGAGGGTTGCTCGAGCACACGCTCGACGTCGCGCGGCAGGTCGTGTTCGTTTCACAGCGTTACGCAGAGGTCGACCGCGATCTAGCAGTAACCGCGGCTGTGCTGCACGACATTGGCAAGGTAGAGAGCTATGTAACGACCGGCGACTTTGACTTGACAGATGAGGGCAAGTTGCTCGGGCACGTGTATATGAGCGCTGTACTGGCGGATCAAGCAATTGGGCACATCGAGGACTTTCCGAAGGAGCTTCGACTCCGGCTCTTGCACGCTATTCTGGCCAGTCACGGCGCGCCAGAGAAGGGATCGCCCGTGATCCCTCGTACCCCAGAGGCAATCGTCCTGCACTATGCCGACGAGTCGGATGCTACTCTACGCGGCTGGGTGGATCACGTTAACCGTGACGCACCCAGCGGTGTGTCCTGGACGTCTTGGAGCAAGATGCACGAGGGCGAGCTGTACGTGGGACCAAGGGACATCGAGGAGGAATGAGGTGCGGCCCGGGGCCATACGTGGACACTCGGGGCCTTTTGCGCTATAATGGGCATACAGACACAATCTCGACCGCCTGTGGAGCGCTGATATGAGCAGTCTACCCAACTCGGATGTGGCCGACCCCGCACAGACATTGCGCCAAGTCAGGCAGGTTGTCGAGGCAGCAACGTCTCGATTTCCCGTTTCACAGGTCCTCGTACCACTGGCCGATACCTTTGACTGGTTGCTCGATGACGTTGCGACCGAGGAGTACTGGCTGCAACAGCTACGCCAGCTCCGCCATGGGTACGATCCTCGGTGGGAACGTATCGCCGAGCGTGCGCTCGGCCAACAACCACGCAGAGTCAGCGATCAGGCGCTGAGCGATCCCGGTTTCGATCCGCTGAATGGAGCCGAATCGTGGGGTCCAGAGCTGACGCAGGCGCTGCGCGCGTTGCTGGCCGATCTCGAAGAGTTTGGCGAGGAAGCGAGCGATGTGCTGCCGGATACAGAGCGTGCGCGGAGCTTTGCTCGCGCCGTCCGTACGCAGACAGGTAACCAGGTGCTCGCTGTGCTTTCCTATGCGGCGCTGCGTGAGATCGAGTGGCGGGCCATTCTCGACCGGATCGATGCGTTGACGGAGCTGGCCTTGCTGTTCGAGGGGGCTGTGCTCGCCTGGTTGATCGGCGGTTTCGCGCGCGATCCTGAAGGGCGGCTGCAACTGCGGCCACAGCTATCTCTCTCTCCGCCTCCTTCTGGCACACGCGTCAAGCCGCTGCGCGTGATGCTCGGTACTGCATACGAAGAGCAGTGCCCGTCCTTGATCCCACTGGTGCGTGCCGCTCAGGGAGCTCGGTCCAGGCCATCAGATGCACTCTTGACCCAAGTGCGCTGGCACCGCCTGGTCGTGCAGCTCGACATACCGGTAGATGACTACGTCCTATTGAGCCTGGAGCGCCTGCGCCACACGGAGCGCGAGCTCGCGCGCCAGGTCATGTACCTCGACCAGCGGCCTCGTCAGCCACACATCGTACAGGGGCTGGTTCGTGCGGTCCCGCGGCCGTGGCAGGGCACCGGGCTGCTTGGGGAGGTCCGAACGATAGAGACGGCGCCACTTCGGGATCGAGAGACGCCTGCGCCGAGTACGCCGGTGGCTGTACCGGATGCAGCCACGCTGCGGCAGGATGCAGAGCTGCTGCGCCAAAAAGGGATGGCTGCCATGAGCAGCGATCCGGCGCTGGCACAGAAGTATCTGCTGGCGTCGACGATCCTCGAGAACAGCAGTGTCGACGTATGGTTGGCGTTGGTGGACCTTGCTCCTAGTGAGAGGCAAAAGGCATCGTTTCGCCGCGAGGCCGAAAAAGTGCTGCAGCGGCAACACAACGACCAGTGAAGGAGCATCTCCATGGGCAAGCCTCCGCTAACGGCTGAAGACTTTTACGAGCTCGAGAGCGTCAGCGATCCGCAGATCCATCCTGGGGGCCAGTGGATCGCGTTTGTGCGTCGTTCTGTCGATCGCCAGGCGAATGTATACTGCGATGCCATCTGGCTCGCACGGTCGGACGGAAGCAAAGCAAAGCCCTTTACGGCGGGCACGCATCGTGACGGTCATCCACGCTGGTCCCCTGATGGCAGATACCTGGCGTTCTTGTCCGACCGGGGCGGAGACAAGCGGCAGTTGTACGCGATTCCGTTCGATGGCGGCGAGGCGCGAGTACTGACAGAGATGCCCGGCGGTGTGAGCTCGTTGGCATGGTCACCTGACAGCAAGCGCATCGCGTTCCTGTCTCCTGTCGATGCAGAGGAGCGGGCACGCGAGGACAGCGATGAGACACCACCCTCGGATCCAGAGGAGCGCCAACTGTGGACACAGCGCCGCGATCGAGGACGTGAGAAAAAGACCGATCCGCGCGTGATTACGCGGTTTCCCTACCGCGCCGGCACGAGCTACCTGGGCGATCGCTATCCACACATCTACGTTGTCGATGTGTCAGAGCCAGGGGCGTCCTTAGCAAAGCCCAAGCCAGAGCGGATCACGGACGGCGACTGGGCGTTCGGGGAGCCGGTGTGGGCGGTGGATGGCGAGTCTGTCCTCTCCAGCCGCAATCGCGATCCCGGCAGCATGGATCTATCTTTCCCGAGCGACATCGTCCGGATCGCTGCCGACGGAGGCGGGATGGAGGTCGTTGTCGGTGAGGAACAAGGAGGCGATCATGGAGTGCCCAAGCCCTCCCCGGGTGGCCAATGGATCGCATATCTGACGCGACCTGAGGAACGCTATGCGGCGCAGAACGCTCAACTGGCGCTGGTTTCCACTTTAGGAGGAGAGCCACGCACGCTGTCGGCAGCTTTGGACGCCAACGTGGGAAGCTACTGTTGGGCACCCGATAGTGAGAGCGTCTATCTGACCTTTGGTCAGGATGGCAATGCCGGCGTGCACCGTGTGTGGCTCGATGAGCGGACCGAGCAGCTAGTGAGCGGGGATCGAGTGGTGCTCGGGTTCGACGTCGGCGAGCACTGCATGGCCTACGTGGTGACCGCGCCGGACATTCCATCCGATCTGTATGCCGCAGGGTCGGATGGCGAGAACGAGCGTCGCTGCACCAAGGTGAACGACGCGCTGCTGGTGGAGCGGTGGTTGAGCGTGCCCCGCGAGGTACGGTACACGATGCCTGATGGCACGCCAGTTCAGGGCTGGGCGATGTATCCCCCGGATTTCGATGAGAGTGCCAAGTACCCGCTGGCGGTCGAGATTCACGGTGGCCCGCACGCGATGTGGGGGAATACCTTCTGGCACGAGTTCCAAACGATCGCAGGCCGCGGGTACATTGTCTTTTTCTGCAACCCTCGCGGTTCGGATGGCTATGGTCAGGCGTTCAGGGATGCGATTCACGGGCGGTGGGGGGAGGCTGATGCCGACGATATACTGAGTGGCGTCAATGGTCTGATTAGCCGGGGCAGCGTCGATGAGGACCGGCTCGTCGTGACGGGAGGATCCTATGGCGGGTACATGACCGCCTGGATCATTGGCCACGACCAACGCTTCGCGGCGGCGGTCAGCCAGCGCGGTGTATATGAGCTGGTTGGCTTTTATGGCATGACCGACATTCCTCGGTTCATCGAGGCCGAGTTCGACGTTACACCGTGGGAGGACGTTGAGGTCCTGTGGCAGTATTCGCCGCTGGCATTTGCCGAGCAGATCGAGACCCCGCTCCTGATCCTGCACAGCGACCTCGACTATCGTGTGCCTGTCCCCGTAGGCGAGGAGCTCTTTGCTGCACTCAAGCGGCTCCGGCGCGAGGTCGTGTTTGTGCGCTACCCTCGTGAAGGACACGAACTGTCGCGCAGCGGCGAACCGGAGCACCGCGTCGACCGCATCAACCGCATTGTAGAGTGGTTCGACCGTCATACTGATGCGGGACGGGCCGGCGAGGAAGAAACCTAGCTACTCTCTACTGTCTCTCGTGCGCAGGACGGGATAGCCCATGTTGAGCCTTTCCGCCTGGACGTCGTTGGCCGATCTGATGGCCCTAGCCGCCTCGCTGTGGCTGGGGCTTTATATCGTTACGCGCAATCCGCGGGCCCGCATATCGTGGCTTGCCAGCTTGACGTTGTGGTCACTGAGCGGCTACTTCCTGGACAGCTTTCTGCACCTCAACCGGCCTCATGAGCAGATGCTGGCCTGGTGGACAGGGTGGACGGTCCTGTTTTCCGCGCCGCTGTGGCTGCATCTCTGCGTGCTTCTGACTCATCGCGAGTCCACGTGGCACCGCTACCTCGCTTGGGGTGGTTATCTCTGGGCAGTCGTCCTGGTCGTGGCCGAGCTCGCGACGGGGAACGTCTTTGGCGTATTGTCCGGCGAGCCGTTCGTCTATGCTGCAGCACAACAACCCGGGCGTTGGTATCCGGCGGTGTTTGTCCTGCTCGTCTTGGCTCCCCTGATCTCGATCGAGCTGCTCTACCGCGCCGGTCGCAGCGGTGGCCGGCCGCTAGCGGACCAGAGAGGCGTGCTGGTCTCTGCTACTGCCCTGGCCCTGGCAGGTGGGTTGTACCTGACCTCGTCGGTCTGGTTCTCGCTGCGAGTGGCGATCCTGCCTGGCCAGGTCACGCTGGCGCTGGCGCTGATTCTCCTAGGCTATGGGGTGGCGCGCTACAATGCCCTGGTCGAAGGAAGGTCAACCAGGGCGGATTTCGCCTATGCACTGGTCGCGATCCTCGCCGTCATAGCAGTATACCTCCTGGTTACCTATGTCAGCTACCGTGTGTTCGAGATCCCCTTTGCCGTGTTCATCTTTGTCCTCATGCTCGTGATCGTGACGCACTCGTTGTACGAGTGGGGCGTAACGACGCTGGAGCGTTTGTTCTTCCGGCGGCGCTATCAGCAGCTCCGTGCAGACCTCCGCGCCTTTGCGCAGGAGGCAGAGGCAGAAGAGGTGGAGCCGCTGATGGGTGCAATTCTGCAATCGCTGTGCGAGTCGGTGGAGTGTACGCAAGGCTGGATTGCCCTCGCCGATAGAATGGACTCGCAGGTGACGGCATACCCGGCCGGCCAGCGCATGCCTCAGAGCGAGGTGTTGAGGGGGGTCCCGGATGAGGTGCGGTACCTGGACGAGGCTGTACTAGGCGAGACGGGGCTGAGCGCGGCAGTCATCGTGCCTCTCTTTGCGGGTGGTGAAGTATTGGGTACGATCGTGCTGGCCCAGCGGGCCGGGGCTGCTAGCTGGGATGAGCCCCGGCATAGGGAACTGCTCGAGTCGGTTGCAGATCGGGTCGCCAGCGCAGTCGTCGTTGCGCGGCAGCAGCGAGCCACAGCCGAACAGATCGAGATCGCAGTCCACGCATTCCGTGAGCGAGAGCGCACACTGCGACAGGAGCTACAGGCGGCGATCGCTGCGGGCAGCGCAACCGAGGGCGCGGAACTATCCGCCGCTCGCCTTCGACCCTCGATCGAGGATGCCCTCCGTCACCTCTACGACTATGCCTATCTCGGCGAGCACGAGCTGGCGGACCTGGCGGTGACCCAGATCTATGTGGAGGATGAGGTGGAGGTTGTGACCAGCCTCGACCGCGGACGAGCGTTGAGCCAGATGCTGGTCGACGTGATCGAGAAACTGCGTCCCCCAGGGCCGGTCCCGACCCCTCTCGCGCGAGAGTGGGAGCAGTACACGATCCTGCACGATGCGTACGTGATCGGTACCCTCAACCGCGAGATTATGGCCAAGCTCTACATCAGCGAGAGTAGCTTTAACCGGGCACGGCGGAGGGCGGTGCGTGGCGTTGCCCGTGCTGTGGTTGAGCTGGAGCGCGCGACACGACGAGAGATCGGCTGATCGACCGGGACAGCATCCGGGTGTCCGGTTGGCACTTTTTGGCACCTCGGGCTCTGGTAGCGACAGCCTCCTTGTGGTTTCATGGATGCACAAGGAGGTGGGCCGATGGAAGAGACGTTACCTGTAGGGGACCGTCACGTGATCAAGCGGACTTGGCCGAACGCCGCGCGCAGAGCGCGGACGGTACGTGTGCTGGGGATCGCGGCCCTGTTTATCGTGGCTGTGGTCGGGATGGCTGTCCCTTGGGCGCTGGCCCACGTGCGCAAGGTCCAGGCCCCATACAACGTCCTCGAGCACCGGTTCGAGGGGTGGTGGGCGCAGCACGTCAGCGAACTGGACCTGGAGCCAGGTCCAACCGGGTCCATCTCGGGCACGGTGTACGACGAGGATGGGCAGCCCATCGAGGGTGCGATCGTCGTCGTCAGCGACCGCTACGGACGAACGGCCACGGCACGCTCCGGCGCCGACGGGCGCTACATACTGCAGGGCGCCCCCGCGGGATCGGTCGTGCCAGCGGCGGCCCGGCACGGATATGGGGATGCCGTGTACCGTACAGACCTACTGTCCATACCGCGGCGGGTACGCGTGAGGGCGGGGTGGACGACCGGCGGCGTTGATCTGAGAATGGTGCCGCTTGAGGTGCACCACTCGGACGTCTCTGTCGAATGGGGGGAGCAGGTGGAAGTGTTCGGCGACTACCCGTGGCCCGTGCACGGGACCCGGACAGAGGTCACCGTGATGCGAGACGGGTACCCGGTGGTATGCTACCTGTACGAACCACCTTCCTCAGCCGGGGGCGACCGGCTGCTGCCTGGCCTGGTGGCTGTATACCCCGGGCCACCACTCAACTGGGAGCCCGCGTCGACCGCTTTCCTGGCACAGGGCTATGTGGTGCTGGGCGTCAGCCCAACCAGCACGCGTGACCTGGATGCATACGCCGACACGGAGGATCTGCGCGCGGTGCTAGCACTCTTTGAGCAGGGTAGCTTATCCGAGCGCGTGGATGTAGGTCGGATCGCTGCACTGGGAGGCAGCTTTTCCTCAGTGGCGCTCGTTCGCGCCCTGGAACAAGGATCCAGCGTGCGTGCAGTCGTGATGCTGGGAGGACTGGCCGATCCCTACTTGCTGCGCTGGGATGCGTATGCAGGAGGATATACGGGGTACGAGATCAGCGAGCTGATGGAATTCGCGATGTGGAGCCTTGGGCGTCCCGATCGGATGCCGCGCATGTATATCGAGGACGCGGCGGCGTTTCATGTGGTGGGATTGCCGCCGCTTTGCCTGGTGCACGGTACAGGCGACGTGGTCGTGCCATACACACAAAGCGAACGGTTTGCCGAGGCGCTCGCGGATGCCGGGCAGCCGTACGAACTGCACATCTATGATACGGGACACTACCCGGGGATCTATGCACCCGACGCAGCGACCGAGGCCATGTACCAGCAGATGGTGCTGTTCCTGGTCAGGGAGCTCGACCTGTCGCTCGTAGCCCCGGAGAGCCGCGCCCTAGCTCCGTGAGGGCCGCCATCGCCGGCGGCCTCAATTGCCGCGCACGCAGTAGTGGCCGGCCGGGCCAAGAGGCTGGCCGCAAGCCGGGCAAACCGGTCCGGGGCCGACGAGGATGCGCTCGATCCGACGCGCGATGCCGAGCAACTGCTCGCGCGTGAGCCAAAAGCGCACGAGGCGCGGCTCCTGTGGTTCGAGCGTCCTGATCCGCCGCAGCTCGGCGGCGATCAGCACAGCCCTGTCACTCTCGGCCTGGTAGGCGAGCTGAAAGTATGCCACGTGCAGCATGGGCCGGGCAAGTTCCTGTGGCGACATGCGGGCCAGATAGGGGATCTCGAGCTCGTTGATCGGGCGTGGGTACCGTTTGTCGAGTAGATCGAACAACTCGTGGGTCGCATCTGCGAGGGCACCGGCTTGTGCCTGGTCGATGATCAGCGTGACCTCGTGCTTGCCCACGCGACCCTGTAGCAAGAAGACGGTCTCGTCCGATGCGCCACGCACATCCAGCACCAACTGCTCTGCCGGGTTCAGGTCGATTACCTGTCGTGCCACGTGCTTGTCCTTTGCCATACCGTCCTATAGCTCACTCGCATCTTGACCCGCTGCTTTCGCTGTGCGTTGTGCACCAGCGTCCCCGCACTTTCGCTTCTTTGTACACGCTTTTCCTCTCACTGTCAAAGCAGCGTCCGGCGTTACTCCGAAATGGGGCAGCAGAGCGGCGCCGTGGCCGATCGCCGGGCGATATGCTATAATCGCTCACCGTGCACGAGCGTCGGCTACGTAGAGGAGGAACCCACTTGAGCGAGATGTCGCGCAGAGAGCAGGCTCTGAAAGTCCATCGGCGTTTGATCGAGGCCTATGGAGAGCCTGACTGGCGCCCCCACATGGACCCGATCAGCGAACTGGTGTCGACGATCCTCTCGCAGAATACCAATGACACCAACCGTGATCGCGCTTTCAAGCAACTCCTCGGGCGCTTTCCGGACTGGGACAGTGTTCGCGACGCTGACATCGAGGAGATCAAGAACGCGATCCGTGTCTCGGGGTTGGCCAACACCAAGGGCCCCACGATCCAACGCGCCCTGCGGCGGATCACGGAAGAGCGTGGGCAACTCTCGCTGGATTTCCTGCGCGACATGGATGTCGAGGACGCAAAGAAATGGCTGACCGAGATCAAGGGCGTCGGGGTCAAGACGGCTTCGATCGTGCTTCTCTTTTCCCTGGGCAAGCCCGCCTTTCCGGTCGATACACACGTGCATCGTGTCACCCAGCGCCTGGGCTTGATCGGACCCAGGGCATCGCGGGAAAAAGCCCACCGCATCCTGGAAGAGACGCTGCCCGAGGATACCTACTATGCCTTTCATCTCAACGTGATCCGCCATGGGCGCGAGGTCTGCGTCGCAGGCACACCGCGCTGCGAGGGATGTGTGTTGAGCGATATCTGTGCCTACTATGCCCGGGAGCGAGCAGGTTAGAGCTTTGTAGGAGTCCTGCAGGCGGTCTAGCTCTCGCCCCGCCCGTGCGCTTCACGGGCCGCGCGATAGGTCTGGAGCGTGAGCTCGCGCGTTGCTGCGTGGTCAACGATCGGGAAAGGATAATCCTCTCCAAGCACACACTTGAATTCGCGTTGCTGCATCGTGCTCATTGTCCACGGTGTGTGGACGTACGTACCCGGTACAGCCGCAAGCTCTGGCACCCAGCGTCGCATGTAGTTGCCGTCCGGATCGTGTTTCCTGCTCTGCGAGGTGGGGCTAAAGATCCTGAAGTAGGGTGCTGCGTCCGTACCGGTGCCGGCCGTCCACTGCCAGCCGCCATTATTGGCGGCGGGATCGCCGTCCACGAGATGCTGCATAAAGAATGCTTCCCCCCAACGCCAATCGATCAGCAGATCCTTGACAAGGAACGAAGCGACGATCATGCGTGCCCGGTTGTGCATCCAGCCGCTTTCGACAAGCTGGCGCATCGCCGCATCGACCACCGGGTAGCCTGTCCTTCCCTCACACCACGCCCGAAACGCTTGCTCATCATTCGCCCAGGTGATCCCGCGCAGGTTCTCGCGAAAACTCGCCTTGAGCACCTCGGGGTAGTAGGAGAGGATACACTCGTAAAACTCACGCCAGATAAGCTCATCCAGCCATGACTGTGCACTGTGCCGCGCGTCTTTGTTCGGCGCCCGCTCGATTGCCTGGTAGGCAGTGACCACCGCTTGCTTGGCGGAGAGCATGCCGAAGCGCAGGTAGGGGGAGAGATGGGAGGTGCCATCGAGATCCATGCGGTCGCGGACGGTTGCATAACGATAGATCGGTGCGTTGTGGCCGCTCACGAATGCGCGCAAGCGGCGTTGCGCCTCGGCCTCTCCTGCTGGAAAGGGGACGCCTGAGGGCAGGTTGGGTTCGTCTGGGATGGGAACGCTTTCGATCCCCTGGGGTGTGGAGATCGGCTCCGGTGAGGGCACGAGTTCACTCGCCCGCGGAGGCGGGAATGACTTCCATTTCCTGCTGAACGGGCCAAAGACCACGTACGGGTCACCATTCGCTTTGAGCACCACGCCTGGTGCACGGACGATCGGGCTACCCACCTGCTTCAGAGGAACACGGGACGCCACAGCGCCGTCGCGCTGTCGAGCATATGGCTCATAGTCCTCTTCGGCAAAGACAAGGGAGGCTCCGCTCTCGTGTACGAGCCTGGCGATCTCATTTGCGGGGTCTCCTCGCCGGATAACAAGCCGGCTGCCCCGTGCGCTCAGATCCGCGTCCAGTTGCCGCAGTCCGGCGAGGAGAAACGCGAGCCGCTTGGTGCCCGCGTAGCGCTCCAGGAGCGTGGGATCGAGCACAAAGACGGG
>Ga0307445_10001370_pt1 | contig 13718 bp, 12 predicted proteins | sample SalMarSW160330MG_FD_202147 | JGI IMG/M metagenome (GOLD analysis project Ga0307445, IMG submission 202147) | Salt marsh sediment microbial communities from the Plum Island Ecosystem LTER, Massachusetts, United States - SW1603-30 | ecosystem: Environmental > Aquatic > Marine > Intertidal zone >...
CGATTTTTCCTTTTTTCAGTTCGAAATTCAATTTATCGAAAACACAGAGTGTCCCTTTGGGCAAGGGATATTCCTTGCCCAGATCTTGTGTTTCAAGAATGTTATTCTTATTCATATTTCAATGCCACTACAGGATCGATTTTCGAAGCCCTATGGGAGGGAAAAAGTGTCGACAGGAAACTGATCAGCAAGGCGACTCCGATAATCGAAACCAGGTCGAGGAATTTCAGGCGAAAGGGAACATAGGCGATATGATAGATGTCAACAGGGACTTTTATGAGCTCGAAAGTATTGGCCAACCAGTTCCACAACAAACCCAGGGCCGTTCCAGCCGCTGTTCCGATGATCCCGATCATCGCTCCCTGGAAAAAAAATATTTTCCGGATGTTTTTGGCCGTCGCTCCCATAGCGATAAGAATCCCGATTTCCCTGGTTTTATCCATGACCATCAAAATAAGAGTGGCCACGATATTCAACGCGGCCACGATCACGATGAGCGTGATCGTCAAGAAAAGCAGTTGCTTCTCCAGTTTCAAGGCAGAAAAAAGAGGCTTGTTCATCTCCATCCATGTCGTCACATAGGTTTCGGGAGGGAGGATATTTTTAATGCGATCAGCCACTACCTCGGCCCGAAAAATATCGTTTATGCGGATCTGCAAGAGGTTGACTCTCCCTTCCCGCTTAAACAACTTCTGGGCTTCTTCCAGAGAAACCAAGGCTGTGGCATTGTCGAATTCGTACAGCCCGGTTTGGAAAATGCCGGTGACCCGGTATCTCTTCTGGCGAGGAATCAGGGCAGTAGGAGAAAGCCGGAAGGTCGGGGTCATGACATTCACAAGATCACCGATCCCTGCGCCTGTGTTCAGAGCCATGTCCCGACCCAACAATATCCCCGGTATGTTATCCTCAGGCTCTGGGAGGTGTCCTTGCAGATTCCGGAGCCACTTGGTGGACTCCCACTCCAAGTCAAAATCGATTCCTCGGAGAACACCCGGCGATGTCTTGTAAGGTCCGGTCAATAGTATATAGTCATACACAACAGGAGAGACGCTGATCACTTCCTCATCGGTCTTTAGTTTTTCCATGATCTGAGGGTAATCGCTCAACCCTTCTCCAAGATAATGAGAAACCATGAGATGGGCTGTGGAGCCCAGAATTTTGTCCTGAACATCATCCTGAAATCCTGTGATGAGGGCGATGGCGATGATGAGGGCCATGACGCCGATGGCAATCCCCAGTGTAGAGATAAAGGTGATCACCGAAATGAAGGCCTGCTTTCTTTTTGCCGTTAAATAACGCCGGGCAACGAACAATTCAAAATTCATGTTGGCTTCTTTCTATTCCTGTTTTGGTCGGAGGAGCGGGAAAAGAATGACTTCTCTGATGGATTTTTTATTGGCCAGTATCATGATAAGGCGGTCGATGCCGATTCCTTCGCCTCCAGTAGGCGGCATGCCATACTCCAAAGCCTGCACATAATCCATGTCGATCATGTGAGACTCATCATCTCCTTTATTCCTTTCCTCGGCCTGCTGTTCAAACCGACTTTTCTGTTCTTCAGGATCGGTTAGCTCGCTGAAGGCATTGGCGATCTCCATCCCTGCGATGACGAGCTCGAACCGCTCGGCCTCATCGGGAAATTCCTTGTCTGCCTTGGCCAACGGGGAGACTTCCTTTGGCGGGTTGGTGATAAAAGTCGGCTGGATAAGCTGGTGCTTCACGTTTTTGTCAAATATGATATCCAGCGCTTTCCCCAGGGAAAGATATTGGCTATCCGGAGCGAGGGTCGATGCCAATTCCATAATCCCGGCTTCGTCATCGAACTTGTTCGGTGCCAGGCCGCTGTACTCACGCAAAGCTTGCATAAATTTTATTCTCTTCCAGGGTCTCTTCAATGAAATCTTGTGCTCCCCGAAGGGGATCTCATCCGTTCCCAACAGATTCTCCCCGAGTGAGCAGATCAATTCTTCTGTCATGTCCATCATTTCATTATAGTCGCTGTAGGCTTGGTACCATTCCAACATCGTAAATTCCGGATTGTGTTCCGATGAAATTCCCTCATTCCGGAAATTTCGATTGATCTCATAGACTCGCTCCAATCCACCCACGATAAGCCTTTTGAGGTACAACTCTGGTGCGATACGCAAATATAAGTCCATCCCTAGAGCATTATGGAACGTTTTGAACGGCCGCGCCAAAGCTCCTCCAGGGATCGCTTGCATCATGGGAGTTTCGACTTCGATATAGCCCTTTTCATCGAAGAATTTCCTGATGTGAGCTATGATCGAACTCCTGAGCCTGAATACATCGCTTTCCTCAGGATTCATGATCAAATCAAGATGGCGCCTTCTGTAGCGGAGCTCCACATCTTGCAGACCGTGCCATTTTTCCGGAAGAGGATGCAGGCATTTGGCCAAAAACACAAAAGAGGAGGCCAAAAGGGTAAGCTCACCCGTCCTAGTTTTGAACAAGATCCCCTCGATGGCCAGGATATCCCCGATATCGACAAAAGAGAACACTTTGTTATCTCGTTCACTCACCTTGTCTTCTCGCAGGTAAATCTGCAACTTTCCTCTGCTGTCGCCGATGTGAAAAAATGTGGCTCGGCCCATTCGGCGGATGGACATGATCCTTCCTGGAACAAAAACCTCGATTTTTTTCTCTTCCAATTCTTCTGGAGAAAGCTCGGAAAATTCCGTGAGGACATCCGATATGGAATGGGTGGGGGAAACATTGTGTGGAAAGAGATCCACTCCCTCCTGGGTCAGCATTTCTCTTTTCTGTTCGCGAACGATCTCTTGATCGATCTTTTTGGATTCGTTTTTTGTTTCAGCCATTGATTTCTTCCTCGGACAAATTCTTCATTTTCTGGATTTCTTTTTTGACGGCATCCAATATCCCATTTACAAAATTTGCGCCCTCCTCGCTGCTGTATTTTTTTGCGATTTCTATGGCTTCGTTGATAACGATAGCCGGAGCAAGATCTTCTCCGTGTAAAAGCTCGAAAACAGCGATCCGTAAGACATTGCGGTCCACGATGGCCATCCGGGTTATCCGCCAATTTGCAGACACGGATTGAATGAGACGATCGATACTTTCACGGTGCGACATGATCCCTTGCACAAGCCACCTGCTATGTTCCTTGATCTCTTTTGTGGCTTTTTTATTTTTCCAAAAGGAATCGATGACTTTTTCCGGCGGCGTGTCATCGAATTCCAGCTGAAAAAGAATTTGAAGCGTGCTTTCTCGGGCTTTTCGTCGTTTACCCATTAAGGTATCGTTTATTCAAGACCAGATTCCTTCAGAAGATTCAACATTTCCACTAAGGAGAAGGTAGCATCGTAGCCCTTGTTCCCGGCTTTTGTCCCGGCTCTCTCGATCCCCTGCTCGATCGTATCCACTGTCAGTATTCCATAGCCGACAGGAATCCCTTCATCCAGAGCGATCTGGGCTAATCCCTTGGTGACTTCTGCGCTGAGGAAATCGAAATGGGGGGTATCCCCTCTGATCAATACTCCCAGGCATAGGATACCATCCACTTTCCCGGCTTTTGCCAGCTTTTTCGCTAAAACTGGGATTTCGAAAGAACCGGGGACTTTGTAGATGGAGATATCCTTTTCTTCCGCTCCCAGTTTATAGAGAGCATCCACCGCTCCTTCCAACAGTCTTTCTGAAATGAACTGGTTAAACCGACTGAGAACGATACCGATCCTTAGACCAGTCGCTTGCAATTTCCCCTGGTAAGTTTCCATTTTATCTCTCCCTTACTTTCCTTGAAAATTGGCCTTTCTCTTTTCCAAGAAGGCCTTTGTCCCTTCCTTGCTATCCTCTGAGCTGCATGCATTTCCGAAAAGTTCTGCTTCAAGAAGCAAACCTTCGGGCAGGTTCTTGTCCAAGCCCTCGTTGATCGCCCGGATAGAATATTCCAGGGCCAGAGGAGCATTCGCGATCATATCCATTGCAAAGACTTCCACGGTGGATACCAGATCGCTCTGCAGGACGACTTTATTGACCAGACCGATAGCCAGAGATTCTTGAGCATCGATCATCTTTCCGCTAAGGACGAGTTCCATGGCTTTTCCCTTGCCCACCAACCGAGCCAATCTTTGGGTGCCTCCAAAACCCGGTATCAACCCCAATTTCACCTCAGGCTGACCCATTTTGGCATTTTCCGATGCGATCCGGACATGACAGGCCAAAGCAAGTTCTGTCCCGCCCCCTAAGGCAAAGCCATTGATGGCCGCGATGACCGGTTTTCTGAAATTCTCTATCAACTTGGTGAGTTCCTGACCTTCAAGAACATAATCTTTTCCTGTTGCCTGATCCAAGCTGGCCAATTCACCGATATCCGCTCCTGCCACAAAAGCTTTATCCCCGGATCCTGTAAGGATCACGCACTTGATTTCAGGATCATCGCGAAAGGACATGAAGGCAGAATACAACTCTCTGATCGTCTCGGCATTCAATGCATTCAGTTTGTCCGGGCGGTTGATGAATATCCAACCGAGAGGGGCTTCCCTTCGAAATTGTACATTCACATACTCCACTGTTCCTCCTTATCCAAACCTGAACCATGTATAAAAAACATCAATTTATACTTTTCTCGAACATACGATATTTTTTGTAGATCTTCCCACCCAAAGATTCCACAAAACGATTGACAGGCTCATTATCTTCCAGTTGCCACGAAGTCTCACACCATTCATAACCTTTGTTCATTTCTTTTCCTGTTGTGACTCTCTCGATGCGAATGTTGTTCACTCTTGCTTCCTCGGAAATTTTTCCTATTTTAACAGATATGACGCTTTTAATCCAATGGGATTCAATCGGGACATCTCCAATTTTACGTCTCCAATTTTACATTAAAAGAGAATTGTGCTACAAAAGAATCTGCTCACTTTTGGCTTTATGGATTATCTAAAAATCAAGTTTTACAAATAATCCAGAACGATTAAAACGGGCTGGATGGAGGACATAAAGATGAAGAAAGCGACAAATTTCGAAGAACTCACTCCTGATATGCTGGCATGGACACTCGATGTGAAAAAGATCCCATTCGATTCGAGCGAGCTCTGTGAAGCTTGCGAGGGGATCATCGGTCAGGAGCGGGCTTTGAAAGCCATTCAAACAGGTTTGGAAATCCACAGCCTCGGTTACAACATCTTCGTAACCGGAATGGTCGGAACAGGACGAAAGACGACCATCAAGCAACTTCTAGAAAAAATGCGCGATGAGGAGGAGAAACCGGACGATATTCTGTATGTGAACAATTTCAAACATCCAGACGAACCGACTCTCATCACTCTTCCTGCAGGACAAGGCAATCAATTCAAAGAAGGCATGGGGCATCTTATCGAGATGCTCAAATCCAACATCCCCGAGCTGTTGAAGAGCAAGTATTACACAGAAAAAAGGGACCAAATCGTCGAGAACTCTCAGAAAACACAAAAGCAGACGCTCAAGGAATTCGAAGAGGAAGTCGCCAAAGAAGGTTTTTCTGTCATTCAGGTCCAGATGGGCATGTTTGTCAGGCCGGATCTCATCCCGATGATCGAAGGGAAGCCAACTCCTTTCAACCAGCTGGAAACCTTGGTCAGGGAAGGAAAATACCCGAAGGAGAAACTGGAGGAACAAAAGAATAAATACGAAGAATTGACAGGCAAGCTGGAAGCTATCCTCGCAAAACTCAAGGAGTCGGAGGAAAGAACCCGTCGAAAGCTCAAGGACTGGGACGCGGAATCCATAACACCCATCATAACAGGAGGCATCTCCGGGATCCGTTCCCAATTCGAAGCCAAAAAAATCATGGAATACCTGGACGATGTGGAAAATAACCTCAGAAAAAATATCGATCTTTTCAAGTCTTCCCAGAAGGAGGCCAAAGAAAAAGAGATGGTCGACCCCTTCATAGAATACAGAGTGAACCTTCTTATCGACAATTCTGATGTGAAGGGCACACCTGTGGTCATGGAAACCAATCCCAACTACCTGAATATATTTGGATCCATCGAAGCCACTGTAACCAGATCGGGAATCTGGCAGTCAGATTTCACAAATATCAAGGCGGGATCCCTCCTCAAGGCTAACGGCGGATATTTGGTGATGAATGCGCTGGATGCATTGGTGGAACTGGGTGTATGGCAAACCCTCAAGCGCACACTGAAGTACCAAACCCTGGAGATACAGAATCTTTCCTCCATGTATTTCATCACCACAGGCCGGTTGAAACCGGAGCCGATCGACATAGATGTCAAGGTCGTTTTGATAGGAGATACCCACATTTACAATCTTCTGTATTTTATGGATGCAGACTTCAAAAAAATCTTCAAAATCAAATCGGAATTCGATTCTGAAACGGGCAGAGATGACAAAACCATCGGGGAATACGCCCGATTTATCAAAAAAATCTGCGATGAGGACAACCTCAATCATTACAATAGAGAGGGCATGGCTGCAGTGATCGAATACGGGACAAGGCTTGCAGGTAAGCAGAAAAAAATATCCACCCGTTTTCATATCCTGGAAGATGTAATCCGCGAGGCATGTTATTGGTCAAAAAAGGACAACAGCGATGAGGTGAAACGAAAACATGTCGATCAGGCAATCAGGGAACGAATTGAAAGAGTTAGCCTGATCGAGGACAAGATTCAGGAGATGATCGAAGAAGGCACGATCATGATCGACACGGAAGGCAGCAAGACAGGGCAGGTGAACGGTCTTTCAGTCTACGCGATGGGAGAGTATTCTTTCGGGAAACCGACCAGGATAACGGCCTCGACAGCGGTTGGAAAGACAGGGGTAATTAACATCGAGCGGGAAGCCGACATGAGCGGAAGAACGCATAACAAGGGTGTGTTGATCTTGGGAGGCTACCTGAGAGGCAAATATGCTCAAAACAAACCCTTTTCCTTATCGGCAAGCCTGGCATTCGAGCAGTCCTACGGAGGCGTGGATGGAGATAGTGCCTCTTCTACGGAAGTATATGCTATCCTCTCCAGTCTCTCGAAACTACCTCTCCGGCAAGATATCGCGGTAACCGGATCCCTGAACCAAAAGGGTGAAATCCAGCCCATCGGTGGGGTGAACGAAAAAATCGAGGGCTTCTACGAAGTATGCAAGGCCAAAGGATTGACCGGGAATCAAGGTGTTATCATTCCCCATCAGAATGTGCAAAATCTTATGCTCAGAAAGGAAATAATCGATTCCGCTTCGGAGGGAAAGTTCCATATTTATCCTGTTAAAACCATCGACCAAGGCATCGAGATATTGACAGGCGTTGAAGCTGGAAACAAACAAAAAGACGGCACCTTCCCGAAAGATACGCTGAATTATCTTGTGGACCAGGAACTGCAACGATTGGCCAAGAGCTGGAAAACCTTTTCAGCTCCCTCCGATAAAGACAAAAATAAGGACTCAGTCTAACCGGACTTTCTTTTTAAGTCGAGCGATTTCTTCCCGCGAGAGATGACGCCACTCTCCTTTTTTAAGATGCCCCAGTTGGAGACTTCCCAGCTTAACTCTCTTGAGGGCCAGGACATTGAATCCCTTGTACTCGAACATCCTTCTCAATTCTCTCTTTTTTCCTTCATGAAGCCTGGCCAGGAGAAGAGTCCCTTTCACGGTTGTGGCGAGGATGCGAAATTTTGCCGGAGCCGTTTTTTTCCCGTCAAGCGGGATACCTCTTTCCAAGGTGGCAAGTGTCGAGCTATCGGGTTTGGGGTTGACCCTCACCCGGTATTCCTTCGCTACTTGAAAGCTAGGGTGCATCAAGCGATAGGCCAATTCACCATCACTGGTGAGCAACACCAGTCCCTCCGAGTCAAAATCCAATCTCCCAACAGGGAAAACCCTGTTTTTCATTTTGGGAAGAAGATCCATGATGGTGGGGCGTTGGAACGGATCTTTGGCCGTGACTAGATACCCAGGCGGTTTGTTCAGCATCACGTATACTTCCGATTTTAGTTGTTTCACACCTTTCCCGTCCACTTCGATCCTATCCTTCTCCCCATCGATTTGGGTACCTAGCACATCGACCGTTTCTCCGTTCACACTCACACGGCCTTCAGAAATCATCCTGTCTGCTTCTCTTCTGGATGCAACTCCCGCGAGCGCCAGGTATTTATTCAGCCTGATTTTCATCTTTTTTTATTGGGGACGTCCACTCTCTCTTTTCTAGAAATAAATGTTGAAGCCACCGCTCAAAGTGTAATTCTTCAACTTCAATTCAACATCTTCTATATTCACCTTCACGTTATGATATTTTCCCTCAGCCATCAAAGAAAATTTGTCTCCAAGTTGCAACTCAACCCCTAATCCAAGATTGATCCCCATGTTGGAATCCTTGGCGATGGTTTTAAGATTAGCGGAATAAGATCCATAGCCGACCGTGAAATAAGGATGCACGAGAATGAGGGGAATATACACCCTCGCGTTAATACCCAAGTAATTGTAATCGACTTCCACTCCGTCCCAATCAAAACCCACCAATTCCTTTACCACAAGGTTATGGGCCGCTTGGAAAAAGTTGGCTTCGATGGCAAACATCATAAATTTCACGCCTACACGAGCTCCATACAGAAAGGTTGAGTCCGAATCGAATTTCACTTCGTCAAGGCTGGGTTTCTGCATAGACCAGCCCCCATGAACACCGATAAAAAAGCCGCTTTTGGCGGCGGCCCCGGAAACAAAAACAAAACAGAAAGCCATCAGCACAAAAAATCGAATCGTTTTTCTCTTCATTTTCTACCTCCTAATTGATAGTTTCGAGTCCTATTAAATGAGTTGTGGTTTTGCCAAGATTTCCAGAATTTTCATGTCGAAAAAATTCTGGGCGTGCGCCGGTTGTAATAGGATCGCCGTATCCGCTCCCTGTGAAGTCCCTCCCACAGAAATGCAGGGTTCCAAGGTCGAGACAAATCCTGCATCCGCAGCCATCAAGGCTATCTCTATCGCTACTTTTGTGCCTTCACCGAAGATGCGCAATGTATAGGCGATAATCTCTTCCAATTCATACGTGGCCAGTTTTTTTCGAACCGCGCGCCCCACTCCTCCCAGAGCATGTTGGCAGGTGAGGACTTGGGCTCCCTCTTTCTCGATCCTTTCCCTCAGATCCGGCGGAAGCTGTTGAGAATCGGGTTTTAGAAAGCCGGTTGAATGGCTAACCACAACGACCTTTGCCTTCGAAACAATACGGGCGGCCAGCAGTCCTGTCTCACCTGCTGTCGAGGCCACCAAAACAGTTTTGATCCCCAATTCCTTCGCTCTCTGATTTGCGATCTCCAACGTTTCCTTCGTGTTTTCTTTTCCTGGCCTTCGATGGTATACGCATGGAACAGAAATGGAGGATTCCTTTCGGCTATGCCTATCAAACTCCATGATATCTCCTTCCTTCTTATTTCATAATAGCATTTTTCATGGCCTATTCACGAGTCGAGATTGCTGCAGCGGCAAAAAAGCGGTCCATGTTTATTAAGGAGTCAAAAGAACTTTAATCACTTCGGGATCTTCGGCTCTGTCGAAAGCTTTTTTGGCGTCTGTCAAAGGAAAATCCGCATCCACCATCTCTTCTAACTGGATCGATTCATTATTTAAAAATTCCAGCGCTTTTACGAAGGAGCCGCACCGCGAACCGATCAATTGAATCTCGTTCACGACAAGAGCGGAAAAATCTATCTTCGCCATACCATGGAAGGTGCTCTTGGCCACAATCTTTCCTTTGGGTTTGACAAAACGGAGTGCATCCTCGATCCCCTTGGACGCACCTGTGGCTTCGATCACCAGATCGAACTTTTTACTCCATTCTTGTGCATCCTGGGTTGCCTGGATTCCCCTTTTCTGCAGCAGAGCTAGTTTTCTTGGATGATGCCCGGCACAAAATATTTTCGTGGTCCGGGTCTGCATGACCTGCGCTACAAGAAGGCCTAATTTTCCATCTCCCAAAACCAACACCTCATCATTCCGATCTAACCGGATCTGGTCGAAAATGGCAATGGCCGCAGCCAAGGGCTCGACAAAAACCGCCTCCCTATCGGATACCATCGAGGGCAAGACATGTAAATTATCCAGAGGGAGAGTCACATATTCCGCAAAAACACCGTCTTTTCGATGGATGCCCAATACTTTCCTGGAGGGACAGTGTTTGGGATCGATATCAGAACAGGTCGCACAACTGCGACAGGGTATGTTGATCTCTCCGACCACTCTTTTTCCTATCCAATCTTTATCAGGAGACTGGGCAACCCGACCCATGAATTCATGACCTAAGATTCCCTCAAACTCCATGTACCCTTTGACAAGCTCCAAGTCTGTGTTGCAGATTCCCGCCTTGCCGACTTTGAGAAGCGCTTCACCCACAGCTGGCGCAGGAGTCGGGATCTCCTCCACACAGATGCTTTTGCCTTTCAACAGGACTGCCTTCATCGCCTCCTTTCTATTTTGTTGCCTCATCCCAACGCTGTCAACCTCATTCTTATTTGTAAGCATCGTTTTTTTTCGTGATGAACAGGGCTTCTAGGGATGGTTGAAGCGATATTAAGTTCGTTTTACGATCAGGATAACCTATTCCTTCCAATATTCGTATCATATATAATGGAACAGGATGAAAAAAAGATTAACAAGAATACACATCGGTGAATCCGTTGCGATGGCCATGAGTTCCCTCTGGTTGAACAAGCTCCGAACGTTCCTCACCCTTTTGGGAATCATCATCGGTGTTCTCACCATCATTGCCGTGGTGTCGATAATCCAAGGCTTGAACAATTATGTGTACTCAAAGATGGCGTTTTATGGAGCCAACGATTTCTCCGTCACGAAATTCTCGATCGGAATAAGATCCATTCAGGAGTTTCGTGAGCAACTGAAACGCAAAGATATCATACTGGAAGACATGAGACTGCTTCGGAGACAATGTCGATCGTGCGAGTTGATCGGGGCATCGACATCGACCTCACAAACCGTCAAATACGGGCCCCAATCCCTAAAAGACGTGGACATAAGAGGCCTGACCTATGTGGATCACCTGATCGGGAATGTTCAGGAACTGGAAAGAGGAAGGTACCTGTTAAAAGAAGATGAGGATCACTCGCGGAATGTGTGTGTCATCGGTGCCGATGTTTTCGAAAAGCTCTTCCCTTATACAGATCCCTTAGGCCAGCGGATAAAAATAGGCCAGCAGAATTTTTTGGTGGTCGGACTGGGTAAGGCAAAGGGGAAAATTCTCGGGATGACACAGGATAACTACGTCAACATCCCGATAACGACCTTTCAGAAGATCTACGGTTCAAGGCGGTCGATCGATATCAATGTCCACACATCCTCTCAGGAACAGATGGAAAATGCCCAGGAGGAGGTCCGGACAATCATGCGCGCCAAACGTCATCTTACCTTCGATGAATCCGACGATTTTTCTTTTCGAACATCTGAAACATTCATTCAAATCTATAAGACTGCCACATCAGGCATTTATTTCGCCATGATCGCCATCGCTTCCATCGCCCTCATCGTGGGGGGGATCGTCGTCATGAATATCATGCTCGTGGCAGTCACGGAGAGGACAAAAGAAATCGGTATCCGTATGGCTGTGGGCGCGCGCAGGACAGATATCCTTTTTCAATTCCTGGTAGAAGCGGCAGTCATATCGACTGTTGGAGGGATGATCGGGATCCTTTTGGGATTTTTGATCGCACGTGTGGTGACATTGGCCACATCCATGCCCTCCACCGTCGATCCGGCTTCCATCATCGTGGCAATCTGCGTATCCTCATCGGTAGGGATTTTCTTTGGCTTGTATCCTGCGAGCAAAGCTTCCAAACTCGATCCGATCGAATCATTGCGGTCAGAACTATGAGATTAGGCATACTGAAAGAAATCGTGAGCATGGCGATGGATTCTTTGCGCACGAATAAACTCCGCTCTTTTTTAACACTCTTGGGAATCGTCATCGGCGTGATGACCGTAATTGGGATGGTTTCCATCGTCCAGGGACTTAACCGCTCCTTTCTCAGCGAACTGGAGTCCATAGGATCGGACATCATCATCGTGGAAAAATTCGAGCCGGGCATTCAAGTCGGACGTCTTTCCGAAGATGAACGTCAAAGAAAGGACCTTAAATTCGAGGATGCCCAGGCCATCCAGGAGGAATGTTCCTACGTGAAAGCGGTGGTCGCCTCTCTCGTCGTCGACCTGTTTGCAGATATCCCTATTAAATACCAGAACAGGAGAAGCCGGGATGCTTATATCGTGGGCATGAGCGAGAAACAGCCTGAGGTTATTTCTGTATACCTGCCAGAGAGAGGAAGATTTTTTACAGAGTCAGATGTGAACCACCGGACCAAAGTCTGTGTTCTAGGATTCGATCTGGCAGAAAATCTTTTTCCTCATACAAGCCCCCTTGGCAAAGATATCAGAATCGGACCGGAAAAATTCAGGGTGATTGGAATACTCAAGAAAAGGGGAAGTTTTTTTGGCCAAAGTCAGGACAATTTTGTCGGGATTCCGATCACGACATTGATGAAACATTATCCCTATGACCGTTCAGGATGGCAGTTCATCGCCACGCCCACCAAGCACGAATATCTGGAGGATGCTATAGAACAGATCATAAACCTCCTCAGGAGCAGAAGAAAAGTCCCTTTCGGCAAACCCAATGATTTTGCAGTCTACACGCAAGATACCATGGTCGACTTGTATAATCAACTCACCGGAGCCGCCTATCTGGTGATGATCGTGATCTCCTCGATAGGTTTGCTTGTGGGGGGGATCGGTGTGATGAACGTCATGTTGGTGTCCGTGAAAGAAAGGACGAGAGAAATCGGAATCCGCAAAGCCATCGGGGCCCGTTCAGGGGATATTTTGAAACAGTTTCTTATCGAGGCTGTGTTCCTGACCGCAACAGGAGGCATTATCGGTATCCTGATGGGCTTCGGGATCGCTCAATTGGTCAAAGCCGTCACTCCTCTTCCTGCTTCCGTGACAGGTTGGTCGGTCATTCTGGGCTTCGTTGTATCGGTATCTGTCGGCATTTTTTTCGGGATCTTCCCAGCCCAGAAGGCTGCCAAACTCGACCCCATCGTCTCCCTAAGATACGAATAAATCAAGATTACGATCTGTATTCATTGTCATTAAGCATACCCTCCGCTATAGTTCAGATTTTTAACGCCATTCCCTCATCGCTCTTCTCGGCTCCTGCGTAACTCGCGCTATATCCCTATGCATCAATCAAGATATCTTGTGTTGCTTACTCAACATCACAGATTGCATATAGCTATGCTCAATACATACTCGGAGCCCTTTCCGGGTTCCCTCGAAGAACGAATCGGGAAGGCTAAATCTTCAATGTCGCTGCGGGCATGTCTAATGACAATATGGAAGATATGTATAACGTTAAAGTTTATTGCTAATGTCCTGATAGGCTTTATCGAGGGCTTGCTCGAGGCCTTCTTTTATTTCGCCGGATATCTCGACAAAGGAAGACCTTCCTCCCCCCTTGCCCTGAATCAGAGGGGAAACAACGGGTACAAGCTCCCTCATATCCAAACCGAGACTTTCGGAACGGGCAAGAAACACATGGATTCTCTCTCCACCTCGAAGGCCAAAAAGTACAACATGCTCCCCCATCCCGATGACAGTCAAGGCCAAATGCCTGATCTCCTCTTGAGATCTATCGGAAAAAATCTTCTTGATGATTTTTCCATCGGCCTCTTCCATGATCTTCGCCGCTT
>Ga0307445_10001375_pt1 | contig 13705 bp, 12 predicted proteins | sample SalMarSW160330MG_FD_202147 | JGI IMG/M metagenome (GOLD analysis project Ga0307445, IMG submission 202147) | Salt marsh sediment microbial communities from the Plum Island Ecosystem LTER, Massachusetts, United States - SW1603-30 | ecosystem: Environmental > Aquatic > Marine > Intertidal zone >...
GGGGGAGAAAGAAGAAAGAGGAAGAGCCAGAACCAGAAAAACAGGAGGATGTGGAAGAGGACGTCGAGTTCGAACCGATGGAAGAAGAGGAAGCAGAAAGAGTTGAAGAGGAAGAAGTTCAAAAATCCCCTGAGGCGGAGAGAGATGAGTTTTTTGTGGAGCCACAAGAACCTGCATTCGGAACCGAAGACCTGGAGAAGGTGATCGATCCCGAAGAGAAAGAAAAAGCAGAAATCGAAAAATTCCTGAAATCCCTCAAGGAAGACCGTGATGAGTGGGACGGGGAGATCCCGCCCACCGATGAACTCCCTCCATGGGCAGAGAAAATCAAGGATGAAAAACCGGATGAAATGCCATTTGTCGATACCGGGAGCGTAGAGGAAGATCAGGAGTTCGAAGAACCAAAAGAAGCGTTGCCCCTCGAAGAAAAGGAGATTGCAGAAGAACAGCCAATAGACGAGGAACTTCCTGTCGAAGGATCCCCTTCGGTTGAGGAAGAAAAAGAAGAAATGGAAGAGATCCTGAAACCCAGGGGCCTAACCCCTGAAGATGAAGTCCCTGAGGTGCAAATTCCTGAAGAAGAGGAAAGTGAAGAAGGAATAATTGAGGAAGAAGCGGCAGAAGAAGTAATAGCAGAAGAAGAAATTGTGGAAGAAGAAATAATAGAAGTGGATAAACCTGAAGAAGAGTTGATCGAAGAGAAAACACCTGAAGAGGAAGCTTCGATGCCCGATACAGGCATGGGATTGCCTGAGGGAGTCGAACAAGAAAAATTGCCTTTTGTCGATACATCGACTGGAGAATTTGATGAAGAGGAGAAATCGTCTCCTTCCAGGCTTTCCACTTGGTTTAAATCAAGAGCATTCGATGTGCTATTTATCGCTGCATTCTGGATCGTTGCCCTTCACATCGCGTCTCGGATGTTGTCCACGAACCTGTTCAAACTAATTTCGGTCTCGGCGCTTCCGGCCGTTGCCTTTTATCTTGCTCTATTGGCGGTTTATCTTTTCCTGTTCTTTTTGTTTTTAGGCCAGACGTTGGGAGACCACTTATTTCCTTATGAGGAATAAGTCACTTCCTGTCCCAGCCTAAAATCTTCTCCTAGAAAGCGCTCTCTTGCCAGTTTACTCGATGCCACTTCTTTAGGATTGCCCTCGACGAGGATCTCTCCTTCATCGATGACATAGGCGCGATCGGTGATCCTAAATGTGTCCCGCACGTTGTGGTCGGATAGAACGACACCGAGGCCCTTGTTTCTCAATTTGATCAGGATTTTTTGAAGATCGATTATGGTAAGGGGATCGATTCCGGTAAAAGGTTCGTCCAAGAGAAGAAACTTCGGATTCAGAAGAAGAGCGCGACAGATCTCGAGTTTCCTCCGTTCTCCTCCTGAGAGAGTGTATGCCTTTTGATCGGCCAGGTTTTCCAGTCCCAGTTCTTCCAGGAGCTGGTATGCCAAGTTTTTCCGGTCATTCTTTTTGTCTCCCATGATCTCCCAAACCATCTTCAGGTTATTTTCCACCGTGGTTTTCAAGAAGACAGAATTTTCTTGGGGAAGATAAGTTATGCCAAGATTGGCTCGCTGGGGAGTGGAGCAGGTGGATATGTCCAATTTGTCCAGATAAAGTCCTCCAATATCAGGCTTTATCAAACCGGTTATCATCAGGAAAGTCGTGGTTTTGCCCGCGCCGTTTCGACCCAGAAGGCCGATGATCTCTCCCGAACGGACTTGGAGATCCACTCCTTTGACGACCGAACGACTATTGAAACTTTTATGTAAGTCCTTGGCTTTGAGGATGGATCCGACCTGCTTCAACATCCTTTCGATGTGAGGGAGCGGAATCTTCTCTTTTTCTTCTGTGTCGATATCGAATGTGATTTTTTTTTCTTTTTTCAGGATTTTTTTGTCTTCTTTTGCCAAAAGGGCCAGAAGATTGGCATAAGCTTCCTCGATCTGAAGGAGAATATCCTTCCGCTTTTCAATGGAAAATTCTTCAGCGATAGGAGAGATCGCGATAGAATCCGTGGAATACAGCCTTTTCAGATGAAGATAGGATTTTTTTATTTCTGTAAGCGAGGCATCCGAATCCAGCTCGAGCATGTCCAGATACTTCAGATACTCCTCTCTCGACATGATCACTCTTCCCAGAGATTAATCTCGTTGCCGCGTAAAAGATTTTCGGTGAAGAGTTCGATCTCTGTGGCAAAGCGAGAATCGGCATGATGCATCAGGAAGGGCTTTTGCTGGCGTGTGGACTTCCAGATAGAGTCGTCATATTCCAAGAAACCCACATATTGTGTGTCCATTCCGAGAAATTTTTGAAAGGTACTTTTTATCGAAGCTCCCAGGTAAATGTCCTGCATGTTTCTGACCTTGTTCAAGATCAAATAAATCTTGAATTCGGAAAATGCTTTGTGAACGATATCTCTTGTTTGGGGGAAGTGTTTAAAAAAATCGAGCAACTCGCGAACATTGGTAACTTTATTTATTTCTCGCTTTTTCCAGGTTTCTTCGGCTAAGCCTTTGAAACCATAGAACTTGAGCGTCATGCGCAATTTTCTGTAGATCACATTTTTCATGAACTGGTACATGTTTTCAACAGCAAGGATATCCGGCGTCATGACCGCGATACCTTTGTCGGCATAAAGAAATGTGTCGATGATGTTGTAATGGCTTCCCCCTCCGACATCGAGGAGAACATATCGTGCGTTCAACTGGCTTATGTGTCTAAACAGTTTTTTCTTTTGGGTAAATCGGATATTGTCAGCAGACAAAGAATGGATGTCCCCTGCCACGAGAGAGAGATTTTTGATCCCGGTTTCGATCCGGAGTTCTTCGAGGGGGACTGTGAATTCAAAAAAATCATTGAGGGATTTTTTGGGGTGTTTGATCCCGAAAACTGAATGTAAATTGGCGCCACCTAGGTCGGCATCGAGCAGCACGACATCTTTTTTTCTTTTTTCTGAAAGATAGATCCCAAGGCTGCTCGACACAAAGGTTTTTCCTGTGCCGCCTTTGCCGCCACCGACCACCCACACTTTGGGCGTTCTCTTTTGGGATTGTTTTGCCATATTGAGTACAGTTTTCCTTTCTCTATTTTATCAAACATTATAGAAAAAGCGACACTAACATCAAAATAAATTGTTCTTAATGGGATGCGTTAGATAAAATATGAATGATGAAAAAGGTGATCAGTGCTTCCAGAAGAACGGATTTGGTGGCCTTCTTTCCTGAATGGCTCGTTTCTGTGTTTAAAAAGGAGGAAGCCCGGGTGCATGGACCCTCAGGGTACACCTATGCAGTCAATTTAAATCCATCCAATGTTCACAGTGTAGTTCTGTGGTCAAAAAATTTCGCCAATCTGGTCGAAAGCAATTCGGATATGGGGGCGGTGCTCCAAAAATACGATCAGCTGTTCTGTCACTTCACGATAACCGGTTTGGGAGACACCTTTATCGAGCGCGGTGTGCCCCCATATGGAACCTCTCTTTCTCAACTGGGAGAACTGGTGGAATTTGTCGGGATACCGGAAAGAATCACTATCCGTTTCGATCCCATTATCTATTGGGAGGAGGGAGATGAAGTCCGGACGAACATCTTTCTTTTCGAAAAAATTGCGCCGTCTCTCCATCGAAATGGGATCAAAAACATCCGGATCAGTTTTGCCCAGTGGTACAAGAAAGCGATGCGGAGGGCGACTAAACATGGATTCCATTTCATCGATCCTCCGAATGAGCGAAAATTGGAGGATGCCATTTCTATCGTTCGAGTGGCTCAAGAGTGGGGTCTTGACCTTTTTTCCTGCAGCCAGGATTTTCTTGCAGAAATTCCAGAAATCCGTCCCTCTTTCTGTATCGATGGGAATTTACTTCAAAGACTTCACCCAGACAAGGAAGCAGTTTCAACAAAAAAGGATAGGACACAGCGTGCTGAATGCCGCTGCACAGAATCAACGGATATCGGGAGTTATTCTCAGTTTTGTCCCCACAGTTGTATTTACTGCTACGCCAACCCCAAAACTTAAATTCCGACGGCGAGTCTTTCTGCCAATGCAGGCGGCAATCCTGCCCCTATGATTCTTCTCTGGGCTTTTTCGATGTCGTAAGGGAATCGGTAAAATTTTATTTTTTTTGCGGTGGAATCGTAGATGGCGCAGGCGGCCATGGGGTTTCTGTCGCGAGGCTGTCCTATCGAACCCGGATTGATCAGATAGCGGACACCTTTTTCGATCTTTATCTCGTTGTCATCGCCTGTCAAAAATGTGCCCTCGACGACATGGTCTTTTTCTTCATACACAAATGGGAAGTGGGTGTGCCCGAAAAAGCACATCTGGACAGGAATATGGAGAAAAGCTTCCGATGCATCGAATTCCCCGAAGATGTAATGGTCTTCATCGAACGGTGCCCCATGACAGATCATGATGTCTTTGTTGACGATCAACGGTCCCTGCTCCAGCTTGCAGAGGTAACTCATGTTCTTTTTGGTGATGTGATCTCTTGTCCAGTGGATGGCCGAGGCAGCTATCGGATTGAATGTCTGCACTGTGTCAAGTCCGCAAACGGCTTTGTCGTGATTCCCTCTAATCGTGGATATGGGCTTGAGGAGACGGATTCTCTGGATGGTCTCGTTTGGAGATGCACCATAACCGACCAAATCTCCCAGAAAAAGGTAGTGGTCGACTTTGCGTTTTTGTGCAAACTTGAGGAAGGCCAAGAAAGCTTCCATGTTGCCGTGAATATCCGTAAAAATAAGATAGCGCATGGTTAATGAGTCCTTTTTTCGAGGAAGGTCTTGTACATCCTGTGTGCTCTGTAAGAGCTTCTTACCAGAGGGCCTGCCTCAACTTCTTCGAATCCAAAGTCCAGAGCGATTTTTTTCATCTGTTCGAATTCCAATGGGGAATAATACTTCAACACAGGAATGTTGTTTTTGGAGGGTTGCAGATACTGCCCGATGGTGAGCAAATTGCATCCGGTGCGCCTGAGTTCTGAGAATGTATGAAGAATGTCTTCGGTAGATTCGCCCAGGCCGATCATAATCCCTGACTTTGTGATAGCGCCAAACTCTTTTGCCCGCTCTAATACTCGAAGGGAAAGTTTGTAGTTTTCATTGGGTCTGCAAATAGCCGAATACATGGACTCAGGAACTTCGACATTGTGGTTAAAAATGTCAGGTCGCGCTGCGACCACGGTCATCAGCGCTTCGTCGTTGCCACTAAAATCTGGAGTCAGGACCTCGATTTTCGCTGCGGGGATTTTTTGCCTTATAGCCTTTATAGTTTCGACGAAAAGGGCTGCCCCTCCGTCGTAAAGATCGTCACGGGTAACAGAAGTGATCACCACATAGCGAAGTCCCATAGTGGAGGCGACTTCCGCTACACGGAAAGGTTCATCCTTTTGTGGAGGGGATGGGACTCCCTTATGCACAGCACAAAAGGAACAGTGGCGGGTGCATGTGTCTCCCATGATCAGGAATGTAGCTGTGCTGTGTGTCCAGCATTCAGAAATGTTCGGGCACTTGGCGCTTTGACAGATGGTGTGTATGTCCTGCTTTTTGAGGAGATTAGACACCTGGAAAAAGTTTTGATGAGATGGAAATTTGACCTTGAGCCAAGCTGGTTTTTTTTTGGTCTGTAATTCTGATGAAGACAAAATACTACTTTTTAATCCAAAAATATTTTCAGAGTATCTTTCTACTTCTTTTTCTATAAGGAAAGAGATAACACTAATGGACTAAAATATTTATCAATAATATTCGAATTCCCGTTCTCTTTTCAGACGTCTTCTCATGCGCTTGCGAGCTTGGGCATCCTTCATCCGCCTCTTCTCACCCGGTTTGTAATAAACAGAGTGTTTTTTAATTTCTTTGATTATAGCTTCCTGCTGGACCTTCCGCTTGAATCTTTTCAGTGCGCTTTCGATCGATTCGCCTTCTTCTACGACCACAAAAGCCAAAGGAAATCACCTCCTTATAAGATGATGGGTGAGTTTAACCAATTCCCAGGGCAATGTCAAGTGGAGTCCCCAGAAAAAAGGGGTGATTCTATTTTTTTCTGTAGCGGATTTTCCCTCCGACTATTGTGTATACTGTATTGGTTGTCAAGATGTCTAAGGGAGCGATCTCCAGGATGTCTTTATCCAAGACAGTGAAGTCCGCATATTTGCCCACTTCGATCGAACCGAGAACATCTTCTTGGAATGCGGAATAGGCAGCCCAGATGGTGAATCCCTTGATCGCCTCTTCGATCGTCATTCTTTGATCGGGATGCCATCCGCCTGGGGGCCAGCCCGAGGCATCCTGCCGGGTTATTGCGGCATAGATCCCCAGTAGGGGATTGTTCGACTCGACTGGGAAATCAGACCCGCACGGAATCACCAATCCGGCATCGATGAACCAACGCCATGCATAGGCTCCTTTGGCACGCTCCGCTCCGATTCGATCTTCCACAAAATACATGTCCGAGGTGCAATGGGTGGGTTGCATGGCAGGAATGATTCCGAGAGAGACAAATTTTTCGACATCCTGTGGTTCGATGATCTGCGCGTGTTCGATGCGGAAGCGGTGGTCAGGCTTGGGATTTTCAAGAAGAGCTTTTTCGTAAGCCTCGAGGCAAAGTCGATTTCCTCGAATTCCGATGCAGTGTGTGTTGACACCCATTCCGGCCTCAAGAGCAGCTTTGGAGATAGCGGTGATGTATTCAGGAGTGATTCTGAGCAAACCTTTGTTGTTTGGATCGTCCTCGTAAGGGGCAAAAAAGGCTGCCCCTCTGGAGCCAAGCGCTCCATCAAAATATAGCTTGATGCTGCGAACGGAAAGAAAGTGATGGCCATACTCTTCGATGCGATGTTTCTTGAAATAGGACACCAGATCCATATCCAAGGGGAGGTCAACCTCCTCTCCGAGCATGGCATAAACACGCATGTTGAGTTGGTTGCTGTCTATGAGGTTTTTGTAGAGGGAGATATGTCTGGGTCCGATCCCGGCCTCATGGACACTCGTCAGGCCTACAGAAAGGCAGCTTCTGACTGCTTTGAGAAATTTCTGTTTGAATTGTTCATCCGAATCCGGGGGTATCTTATCCGATACCAAGTTCATGGCTCTGTTGACCAGAACTCCTGTGGGTTTGCCGCTTTCATCACGGATAATGAACCCTCCCACCGGATCAAGGGTATCCTTTGTGATGCCAGCGAGTTCCAGGGCCTTTTGGTTGGCAAAAGCGGCATTCCCATCTATCCTTGTTAAGAAGACCGGATTGTCGGGAGAGACTTCGCTCAAAGGATCATGCACAGGGAAAGCCTGGTCTTCCCAGTCGTTTTGATCCCATCGCCCGCCGACGATCCATTCGCCGGGTTTTGTCGATTGGACTCTTATCGCAACGCTGTTGATGATTTCTTGGTAGCTTTTTGTTCCTGTGATATTTAATGATGTGAGTTCTGTGCCCAGGCTATGAAGATGAGCATGCGCGTCTATAAGACCGGGGAGGACAAGCTGTCCTTTCAAGTCTATCACCGTGGTGCTGGGCAGGATGTACTTTTCGACATCTTCATTACTTCCGATAACCACGATTTTGTCCTTTCGCACTGCTACGGCCTCATGAATAGAAAATCCCTCATCCACTGTCACCACTTTTCCTCCACGCAGGACTAGATCAGCCGGCGTCGGCCTCCCGCAGGAAATGATAGCCAAAAAACCGATGATGTAAAGAAGATACAAACATCTTTTGTGGTTCATGACAATTTGCCTCTGAACGAAAAATATATCTCTGGCCAGAAAAATTCAAGGGAATAGAGACGATTTTCTTTGCAATTGACACGCATTATTTCCTTAGTATATGTTGATTTCTGATAATTTCATCGATACTTTCATAATAATCGAGGGAAAAAACACAATGTCCGAGATTCGAAAAAAGACAATAGAGGGGCTCAAAGTGGGGGACACATTCACTGTGTCACGGACGTTTGATGAAGAGGTTGCGCTGGATTTCTCCAATATGACCAAAAACTTCAATCCGGTGTATTCTGATGAGACTTTCGTCAAAGCGAAAAAACTGAAAAGAAAGGTTTGCCCAGGTTTGCTGGTTGGAAGCCTGGTTACAGAAATCGGAGGGCAGATCGGATGGTTCGCTTCCAAGTTGGATTTCCGGTTCAGGAAGCCTGTTTACCTCGGGGATACCGTTACGTGCTCTTTGACGATCTCCTGCATGGCGGGGAAAGGGTTGACCGAAGCCAAAGCTGTCTGCCGAAATAAAGAGGGAGAGATTGTCCTTGAAGCATTTTTAAAGGGCTACATTCCTGTTGGATCAGAAATCCAAATTCTTGATAATTCGGTACCGGGATACCCGATCCCTTAATTCTGTTTTTAGATTATTTGGATTTTTTATAGCTGATCGAAAGGCCATTTCCACGGTCATCGACCGTGGTTTCCAGGTTGGGAAGACTGAGCAGATATTCCATGTAGCTGCTGCTACCTCCTCGGCCTCTTCTCCCTCTTCCCATCGACACATTGTGGGTGGTGTAACAGCCGCCGACTTCCAGCTTGGGGAGCACGGCATCCAAGTAATTTTTATACCACCCTTTGTCTGCATCGCTGAACACAAAATCGAAGGGCCCTTCTAGAGCCGGAACGATCTCATGAGCATCTCCAAGGCGAGCGTCTATATATTCAGAGAGGCCTGCCTCTTCGAAGTTTTTCAAGGCTTCGCGGTGTCGTCGCTCGTCGATATCGATGGTGATCAATTTTCCTCCGGTTTTGCTGAGGGCCCATGCGATCCAGGTCCCGGAATGCCCTGTCGATGTCCCGATCTCCAGTGCTCTGGTGTATTTATTTTTAAGGATAATGTCGTGGAGAGTACGGCCATCGACAGCCGGCACATTCATATCTCCCCACCCCCAATCATGTGAGTCGAGAAATTTTTTTACCCGGGCATCGAGGTCGTCTGAATATGTTTTGACTGCGCTGGTTGAAAGAGGAACGATGAGAACCAAAGTGGCTGTCAAGATTATGACCGGAATAAGCTGTGCTATGATTAGCTTCATGTTCTCCTCCATTCTTCGAATCTTTAGACTCTTAAATCGCGGAAATTCTTCCGCCTTATTTGGGGACAGGATATCTTTTCACTTAATATTGATCTTTACCTGGAACTAAGTGAAAAGATATCCTGTCCCCAATTTAAAACAGGGCTTTGAAGAAGTAGAAGGTCATGACGCCGGCAAGGATCAGTTTCAGGACCATGCCGACCATCACTCCCACAAATACTCCCCATCCGGCTCTGAGTGCTTTCGATGCTTCCTTTCCGGCGATGATTTCTCCAAAAATCGCTCCGAGGAATGCGCCGATAATCATGCCGATGGGCGGAACGAAAATGATCCCGAGGAGCATCCCGATGATGGCACCCCAAAAGCCATATTTTGAGGCGCCGAACTTTTTTGCCCCCACAGCAGGTAGCAAATAGTCCAAGATCTGAACGATGACTGTCAAGATTCCCAGAATAATCAGGAGTTTAACCGAAAAAGGTTCCCACTTTTTCACGATGGACAGACAAATCAGAGCCAAAAAACTGAAAGGAGGTCCTGCAACTCCTGGGATTATGCACCCGACGATGCCGATGATGATGAAGACGACACCGAGAAAGATCAGGAATGTCAAGATTCGATCCAGAAACGTCTGGAAGCCTCTTCGTAGAGCTTTTTTTCTCTTGCGACCATTTTTTTGAAACGCGGGTCATCTCGCAAGTTGTCATAGAATGGGTTATTCAGAAGATCAAGATAGTATATATAGGGGATGATTTCCCTCTTTAAGATCTCTGCATCCAGAAGATCTATAGCCTCATCCTTCATGTTCAGGAGAGCCAACACTTCGATATTTTTGTCCGAGGAAAGTGCTAAATCCCTTTCTCCCTTGGCAGCATGAAGGATCGCCCAGTATTTTTTGGTCCATGTTGCTCCTGTATTTTGTTCCACAGCTTCGGCTAGCAGTTTTTCAACTTTGTCATATTTCTTCATTATTATATTGAGATAAATATATCTTCCTGGAAATATCAGTGGCTGGATCGGAGTGAGCTCGAAGTACTTCTCAAAATAGGTGGCGGCCTTTTCCAATTTTCCCGTGTACATATAACACATGGCGATTTTATACGGCGTCCAGAAATAGTAGGGATCCAGTTCATAGGCTTTCAATAGAAGTGGAATCGCTTGTTGATACAGGCCATGATAGAGATAACAAATCCCCACGAGAAAGTTCACCTCGCCGATATTTGGATTGATGGATAATGCATCCTTAAGCGTCTGGAATGCCTTTTCAAATTCATGTTGATATTCATAAAGACAATAGCCCCGCAAAGCATTGATCAATGCAGAGTCAGGATCCAATGAATAGGCTTTTTCGCATGCTTCTTGGACTGCATCCGAATCTTTCTTGGCGCCTGTGACATGGAAATGATGTTCGTAAGCCCAACCCAGGCCAAAATAAGCCATGGCATAATCAGGATCGATTTCCAGAGCCTTTTCGAACATCTCCACTCCTGCCTGGAAATCCTCTTCGTTGAAAGTGAGAACGAATTTGCTCTTGATGTAGTGCATCCCTCTTATATAGTATTCGTAGGCTTCTAGGTTTCTTGGTTGGTTTTTTTTATCCGAAGAGACAGATTTTGGCCCCAGTTCCAATTGAAGTGCTTGGACGATAGACTGAGAAATATCGTCTTGAAGCTGGAAAATACTTTCCAGTGTTCTATCATACGAATCTGACCAAATATTGGAGGCATCTTCTGCATGGATAAGCTGAGCATTGATCCGGATATTTTTTTCCTCCATCTGGATGCTGCCATCCAGGATCGTGAGCACGTTGAGCTCTTCACCGATGCTTTTGATGTCGCGAGCGGTGTTTTTAAAAGCCATCATAGAATGGAATGAAATAACTTTGAGGTCTACAATTCTTGTCAATCTGCCGATGATGGCCTCTGTCATTGCGTCACAGATGGGTGCCTGGTCTTGGTTCACGCTGTTATCTCTGAAGGGAAGCACGGCAATGGAGTTTTTCCATTCTGTACCCGGAACTTTTACGATATCCTGCGCATTATCCTGGCGAGGCCGATTGAAAATGAGGTATCCACCGACAATGATGGCCATAGCTACGACAACAACCGTAGCCGCTAGCGTGAATCGTTTCTGTTTCTTAACATTCGCAGGTCCAGGCCTTTCTTTTATCCTGTCTTCAATGATCGAGGTTGTCCCTGTCTCTATTTTTTGCAAAACGGATAAGATTTCTCCAGCCGTTTGATACCTGTCTTCCCTCCTTTTTTCCATGCATTTGAGAATAACGTGAGCGAGATCATCCGGCATTTGAAGATTGAATTTTTTAGGGTGCAGAGGATCTTCGGTTTTATGTTTCATGGCGATACTGAATGGAGTATCTCCTTGGAACGGGACCTGTCCTGTGACCATCTCATACAGGACCACTCCCAAAGAATAAATGTCCGACCTTTGGTCAGATTCTTTGCCCTCGACCTGTTCGGGTGACATGTAATCGGGTGTTCCGATGACCACCCCCTCCCTGGTCATTCCCCCGGCTTTGAGAGAGCGTGCTATCCCAAAATCCATGATCTTGGCATTGCCCTCTTTATCTATCATAATATTTTGGGGTTTGAGGTCGCGATGGACGACTCCCAACCTGTGTGCTTCGGATAGGCCATCACAAATCTGTTTGGCGAGGCTGATCGCTTTTTCTGCGGGGAGTTGGCCGACTCTTTTGATGAAGCTTTTCAAGTCCTCGCCAGGGACATACTCCATCGTGATGTATTGAGTCCCTTCATCTTCGTTAAGGTCATGCATCCGGCAGACATTTTTATGGGTGATATCTCGTGCAAGCCTTATTTCGTTGCTGAACCGTTCGATGGTTTTACTATCTGCAGCAATTTCCGGCTTGAGAATTTTCAGAGCGATTTCTACTTTGATTTTGGTGTCATAAGCTCTAAAGACCTTCCCCATACCTCCGACACCCAACTCTTCGATAATTTCGTATCGGTTAGCAAAGGATGTACCTCGAGTGAATTCGTCTGCAGATGTTTCGAGAGTTTTTGTCACCGAGACCGGTGCTTTTTCCTTAGAATCCATCTCTGCCCCACATTTCCCACAAAAATTAGTATTCTGCAAGTTCTCGAAACCACATATTTGACATTTCATGATCGTCTATCCCGCTCTATCTTCGGAAAAGGCCTTGCATTTTATTGCAGCAACTGTCTAAGCCTGGATGAATTGGATTTGACTTGTTTGATAAAGGAACCGAAGTCCTCAAGGCCGATCAAGTAAACCCGGCCTTTTTCCGTCTCGATAAATAGGGCTCGTTCTCCCTGGACTATACAGAAAGCGGTTAGCCCATTCTGAAGCCTGAACCACCCGGTGCGAAGATTTCCGAAAGATGTGCCGGAACTCCGGCTGATCGGGCGCCAATCGGTATCTTTGAAATCTTCCACCCAAGCGCGCTTGATTTCTTTTGTATCGATAACTTGGGTCGAGGATAAAAGGGCCTTTAATGTCAAGCTGTCTTCTGTGACCTTGATCGATCCTGTTGATTTCGACGTCAGAACAAACAGGCCTAATCCTATACAAATGAGGGATCCGAAAATGTAGTTGGATTTGCTCCGGCTGCCTCGAAAAATCCCACGAATAGCGAGGACTCCGATGGCGATCAATCCGAATCCCAAATAAGTCAAGAGTTTGATCTCAGGTAGCAGGATTTCCATTATATCCTCCTGTCTGCGTTCAGAATACTCCAGAAAGAGAAATGAAATCAAATAAAGCCTTTGTTTCGATAAGCTTTTTCAGACTTGTTCTTGATAGAGAACTTCAAAGACCTCACGGATTGGGGGTGTGATGTAAAAATTCAAGAATTTTACCAGTTGTTCTTGAAAAAGCCGGTTGTGCTCGGTTTCGAGAAGATCTTCTTCGGTTTCCCACCTCGTCAAGATGATGCAGTTTCCTGTTTTGCGGTCGGCCATAAAATGCGCTCCCAAAAAACCTTTTGTATCTTTGATCACAGGGATAACATTTTCTTCGAAAAGTTTTGCTGTTTCATCTGTTCTGTCGAGGTGGATTTGAATCCGGAGCATTCTTGCAAACATGGCATGTCCCTCCTTGCTTGCGCAAAAATTAGCTTAGCAATTCATTGAACAAAAAGCAATAGAAGACTAGAGCGCTGTATTCTCGTCATCATGACTTCATTGCTGGAGGGAAGTGAGGCGGGTGCGGGCGTCCTCCAGTTCAGGATTGCCTGGATCTGCATTCTGCCAAAGGGATAAGAATCTCTGGTAATTCCGTTTGGCCAGCTCATCCCAACTTTTTTGTTCGAAGATTTGGCCCAGCCAATAATAGCTTTTGGCATAGATGTCCCCGTAATCCAGTCTTGCCAGAGTGAGCGTGTGAATCTTCCCGTATTCTTCTGAAGCCTCGTCCAAATTCCCCGATTTGAAATAGGCTAGAGCCAGGGAATCGAGGAACAGGCCCCGGTCGTTTCCCACAATCCATGGATGTCTGTAATATTGGTGAGGCAAAAGCGCAATCGCTTGATTGAAATAGTCGATTGCCTGTGGGATGCGGTCGCTGGCAAGCTGTATCATACCTTCCAAGTGATAGAAATACCGGATTTCCTTTTGATTCAATCCAGGCTCGATCGATTGTCTCAATGCGTCAGCGGTCTTCTGTGCATCGGCCA
>Ga0307445_10001377_pt1 | contig 13694 bp, 8 predicted proteins | sample SalMarSW160330MG_FD_202147 | JGI IMG/M metagenome (GOLD analysis project Ga0307445, IMG submission 202147) | Salt marsh sediment microbial communities from the Plum Island Ecosystem LTER, Massachusetts, United States - SW1603-30 | ecosystem: Environmental > Aquatic > Marine > Intertidal zone >...
ATCTTTTGATCGTCCAGCCAGTAGGCGATGGTGCCGATTAAGCCCACCTGGTTGCCGGCGGCCTGCAGGATGGATCGGATCAGATAGGAAATGGTGGTCTTCCCGTTGGTACCGGTTATACCCACCAGGGTGAGCTTCCTGGAGGGATACCCGTAGAAACGACTGGACACAAGTGCCAGCGCCTCTCTGGCATCCGGGACCAATACTTGGGCCCGGCTCCTGTAATCACCATCCTTTTCCGCTACTACGGCCACGGCTCCACTTTTTACCGCAGAATGGATGTACTGGTGCCCGTCCTCTGAGAAGCCGATCATGGCCACGAAAAGATCGCCCGGCTTGATCTGTCGGGAATCGTATTCGATCTTCTTTATCTTGAGATCAAGATCGCCAGAGGCTTGTTTGGAAGGGAGAACGCTTACCAGTTGTCTCAATGAAGGCGGATTCTTGATCTGCATGACCTGTTACCTCTTGGGAATGACTTCTTCGGAGCGGGACGCTGCCGGTCGGGTGGGATGCTCCCAGTCCGCCCGGCATTCCAACAGGCACTCCTCATGGGCTTTGATGGGTGTGTTGGGCTCCGGGATCTGGTCGATCACCAATCCACTACCTTCGAGTTTCCATCTGATATCTTGCGCCTGCAGGATTTTTACCGCCCCCCTCATGGTCATGCCGCGCACGTCCGGAAGCAAAATCCGGCCGTCTGCATTCGTATCCGCTGAGGCGAAAAGGTCGTGAGCCTCGATCCGGAAGGGACTTGATTCCTCCTGCAAGAAATCGGGCATTTCTTCCGGCCGGCCGGCGGCTGGAATCTGATTGACCGCACCGGTGAGGATGGATTCGCCCGAGAGGGAGACGATGCGTTGGGCCGCGTTTTTGAAAACCGGCGCGGCCGTCAGTCCACCCAGGTGTTCGGTTCTGGGATTATCCAGAGTGATCAGCCCCACCAGATGGGGATCTTCGGCAGGGAAGAAGCCGATGAAGGATGCGATGTAGCTGCCTTGCTCGTATCCGCCTCCATTGGGCTTGGCCTTTTGAGCCGTGCCCGTCTTGCCGCAAACGGTCACCCCTTCCATTTTGGCCCTCTGTCCGCTTCCCGAGGAGACCACTCCTTTCAGGAAATCGATGAGGATATGTGCCGTCTTCTGGCTGACCACCTGTCTCACCGGCGTGGGATTCACGGAGTTCACCACCTCACCCTGCGCATCCAAAACGGCCTTGACTACGAAGGGCCTCATCAAAACGCCGTCGTTGGCAATGGCCGAGTAAGCACAGGCCAATTGCAGGGCGGTAAGGGACACGCCTTGCCCGAAGCCCATGCAGGCCAAGACCAGATCCGGCCATCTGCGGGGCGCGGGGATGAATCCCGTTCCCTCGCCGGGCAGATCGATCCCGGTCTTTTCGCCGATTCCGAAATCGCGCGCGTATTGATAGAGCTTATCCTTTCCTACCCTTAGAGCTATTTTGGCCAAGGCGATGTTGGAGGAGTATACCACGCTCTCCTTGAAACTGAGCATTTCCAGGGGTTTCACGTCGTGAATGGTTTTGCTTCCGATCCTGAATTCTCCCTTTTCCGCGAAGATGCTGTCCTCCGGGCTCAGAAGCCCTTCCTCCAGGGCTGCGGCCGCGGTTATGATCTTGAAGGTGGAGCCGGGCTCGAAGTTGTCGCTTAGCGTTCGATTCTTTACGGGCAGACCATCGTCTTTTCCGCAATAGGCCATGGCCAGAATTTCACCGGTTTTGGGATCCATGAATACGGCGCTCCCGCCATCCGCCTCGGTGCTCCGTATTCCCGCTTTGAGTTCCTGTTCCACTATGCTCTGCAGCTCGATGTCAATGGTCAACACCAGGCTTTTTCCGTCTTTGGGCTGCTGGAGAGGGTACTCGGCTATCTGGTATGAGTTTCTGTGTCCATCACGTTGCAGGACGGTCTTGCCGTCTTCTCCACGCAATTGGCTGTCGTACCGCAGCTCCACTCCTGCCAGTCCCCGGTTGTCCACGTTGGTGAAGCCCAGAACCTCACCGGCCAAGTCTCCATATAGATTATACCTCTTGGTCTCCCCGATGGACCAGATGCCCTGCGGATTGCTCTGCTTGTACCTGCGGCTTTCCTCCTTTTCCACCCTTCTTTTTAGCCAGACGAAATTCTCCTTAGTGCGAAGATCGTCCTTAAGCTGGCGAAAACCCGACTGGCTGGAGCTGAAGAGTTTGGCCACAGCGTCCACGTTCTCCACGCTTTCCGGAATGGCGAAGAAGGATTCCACCGGCAGATTGATTACCAGGTTCCTTCCCTTGCGATCACGAACCTCGCCTCTTTTGGCTTCCAGCTTGATGTGCCGCTGATGCTGCCCGGAGGAGATCTCCTTGTATTCCGCGCCTTTAATTACCTGAATGAAAAACAGACGGGAGAATACCAGAACCCAGATTAAGCATCCCACCGCAAACAGGGGGGCCGATCTCCTTCTGGAAAGCCGGCTCCAGCTTCTTCGGCCCGCGCTGCTTGAACTGGAACGGTTGCCTCTTCTGGACTTGGTTCTACGGTTCATGTTTGATCTCTTTGGCGACGGCCTCTTCCCCGGGAAAGAGCTTTTTCTGAATGGCGGTCAGCTGGGTCCAGAGGCCACCGCTGGAGTTGCGTTTTTCCAGGTAAATCGAATCCGACGACTCCCGGATCCACTCTATCTGATCTAAGGACGGGTACACCAATCCCATCTCCTTGCCCAGTTCCTCGATCCTCTCCACCGAACCCAGTTTGGTCAATTCGACCTGAAGGTATTTCAGCGTTTCCTGTTTGGCTTCTATCTCCTGCTTCAACTCCTTGGCGCGGCTGGCCAGAGCGACCACGGTCACCCTTTGCCAGATGTACAGGCAGGACATTGAAATCACCACCAGAAAGACCAAAAGAACGCCGGTGCCGGCTCTTTTTCTCGATCCGGCTGCGGCATGCTTTCTCTTGTCTTTTCTGCGCGTCAACTCTCTTCTCCGAAGATGGTCAGCTCTGGTCGGTTCTCAGTCGTTCCGCCACCCACAGCTTTGCGCTGCGGGACTGCGGGTTTTCCAGTTTCTCGGCGGCCGACGGAAGAATGGGCTTGGCGACGACCGGTCTGAGCCTGGCCTGGACCCCACAGGTGCAAACGGGAAAATCGGGAGGGCACACGCATCCTCGGCTTTCCTGTCTTAGCTTCTCCCGGATCAATCCATGCTCCAACGAGTGATAGGAGATGACGGCCAGCCTGCCTCCGGGAACCAAATGACTTATGGCCTGCTCCAAACCCAATTTCAATTCGTTCAACTCGTCGTTCACCTCTATCCGAATGGCCTGGAATACCCGCGCCAATGATTTGATTCTGTGCTGGGGATAAAGCACCGGCTCGATCGCCCTTTTTAACTCGAAGGTGGTTTGTATGGCCGTTTTTTCTCTGGCTTTTACGATCGCCCTGGCGATGGCGCCGGCCAGTTTCTCCTGACCGAATCCTCGCAGGATGTCGGCCAGCCGCACGGCAGGATAACGGTTTATCACTTCTAAGGCTGTTTTGGATTGAGTACGATCCATGCGCATGTCCAGCGGTCCGTCCAATTGAAAGCTGAAACCTCTTTCTTTTCTCTCCAGGTGCAGTGCGGAGAGGCCCAGATCAAACAGAAATCCCCAAACCTGACCCACATTCGATTCGGAAAGAAAGTCCTCGATCCGGCTGAAACGAAGGTGGACGAATGTGATCCTGTCCTGGTATAGGGCCAGCCGATTTCGGGCTATTTCCAGCGCATCCTGGTCTCTGTCGCTGCAGATCAACTCTCCTTTGTACCTTGGGTCGGCGGCTATGGCCTCCGAATGTCCTCCGGTGCCCACCGTGGCATCAAAAACGATCCGGGACCTGTCGGTCAAAAGATGGTCGACAACTTCCTTCACCAAAACCGGTTTATGCATGTTGCCCATTCCTCGTCGGCTTCACGCCTCCGGAAAACGCTGCCGGACCGCTTTTGCGCCGCTGCTCCAGAGGTACCGCACGTGATCCCCAGGAATCCCACGCACCAAACGACATGGTCAGTGAATGCATCGGATTTGTGTTGTCAGAGAAACGGCCCGCGGCCCTTAGGCGAAACTACCTGATGAGTCAAATCATACGATGAGCGACAATCCCATGTCCCTTGAAACCCAAAAAAACAAAACCGGCGGCGGCAGACTCGATCAAACGGACTTCAAGATCCGAAGATCTGTTCGGCCGCCTCCTCGTAAGTCTGCTGATGTTGCTTCCGGTACTTGCCATACACCTCAGGCGACCAGATTTCGATGCGAGACAGAATCCCCAGTATCAAAACTTCCTTCGTGATCCGAGCCAGCTTGAGCAGCCGCTCCGGCACGATCAACCTTCCCACTCGGTCTACTCTCACGTCCTCTGACTCGGACACGAAAACTCTCTCTAAGAACCGGTGTTCCTTCAGTTCCACCTTCAGGTTTCTCAGCTTGTCTTCCTGCCTGGCCCACTCATCCGTGGGGTAGAGGAAGACACAGCCGTCGTAACCCGGCCCTATCACAAACTGCTCGCCGGAAGAAGGAAGCAATGCCTCCCTGAGCTTCTTGGGCAGTTTGATGCGTCTCTTGGCATCAACAGTGGAAGAGTATGTGCCTTTGAAGGACGCCATGGGGAATGGAACCTCCCACCCGGGAGACTGTGGTTGCTTCAAAAAAGCTCGTGTACAGAAGAAGAATGCTTTTGCGGAGACGGGATCAGAACTTTGCGTTCTTGACTATCGAGCACCCTCCCTCTTCGTGCCGGCCATTCGTAAGTCGTTTTCTTTCATCAGCAAGAAGCAGAGAAGATTCCAAGTCGGCTGAGGTTTTTGTTCCAACCCTGCTGTTTTCAATAACTTGCTGAGAAGAAACGGCCACTCCCTTGCTGTGCGACAAACCACTTCAACCCAAAATCGCCCACTTTCCTCCCCAATGATACACCCAGGCTCCCACCTTGTCAAGGAAAAAAAGCAAACTCGATGATTTTTTTTCTGGCTTCAAATCTTGTCGCACACTCGCCACAGGATATGGGACTATTCCCATACTCATCAAGCCAACTGCAGAACCATTTCCGCCCTGCTTGGTCATTCGAAAGCCCGGCTGGCTTCATAACTCGTTGATAGGAGTCCGGGTGGACTTGAAATCGAGCGGGACGCCAGAAAACCCTGCCGTGGGCACACCAGTTGCAAAATCAAATCGCGTGAGTTATGTCCATTTGAATGTGGATTGAAAAGCGGGGGAAATGATGGGCAGACGAGTTGCATTCTTCATGGTCGTGCTGGCCCTGTGCTTTTTTATACCCAGAGATGTGGCTTATCCCGGCACGCAGTTCTTCTCCATCAGCTACCAGGCGGTTTTCTCACAGGCGGATCTGGTTATAGACCAAACAGGCGGTTTCGACGTGATAAGGCTAACTGGTTGTGTTGGATCGCACGACACCGGCCTTCCCGATCTCCCATCCAGATTGATCCATCTGCTTATTCCACAAGGGAGCCGGGCAACTTCGGTATCCGTCAAAGCCGTTGATGAGGTGGACTTAGGTGGCGACTTTTTGATTTCTCCGGTTCAGCCTGATCTAAGGACGGATGGAATTTCCCACGGGCAGTGGGTCGGGCCTGATCCTTCAGTGTATGAATCCAACTTGTCCTATCCCCCCAGAGCGGTGGAGATAGTGGAGCAGGGGTACTTGGCAGGCAATCCGATTGTGACTCTTTCGGTCACACCTTTTAGATACCTGCCGAAGTCCCACGCCCTGACCTTCTATGCCAGACTGGATATCGAAGTGGAGTTGGAGCCTGATGATAAAGTGATTTCAACCGCCTTGATTCAGACGAGGGCGCCATCGGCGGAGCGTCTATACGGCGATGTCCTGTCTCGGGTAGCCAGCAACATTCAGGATGTCGTCCAACTGGGCTTCGGGGGCCAGTCTTCGGCCCAGTCGGGAATCGGGCCGGATATCGACCAATACTACCAATACCTGATCGTTACCTCCCCGGCACTGGCGCAGTCATTCCAGCCCCTGGCAGAGTGGAAGACCAAAAAGGGGGTAAGGGCCTGCGTGGTGAGCATAGACACCGTACTGGCGAACTACCCCGGAAGAGACGATGCTGAAAAGTTGAGGAACTTTCTCATAGGAGCATATAACCGAGGAGCGGTTTGGGTACTGTTGGGAGGAGACGAGGATGTGGTCCCGGTCCGGTATGCGTATCCCACGAATACCTCTTCGGTTCCCTCATATCCCAATCAGCAAATATGCGACCTTTACTTCTCCGACGTGGATGGTCAGTGGGATCTGGACAACGATGGAGTGTGGGGGGAGCCACAGCAGGACAGCCCGGACATCTATCCGGACCTGTTTGTGGGAAGAATTCCCGCCAGCGACCCGGACGAGGTGAGTGCTTTTGTGGAAAAATTAATAGACTACGAAAGAAACCCGGGAGAAGGCGCGTTCGATTATCTTACCCGAGCCTTGTGGCTGAGCTCGGATCAGATGAGGGATTGGGACGAGGGGATAGGACAGCACGGACTTCTGGCCGCCGGCATCCCGTCCAACTTCTCCCAGGACCTTAGTTCTCTGATAGAGTCCCCCAGCGGAGACGCGGAGAATCCCTTCGGGCCCGATGGAATATCTTGCGTGGATCAGATGAATCAAGGCTGGGGCATAATCGGAGTTCTATCTCACGGAAAATCCAGCGGATTCGTGGCCAAATCCAATCTGACCAATGGAAATCCCAAATCGTGGGTCCTGACCTATGCCGGAGACGGTGACGGAAATGGTCACATGACCAACCTGGGCAATCATCAGGAGTATGGAATAATGTATTCTATAGCCTGCAGCCAGGCGGCCATTGATGTGGACAAGTATCCTTACATGGGCGGAGAACCTTGCGTGGCCGAATTCTATCCACTGGTCTCGCAAAAAGGAGGAGTGGCGTTTTTGGGCAACACCCGATGGGGTTGGGTGGGTGTCTCATACAAACTCTTTGAGGAGTTCTTGGGAAATCTGCTCGACGAGAATTTGGACCATCATCTGGGAGTGGCGGAGGCGCTCTCCCGATGCGCTTATCCGGGATACCGGGATATCGACTACGGACACAATCTCTTCGGTGATCCGGAGATGCAGGTGTGGACACAGACCCCGGCGGTTCTGACGGTCATTCATCCGGAACAGGTAACCCTGGGCAAGCAGAATGTTATCTTGTCGGTGTCTTCCCAAGGCAGTGCCGTGGGCGAGGCTCAGGTGTGTATGACTCTGAGAGGAAGAACCATCTTCCTGGGCCGGACGGACCAGAATGGCGGAATCTCCTGCAGTCTCGATTTAGACGACATCGGGGAGATGAGCTTGGTGGTCACCAAGCCCAACCATATTCCCTACGAGGATTCGATTACCATAACTTTGGCGGCGGACGTAGACGACGATGATGCCGACGCGGGGATGTGGTCTTTTGAACTCTCGCAGAACCGGCCCAATCCCTTCAATCCATCCACTTGTATACAATACACTGTGGACAGTAGGCAAACTGCTGCGCCCACCACCCTGAAGGTTTACAACGTGCTGGGTCAGAGAGTGAGAACGTTGCTGGATGGGCAGAAAGAACCAGGGCGGTATCGAGTGGTTTGGGACGGCAAGGACGATAGCGGAAGCGACGTTTCCAGCGGCATCTACTTCTACGTTCTGCAAAACGGCGAAAGTCGAGGAACCAAGAAGATGGTTTTGCTCCGCTGAGCTTCCGGCAAGGCAGCCTGAGGGTCCCGTTCCCCGAAGACACTTGACGGTTTTTGCTCAAGGCATCGATCCAGCGTCGCAGCCTGTGCTTTCCGCTTTCCCCACCAGACAGTCAAATAGTCCTTGACATGCCGGTCTGTGCTGATATTTTGTGGTCGGCCCAAAAAAACCGGTTTCGATTGGTTCAGTTTCTTCGTATGAATTCGAGACCGGAACCCTCTTGGGGGTGTAGCTCAGTCGGTAGAGCATCTGCCTTTTAAGCAGGTGGCCGGCGGTTCGAGTCCGCCCACCCTCACCAAACTCCTCGAACATCGTTCCCCGGCCCGCCGTAGTAATCATTGAGCTTTGATCATAGCAAGGGAAAACCATGTTCAAGCTGTTTAGCCTGGAAGGGAAAAAGCTCTACGATTGGACTCTGGAACGCGGGGTGCACACGGTGGGGCGCAGTTCCGATTCCGACCTGGTGATCGATGACAGCACCGTGTCCCGGCGGCACGCCCGGATAGAGGTGGTGGATGAGGATATCGTGAACCTGACCGATCTGGGCAGCCACAACGGCACCAGCGTCAACGGGTATGCCATCACCGCCACAGCCGGACTTAAACCCAACGACATGATTTCCTTCGGCCGGGTGCAATTCAAAATCGTTCCCGCCGGCGAAGGGAAGGTCACCAGCGCCTTCAGCGTCGGAGACTCCGAGCAGGATTTGGCCCATGCCACATTGCTGCCGATAAGAGAGGCCCTGCGTCCCCTGCCGGCTGCGGTCATAGACAATCCCAAAGTATTTCAGGCCATCTCCGAGATGGGCCGCATGCTGATTCTTCCCGGCTCGAACCAGGAAATGTTCGGCAAAGCCTTGGAACTGCTGCAGGAGGCCGTTCCTGCCGAAAGAGTGGCCGTGCTGCTGGTGCAACCGGAAGACGGAAAGCTATTCCTGGCAGCCAGTCGCGCTTCCGGCAGACGGTCGCCGGGATCGTTCACCATATCCCGCACAATCGTAAGGGAGCTTCTTAATCAGAAAAACGCCATCCTGATTGCGGATCCCAAAGCCGATTCGCGATTCGCCCAGCAGCAGTCGATCGTGGGATCGGGCATAAGATCAGCCATGGCAGTTCCGCTGTTCGATCAGGACAAGGTTTTGGGAATCCTGTATGCCGACACATCCAATCCCCTGCATCACTACACCGAGGATTTTCTGAGGGTCACGGCCACGTTCGGAAACATCCTGGCAGCCAAGATCGCCAATCAGAACCTTCTCAAGGAGCGGCAGGCCAAGGAAGTGCTGGAGGCCGAACTGAAAGTGGCCTCCCAGATTCAAAACCAGCTTCTGCCTGCCCACCTGTTGAGCATCGAGGGATACAGCTTGAGCGCCTTTCAGGCTCAATGCAAAGCCGTGGGGGGAGATCTCTACGACTTGTCCCAACTGGCAGATGGTTCGGTTCTAATGCTTTTGGCCGACGTCTCGGGCAAAGGCATGGGCGCAGCCCTTCTCATGTCCAATGTCCTGGCGGCTTTCCGTATCCTGTATGACTCCCAGGACCTTAGCCTGTTGGAAATGACCTCCCGGGTTTCCCAGCAACTGGTGCGGTCAAGTCGGCCGGAAGACTTCGCCACTTTGTTCATCTGTCGGCTGTATCCCAAGACTCACACTCTGCGTTACCTCAATGCCGGTCATAATCCTCCCATGATGATCAGAAGCGATGGGAAAGTGGAGGAACTTGAATCCTCCGGAATCCCCATAGGTGCGTTTGATATCTCCCCTTGGAAGGAAGGCACCTCGGAGTTCGCAGTAGGGGACCTCTTGTTTATATTCACTGACGGCATCTCCGAGGCCACTAACCTCCAGGGCGAGATGTACCAGGACGAGAGGCTGAGACGATTCCTTCTGAACTCCCCGGGTCAAACTCCCGAAGAGCTGACCGAATCGGTCTTAGACGAAATTCGTGTTTTTATGGCGGGCGCTCCCCAGAGCGATGACATAACCACGCTGGCTTTGCGCCGGGACCGCTGAAGCAACAAACTCCTTGATTTCTGGGTAGGAGGTTCTATTTTGAGATTAGTTCGGGTGGGGATAATCTTGGAACCTTCGGATGACATGATATAAGAGTTACTCGGGATGTGGTGGTATAAGGATGAAGTACACGGAGAAGCCGCATGACTGGCCGGATAGAAGACGACGGTCTGGATAAGACCAGATCATTCAGCGTCATCACGCACGGGATGATTGTCTCCCACTACCGCATCGAGAAGAAGATCGGCGCCGGGGGGATGGGAGAGGTGTTTCTGGCTGAAGACACCCGGCTGAACCGCAAGGTGGCCCTCAAATTCCTGCCTACCGAATTCACCTCCGATCCGGAGGTCAAAGCCCGATTCACCCGGGAGGCTCAGGCCGCGGCAGCCTTAAACCATCCCAATATAATCACCGTCTACGAAGTGGCCGAGTTTCAAAACCGGCTGTTCTTGGCCATGGAGTACGTGGAGGGGCAGTCGCTGGGAGATTTGCTGGCTGAAAGGGAGCTTCGAATCAGCGAAATCATCGACATCGGCATGCAGATCTGCCAAGGTTTGGCCAAAGCCCATCAGGCGGGAATCGTGCACCGGGACATCAAGCCGCAAAACGTTTTGATAGACCGCGACCGCCGGGTGAGAATAGTCGACTTCGGACTGGCCAAGCTCAAAGGGGATGCCAAGATCACCCAGGTCGGTTCGACGCTGGGCACGGTTTCCTACATGTCCCCGGAACAAGCACAAGGCCAGGAGGTGGATCCTCGATCGGACATATTCTCTTTGGGGGTCATGCTCTATGAGATGATCACCGGCCGGCTTCCCTTTCAGGGAGAGCATCAGGCCACCATTCTCAACGCCATCCTGACCGAAGAACCCCAGCCTTTGTCGCGTTACAACAACCGGATCTCCCAGGAACTGGAGCGAATCGTATCCAAGGCCCTGTCCAAGGACAGGGACGAAAGGTACCAGCACGCCGACGACCTGCTGGCCGATCTCAGGCGCGAGCAGAAAATCTCCGAGCATCTCAGAAGCTCCGAACTCTCGCGCGCGGCGATAGCCGCCAGGCCCAAACGCAATCTGCTGAAGTTGGTGGTGCCGGCCTCCGTTGCTTTCTTGATAGTCCTGATTTTGTTGGTTCTCAAGCCCTTCAAGGTCGAAATAACCCCGGAGAGAACGGCTGTGGCCGAGGAGAGGTCTCTGGCCGTGATGTATTTCGAGAATCTGGCCGACCCCGGGGACGAAAACCGCCTGGGCGAGATGATCACCAGCCTGCTGATCACCGACCTGTCGGAATCGCAGTACTTCGTGCGGGTGGTGAGTCGCCAGAGGCTTTACGATATCCTAAAACTTCTGGGCAAGGAAGAGCTAAAGAAAGTCGACAGGACCGTGGCCTCGGAAGTGGCCCGAAAAGCTCAGGTCAGATGGATATTAACCGGCGACATCCTGCAAACCGAGCCCAATATCGTCTTGACCTCCGACATATCCGACCCGGCCACAGGCGAGATTCTGGCCACCTGGCGGGTGAACGGTGAGAAGGGAGAGGACATATTCGCCGTGGTTGACAAGTTGACGGCCCAGATAAAAAAGGATCTTTCGCTTCCCGGCAGCACGGAGAAGGGGCTGGACAAGTCGGTGGCCGACGTTACCACCCGCTCTCCCGAAGCCTATCGTTACTATCTGGAGGGGCTGGACAACTACAATCGGGTGTATTTCGCCGACGCCGAAAGAAGTTTTAGAAAAGCTCTGGAATATGACTCCACCTTCGCCATGGCGTATTTCAGATTGGCCACCTTAAGGCAGGGACAGGAGCGAAGCGAACTGCTGGCAAAAGCAGAGGAGTACTCGGACCGGGTCAGCAAAAAGGAGAAATTCTACATAAAGCTCCTGCAGGCCGGCGTATCCGGCAAAAACCAAGATTATCTGGAAGGTCTGCAGGAAATGGCCAAGTACTTCCCGGACGACAAAGAGGTCTTCGAGTGGCTGGGCGTTTCCTACTTCGAGATGCGTCAGTATCCGGAGGCCGTTTCCTACTTCAATCGGGCCTTGGAGCTGGACCCGCTCTTCAAGCTGGTTTACAACATGTTGGCCTATGCTTACTACCAAATGGGTGAGACGGAGAAGTCCATCTGGGCCATAAACAAATACATCTCCATAGCTCCGGACGAGGCCAATCCTTATGACACCCGGGGGGACCTGTACGCTTGGAACGGCAAGATTGAGCAGGCCATGAATTCCTATCGAAAGGCATTGGAGACGAAGCCCGATTTCTATGCCTCCTGGGCCAAGCTGGGACATATGCACCTGTTCAAAAGAGAGTACGCCCAGGCCGAGAGCTGCTACAAGGAACTCGCCGGCAGCGACCAAAAGGACGTTCGGTCGGAGGGCAGAGTCCTTCTGGCATATATTCCGGCCTATCAGGGGAAATTCGACCAGGCCCTGAAGCTTCTGGACGATGGCCTGGCTGCGGACCGGATGGAGCAGGTGGAGGGCGAAAACGTGGCGCGCAAGCACTCGCTGAAGGCATTGCTGTACCTGGAAACCGGCCAAGTGGAGCCTGCCCGGCAGGAGGCCGAAAAGGTTGTGGAAATCTCTCGTCGGGTCTATCCTGACAACAAGATTTGGGGAAGGCAACATTATGTACACCTGCTGGCGGAAAGCGGCGACTTGAAGAAGGCTGAGCAGGTGGCCTCTGCCTTGGAAAAGGACATCGGCGAAAACGATGAAGCCAGAATTTGCTTTTACTGGTACGCGCAGGGATGCATCGACTTCTTCAAGGGCAAGCCGGAGCAAGCCGTAGCGAGCCTGGAAAAGGCCTCGGACCGCCTGGACCAGTTCTATGTGAACTACATGCTGGCCCGGGCCTACCTGCAGTCGGGTCAACTGGACAAGGCCGTGACGCGATTGGAGAGCATGCTATCCAAATACGATGAGAGCAGGGCAGGCACGGTGATCTGGGCGGTCAAAGCACATTACCTTCTGGGACTGGCCTATGAGCAATCCGGCTGGAACAGCAAGGCGGTCGAGCAATACCAAGAGTTTCTGAAGATATGGAAAGATGCCGACCCCAAAGTGCCCGAGATGGGAGATGCAAAGCAAAGGCTGGAGCGGCTGACCGGCAGAGCGTAGTCTGCTTGTCGCCGACTTCTCCACGAATAAGAAATTGACTTGACATATACTTCACAGGTTTTATATTCCGTCAACGTATTTGGTGGGGAGCCGATCGTACCTGACGGCAGTGACGGTGGGACGGCGGCTGCGATTTGAACCAGATCATGCGCCTTTAGCTCAGCTAGGTAGAGCAACTGACTCTTAATCAGTGGGTCGGGGGTTCGATTCCCTCAAGGCGCATTTGATAGCCAAAAGCCAACCCGAGAGGTTTGGTTTTTTTTGTACCGGGGTTCACGAAAGAACACAGCGCAGCCATTTGGCCTGCTCGGCAAGATGGAGCGGGGGTTCCCAGGCGGGCAGGCAGACGCCCCCGTCCGGGCGTCCGCACGACCCCGCTCCATCTTGGATCTTGATCCAAGGTCAGCCGATGGTTCCGGATGTTCCTCTATTCTTCTTTTCTCTTTTCAGCTTCCGTTTTTCTCTCGGATCGAGCTTGGCCTTTTTCCGCTGTTCCCTTTTGCCCTTATCCTTTTTTCCCTTGTCTCCCATTTCCCTTTCTCCTTCTCTGAAAGTGAGCCGCACCGGACCGAACGGCTACCGGCTTTCCGGCAAAATCGAGCTTGTTTACACGGTGAATTATAATCATTATCGCCACCTTGTCAAGAATTCTTGCAGTGCCGTGCTGGACTGTAAGACTGCTTTGTGCGGGGGTTTTGAACTCATCCCCTGACCCCTTCCCTTAAGAAGGGAAGGGGGACCTAGAAGTCCCTCTCTTGGTAAGAGAGGGATTGAGGGTGAGTTCGGGATGGGAGTTGGGATGCCGGTTTTGAACTCATCCCCTGGCCC
>Ga0307445_10001379_pt1 | contig 13684 bp, 14 predicted proteins | sample SalMarSW160330MG_FD_202147 | JGI IMG/M metagenome (GOLD analysis project Ga0307445, IMG submission 202147) | Salt marsh sediment microbial communities from the Plum Island Ecosystem LTER, Massachusetts, United States - SW1603-30 | ecosystem: Environmental > Aquatic > Marine > Intertidal zone >...
TCAGCGCGCCCCAGCGCGCAGTCACCTGCCCGCTCAGGTCGGCGGCGGCAGCCCGCCCGATGTGGCCTGCCAGGTAGACTACGGGCGTCGCCAGCAGCGGGATGGCGACCAGCCAGATTGCAGCAGGGATCTGCACCTCACGCTCTCCAGATCAGAAAGACAAGCACGACCACGAGACCGGCGACGACACCAAGCACGTTCCAGTTGAGCTGCCCTGTCTGGGTGAGCGAGAGCTTCTCCGCAGTCCCCTGTGCCGTACGGACGATGGCTTCGTCCAGCCAGGCAAAGCCAAAATCGCCTGCTGCCGCCCGCGCCAGGAAGCGCAACCGGGACGTAAACTTGGCCAGCCGCTCCCGCCACCACCAGGCGGAAAGGCCGAGAGCCACGATCGCCAGGGCAAGCCAGGTGGGCCAGGCCATCAAGACGGTGAGCACGATCTGGCCGGTACTGGCCACATCCAGGGTGTGGAAAGGCAGGCTGCGCGCCAGCATCTGGCCAAAGGGGCCAGCAGACACCCACGAGGTGAGCGTGCCCAGCGCCAGCACGACGAGCGACAGGCGCATGGCCAAGGGCGCATCGTGCACGGCTCCTTCACTCCGTCGCGTGCCATAGAAGACCATCCACACCATGCGAAAGGTATAGAGCGCGGTCAGGCCGGCACAGAGCAGCATGGCGATATAGGCCCACAGCGGACCGCCGCCCAGGCCCGCCTCCAGCACCAGCTCCTTGCTCCAGAACCCGTTCAGGACCGGCAGCCCGGCCAAGGCCAGAGCCCCGACCAGGAACACAGCACGCACGAAAGGCATCTCGCGCCCCAGGCCGCCCATCTGGCGCATATCGCGCGTGCCGATGATGTGGGCGACTGCCCCCGCACCGAGAAAGAGCAGCGCCTTGTACACGGCGTGGCTCATCAGGTGAAATTGACTGGCAAAAACCCCGCCAACGCCGATGGCATAGACCATGTAGCCCAGTTGGCTGATGGTGGAATAGGCCAGGACGCGCTTGATGTCTACCGCGACCAGGCCCATCACCGCCGCCAGCACCGCAGAGACCACGCCCACGGTCACGACCGCCACTTTCCAGCCGCCCACCGGGGCAAAGGCCGGGTAAAAGCGCGCCAGCAGGTATACGCCGGCATTGACCATCGTCGCGGCATGGATCAACGCAGTAACAGGCGTAGGCGCCTCCATGGCGTCGGGCAGCCAGGTATGAAAGGGCACCTGGGCCGACTTGGCCGCCGCGGCGAGCAGGAAACCAAAAGCCATCCAGCGCAGCATCCCAGGCGGCAAGGCCTCTGCCTGGTCCAAGAACCCACCGATCTGAAAGCTGCCCAAGACGCTATAGATGGCCAGTGCGCCAGCCAACAGCCCAACCCCACCCACCTGGGTCACGATCAGTGCCCGGATGCCGCCGGATACCGCTTTCGGGTCATCATTGTGAAACGAGATCAGGGCGTAGGAGCAAAAGGCCGTGATCTCCCAGAAGAAAAAGAGCAGCAGCAGGCTGCCGGTCAGCACGAGCCCGATCATGGCGCCGATAAAGAGCAGAATCAGCGAATAGTAGCGTCCCAACTGTGCTTCGCCCGCCATATAGTCGACGGAAAAGATCACGGCCAGCGTGCCGATCGTGGCCGCGATGATGGCCAGGAACACGCCCAGGCCGTCGAGCACAAAAGTGAAGGTGCCAAAACTCGCGCCCGCCGACAGCGACAGCACGACTTGAGCGCTGACCACGGGCAGCAGCATCAGCGACAGCACGGCCGTGACCAGGGCAAAGACGATGGCCAGGGCGTGCTGCGCGAGACGCCTCTCATCGCCAGCCCACCACACCGCGAGCGCGCCCAGCCAGGGAACGAGAATCACCGCCAACGCCAGGTAGCCAGCCATTCGATCAGCCTCTCAGCTTGCCGAGTTCACGCGCATCGAGTGTGCCCAGCCGGCGCCGCACCCGGACGGCAAGGGCCAGGCCGATCGCCGCTACCACCGTATCGGCCACGATGAAGGTCAAGGCCAGGCTTTGACCCAGGTTGACCTGCCCACTGGCGCGGCCAGCGGCGATCAGGGCCAGCAGGGCGGATTTGCCCAGGATCTGCAGGGCGATGACGATCTTGATCAGGTTGCGGACCGCCAGCAGGCCGTACAGGCCAACACCCAGCAGGCCAAGGACCGCGATCAGAACGATGATCAGGGGAAAGGGAATCATAGCTGGGCCCTACCCTCTTCCATAACCGGCTCCGAGTCCGTCCCGGCAGAGGGCACCTGCGCTGCCCGCCTGCGTCCAGCCACGGTAGCGACGGCAGCCTCGGACAGCAGTCCCAGGATGCCCATCACGCCGCAAAAGATCAGGACAACCTGGATCAACACATCCAGAGCGCGGTCTTTCCATAGCAGGCTGACCAGAGAGGGCTGGGACGACGGAGGCGACGGCGCGACCAGTGGCACGGTAAACCAGCCCAGAAGGATCAGGGCTACCAACCCCAGCCCCCACGATACAGCCCGCGGGATGAGGGGCTTTCCGCCCGTTGCTTCGTCTCCGGCAATGCCGACGACGAATATCAACAGTACGGTGACCAGGCCGGCGCCCACGCTGAGCTCGATGACCGCAACCCGGGACGCCCCCATCGCATAGATCAACACCGCCAGGAGCGCGCTCAGCGCCGCCAGCCAGAGCGAGGACACCACCAGTCGGTTGGCCCGGATGGCCATGACGGCACAGACCAACATGCCCAATGCGAGGCATCCAATCAGAATCTGCATTGCTCTATCCTTCTTGCCTTATCCCCTCGCTCGCTTCCCCCGAGAGCGCTCACAAGCCCGTTGTTCGAGTTCCAGACACCAGTTGATTAGCTGAGTTGCTTGTGGAGAAGAGCCAGTACTCGGAGGGGATCCGAGTGGCGATGTCGGCCAGCAAGCCATCGCAGGGCCGACAGAGGACGTACTTGTCCATCCTACTGCGATACGGTGCAGCACAGCGGCTCAGAAACGCACCTCCGGTGGGTCTTGCTCCACCTCAGGACCATCTCCTATTGTAGCACAGGCCGCCCGTCGCAACGATGGGGATCGGATAGAAATGGTTTCGGGTTTACTTCGAATGGTTTGAGTTTGGTTGGGTTGGCGCAGCAGAGGCTATGCGTCAAAGAGCTCAGAGATGGCCTGCGCGGCGTCCTTGGGCCGCCCATCGCCGGCATGCATCTCGGCGATAAAGGCATCGTCGTAGGGACGGGTACGGACGACGACGGGCATGGGCACGGCGTGGCCGATGAGCAGCACCTGCTGGCGGGTGTCTAGGCTCTCGAGAGCGCCGCGGAGGAAGGAGCGACCGCCGACGCCGGTGAGAACGGCGTCGATGTCGCGCTCTTCCGTGAGCTTGCCGCTGACGCGGGTGCCGAGCTGCGACATGACCTCGTCGTCGATGCTGCTGGGACGCTGGTCGACGACCATGAGCGTGACGTGGTATTTGCGCAGCTCGCGGGCGATGGTGCCAAAGATGGTCTGTCGGGAGACGGAGGGGTTGAGAAAGCTGTGCGCCTCTTCGACGGTGATCATCAGCGGGCGAGGCTTGTCGGCGGGGTTCTGGGTCTCTTCGTAGCGCTCGACCTTTTCCCGGTAGAGCTGGCGCACGCGCCGGGTGATCAGGTTGGCGACGAGCATGTGGTCGAGGGGCGAGTCGTGCTGGCCAAAGTGAAGGATCACGTGCTGGCCCTTTTCGAGGCACATGACCATCTCGTCGATCAGGTTGAAATCGCCCTGCTCGACGACGTACGCCTTGCGCTGTAGACGCTTCAGGCGGCGCTGGAGGGCAGCGAGGGAGGCAGGATGGGCGCCGCTTTCCTCGGCAAAGGCCTCGAGTTCGGGTGGGGCCATCGTCACCAGGTGAGCCAGCCAGCGCTCCCCGTGCCGGTCGCCGAGCAAGCCGATGGTGGCCTCGGCGGTGGCGGGCAGGTCGAGCTCCTGGGCGAGGAGCATGACATCGTCGGGCTCGATCTGGTTGAGGCCGATGCGAACGATGCGGTCGGCGCTGCGCCCGCCACCGCGCGAGGCGGCGTCGCGGTCGAGCGAATAGACGAGGATCTTGCTGCGGCCAAAGACCTGCGATAGCCCCTTGACAAAGACCCCATCCTCGCTTTGCTTGCCAAAAGCGTACTCGTTGTGCATGTCAAAGATCAGGTTGACGGCGACGCGGCTGCGGATCACGCCGCACAACAAGAGACGGACGAGAAAGCTCTTGCCGGTGCCGCTCTGGCCAAAGACGCCGTTGGAGCGCTCGACTAGGCGCTCGAGGTTGAGGCAGACGGGGATGTCCATGGTCAGGGGGGTGCCCATGGCAAAGTACTTGCCGCCCATCTCCTCGGCGCCAAAGACGGTGCGAAAGTCGCTCTCGTTGGCCTCGGCCAGGGTGGCAAGGTGCATAGGGATGGTGCGCACCGGGCGCGGGGCTTCGAGATCGACGACAAAGTCATCCTCCTCGCCGAGGGGCATCATCTGCATGGGCTTGACCTGGACGGTGGCGTAGGTGAGCGAGCCACGCAGGGCCTGGGCGATAAAGGGGGAGACGTCCCGCGGCGGATCGGCGGTCAGGCGCGGGTCGGTCGCGCGCAGCTCCATGTCGCTGATCATGCTAAAGTAGAGGTTGCGCTCGCCCTCGACGACGACGAAATCGCCGATGCGCATCTCTTCGGTAGAGACGCCCGAGTCGAGGCGCACGGTGAGGCCAGCGTTGAAAGCACCATCCGTGACGACACCAAGATGCTTGCGAGGCATGTGGGCTCCTTTGGTCAGGCTACAGGTCGATTGCGCGGCGCAAGGCGGCGGGGTCGATCCCGCCTGCACGCAGGATGGCCGGCGGGGCGACGGTGAGATCGACCACGGTCGAGGGCACGCCGCCAGGACATCGGCCGCCGTCGAGGATCAGGTCGATTCGCCCCTCCAACTGAGCCAGCACACCGGCAGCCGTATCGGGAGCGGGCTGACCGGAGCGATTTGCGCTGGTCGCCGCCAATGGCGCGGCGAGGGCACGCAGCAGGGCCTGGGTCAGGGGGTGGTCGGGCACGCGGACGGCGACGGTGTCGCCCCCGGCGGTGACGGCATCGGGCACGCGAGAGGAGCGGCGCAGGACCATGGTCAGCGCGCCGGGCCAAAAGCGGGCAGCCAACACGCGAGCCACCTCGGGAACGTCAGCAGCGACCTCTGGCAGGGCGTCGAGGCCGGGCAGGAGGAGCGGGATGGCCTTGTCGCGCGGGCGCTCCTTGACCGTATAGAGGCGCTCGACGGCCTGTGGGAACATGCCGTGCGCGCCGATGCCATACACGGTGTCAGTGGGAAAGGCGACGATGCCGCCGTCGCGCAGTACCTCGACCGCTCGCGATATACCCTCGGGCGCTGTGCCCAGGCGGGTGGTGTGCATGGCGTGGTCTCTCCAGTCGGCGGTGCAGGGCATAGAGGGAGTATAGCGGAAAAGGGAAGGGGTGTCAACGGCGACGCTGGCACCCGTTTTGCTGCCTTTCTGGTTTCTTGCTATAATACGTTATTGCAATTCATTGCGACAACCATTCACCGCAGAAAGGATGATGGTATGACTGCCACGCAGGCTCCGCTCGACATCGAAGGAGCACGACGTTTCCACGGACACTCTTGCCCCGGGCTGAGTATCGGCATCCGCGTCGCCGAAATCGCCTTGCGCGAGATCGGCTCCCACTCCAGCGACGAGGAGGTGGTGTGTATTGCGGAAACAGACAACTGTGCCCTGGACGCGATCCAGTATTTCACCGGCTGTACGGCGGGCAAGGGGAACCTCCTGCATCACGACTATGGCAAGAACGTATTCACCTTTATCCGGCGCTCCGACGGCAAGGCGATCCGCATCGCGGCGCGCCCCCGCCAGCAGCGTGGATCCGATCCCAGGGAGCGCGGGATTTTCGACCGCATGCGAGCAAACCGGCCTGTCAGCGACGAGGATCACCGCTATTTCCAGCAGAGCAGGGAGGCGCGCATCGAGGAGATCCTGGAGGCACCGCTGGAGGAGCTGTTCGAGGTGCGCCAGGTCGCGATCGACATGCCCGACAAGGCGCAGATCCTCGCCTCGGTGGTGTGCACCGAGTGCGGTGAGGCGACGATGGCCACGCGGGTGCGAACCTTTCGAGGAGAGCCGTACTGTATCCCATGTTTCAAAGCCCTGACGCTCTAACCACCCGTGCCGCACCGACCATCCGAGAGGAGAACGCCATGGGAGGACAGATCTGGCACGCGCTCAAGGGCATGCTGCTGATCCTGGCGTCGATCGGGCTTGCCGGCTGCCGGACGACGTCCGTGCCGGGGCCGGAATCGGCTACCACCACGCCCACACCTGAGCCCCTCGTGTTCACCTACCCGGGCGAGGACTGGGGTTACCCATCCCCCTTTGCCCGTGACCCGCGCGGGCCGGGTTACGTCCGCATGTCCCTTCTCTTTGACACGCTGACCTGGAAGGATGAAAGCGGGGTCGTCCCCTGGCTGGCCGAGAGCTGGGAGATGTCGGAGGACGGCAAGACGTGGACGTTCGATCTGCGGCGCGACGTGCGCTGGCACGATGGGCAGCCCTTCACGGCAGAGGACGTGGCCTTTACCTTTGCCTACATCCGCGAACACGCGAGCGAGATCAGCTGGAGCGGCGAGATCGCCAAGGTCGAGAGAGCTGAAGCGATCGACGAGCACACGGCCCGCTTGACGCTCTCCGATCCCATCGCCGGCCCCCATTCCAACCTCTTTGGCTCGGTGCCGATCATCCCCAAGCACCTCTGGGAAGGGATCGAGGATCCGGTCAAGTACCTGGCACCGGAGGCACTGGTCGGTACCGGCCCGTTCACGCTAGATACCTACAGCAAGGAAGAAGGGCTGTACATCTATCAGAAGAACACCGCTTTCTGGGGTGGCGCGGTTGCGGTCGACACACTGGTCTTTCCCAAGGTGCAGGACACGGCGGTTGCGCTTCAGGCAGGGAAAACCGATATGGCGTCCTTCTCTGGAAACGAGATCACCGTAGTCAAGCAGATCGAGCCGGATCCGAGTTACGCGGTTCTGCCTGGACCGAGCTTCTGGGTGCTGCAGGTCATCTTGAACACGAAACGCGCCCCCTTTGACGAGCTAGCGCTACGCCAGGCGGTAGCCCACGCGGTCGACCGGCAGCGGATCGTCGATCAGGTCACACAGGGAGGCGCCGTGGTCGCCAACCTGGGCATCGTCTCACCGAGCACCGAGTGGGCGAACCCGAACCTGCCCGGATACGCGCACGATCCCGACAAGGCCAAGCAGATCCTCCAGGAGGCAGGGCTGGAAAACCAGGCGGTGACGATCATCCAGAGCGGCTGGGACCGCGAGGCAGAGCTGATCCAGGCCGACCTGGAAGCGGTCGGCCTCCAGGTGACGGTGAAATCGGCGGATCGGGCCACCGTCGACGGGCTGCTCAAGGAGGGCCGTTTCGACATGGCGATCAGCGGCCACGGGGGCATCGCCAACCCCTCCACACTGCGCACCCCCGCCTGGCCGGCCACGACCTACGAGAACGCGACCTACGACGCGCTGTTTGCGGCGCAATCGGTCGAGATGGACAAACCTGCGCGTCGAGCGCAGGTCTGGGAGCTGCAGGCCATCCTGGCTAAAGAGCTGCCCGTGCTCGCGCTCTATCACCCACTTATGTGGGTCGTGTACGAGGCAGATGCGGGGATAACGCCCTTTTACACCGCGGAAGGGATCGCGGGGGGTATCCCGATCGAGCTGAACAAGCTGATCTTTCTCGAACGATAGAAGGGCAAGAGGCTGCGCAAACCGTGGGTACAAAGGCGATCCAGACGCTCCTGACGCTGTTGACCCTGGTCTCGCTCAACTTTTTCCTGCCTCGCCTGATGCCGGGTGACCCGCTGTCCTACCTGGACAACAACGATCCCGGCACGGACTCGGCGATGCTGCTCACGGAAGAGATGCGCAGCCAGTTGCTGGCCTACTATGGCCTGGATCGGCCTCTTGGCGAGCAATATCTCCGCTACCTGGGCGGGCTGCTGCGGGGTGACATGGGTTGGTCGATCTATTACAACGCCCCCGTATGGAACGTCCTGTGGGGCCGGCTCAAGTGGACGCTGCTCCTGGTAGGGACGGCAACGGCGATCTATGTCACGCTGGGCAGCGTGCTGGGCGCGTTCTCGGCCTGGAAGCGAGGCACCCCTGCGGATGCCGGCCTCCTGGTGGCGACCTTTGCGCTGGGCTCGTGGCCGTCGTTCTTTTTGGCAATGCTCCTGGTTATTGCCTTTGGGCTGCACTGGCAGCTCTTTCCGGTCGGCGGCGCGCGCAGCCCTTACTTGCTGGATGCGAGTCGATGGGAAAAGGCCCGCGACGTAGCTTACCACATGGTCCTGCCGGTCGCCGCGCTGGTCTTGACCCAGTTCTCGGGGGTCTATATGCTGATGCGCAACGCCATGCTCGGCGTGCTGGGCGAGGATTACATCCGCACCGCGTACGGAAAAGGGGCGCCTGAGCGCCGGGTCTTGTTCCAGCACGCCCTACCCAATGCGCTGCTGCCGGTCGTGACCATGATTGCCATGCGCCTGGGGTTCGTCCTCATGGGCAGCATGTTCGTGGAGGTCGTCTTTGCCTACCCGGGCATGGGGACCATGATCCGCGAAGCCTGTATGGCGCGCGACTATCCGATGCTGCAAGGGGCATTCCTGATCACGATGCTGTTCATCATGGCCTGTAACCTGGCCGCCGACCTGTTGTATGGCTTCTTGGACCCGAGGGTCGGTCCGAGTGGGGCAAGAGAGGTGAGGAGCGCGTGAGGCAGCCGGCGCGAACGATCGGTGGCTCGCCCAGCTTGCTACAGTGTGGGCCGGCCCTGGCCGGCTCGATCCTCCTCGGCACCTTGCTCGTGCTGGCCGTCCTGGCACCCATCCTTGCCCCGCACGACGCCAGGACGCTATTCGAACCGCTCCTGCCCCCCTCGCCGCAGCACCCGCTGGGCACGGACGACATTGGCCACGATCTGTTGAGCGAGCTGTTCTACGGCGCACGCTTTTCGCTGTCGATCGGCCTGCTCTCTGCGCTGCTCTCTACCACCATCGGGACACTGCTCGGCCTCCTGGCGGGGTACAAGGAGCGGTTGGGGTATGCGATCATGCGCATAGTCGACGTTTTCCTGGCGGTGCCGCGCTTTCCCCTGATCGTCTTGATGGCGGCCTTTCTACAGCCCGGCGCAGGGACACTGCTCTTCTTCTTCACCCTCTTTGGCTGGCCGAGAGCAGCACGCCTGGTGCGCGCCCAGGTGCTGAGCGAGCGGAACAAGGGCTACGTGGAGGCGGCACAATTGATCGGCGCACGAGATAGGCGGATCATGGCCCGCCACCTGTTGCCCAGCGCCGCGCCGATCGCCTTGCCTCGTTTCATCGCCGAGTTCCAACACGTCATCGTCGCCGAGTCGGGGCTGAGCTTCCTGGGGTTAGGCAACCCGCTGGTCAAGAGCTGGGGGTTGATGCTCTCTTTTGCCTTTCGCTACCCATCGATCATGGTCACCGATCTGTGGGTCCGCTGGGCGCTGCCGCCCGGCCTGTGCATCACCCTGGTGGTGCTGTCGCTCGCCCTGTTGAGCTATGCACTGGAGGAGCAGGCGATCCCGCACCTGCGCGCGTGGAAGAGCAGCGCCACGTTGCTCAGCCAGGCTGCATACGCGACCCGCAGCGAAAGGCCAAGGCAGAAACCAGGGCGAGAGGGCCTCGCACCGTGAAGGAAGGATAGGCCGTCGCAATACGGGTTGCGAGGCGAGATAGCTTTGTGATAGAATGGAGCCGGATAAAACAGGATAGGAGTGCAAAGATGTGTCAAGCGAACGTATACCTGGATGGCAAGGAGATCATGCGCGACGTGATCTGGCTGGAACCGACAGAGCATGGGTTTCTGCTGCGCACGTTCTTTGAGGAGCCGAAGGAGATCGTGGGCACGCTGCAGGGGATCGACCTGCTCAAGCACCGCGTGCTGCTGGCGTCGGCAGAGCGAGCACAGGAGGAAGACGAGCAGTGAATGAGGTAGACAAGCTGCGCGCACTGCTGCCGCATTGGCTGGAGCACAACGAGGAACACGCCGTCGATTTTGCACGCTGGGCTGCCACCGTCGAGGAGGCTGGGCAGCGTGAGGCAGCGACACAGATCCGCAGCGCGATCGAGCGCATGGAGCAGGCCAACGAGGCGCTGCGTGCCGCACTGGAGGCGCTCGGAGGGGCGATCGCGCTAGAAGGACACGACCACGGGCACTGAAAGGAGGGCGAAATGGCCTGCGAAGAGGTCTTTCTGCAAAAGCTGCGCGACCGCGGCCTGCGCCTGACGCCGCAACGGGAGATGATCCTGTCGGTGATGCACGACGTCGAGGGGTTGGCCACGGCGGACGAGATCTATGTGCAGGTACAGGGGCTGACGTCGGCAGTGGATATCTCGACCGTCTACCGGACGCTGGACCTGCTGCAGGAGCTGGATATCGTGGCCTGCGTGGACCCGGGCGACGGGCAGCACCTGTACGAGCTGCTGGGGGTGCACGGGCCACACATTCACCTGGTGTGCCAGTCGTGCGGGAAGGTAATGGGCATCGAGATCGCGGAGGCCCAGCCTCTCGCCCAACGGCTGCGTGCCGAGCATGGCTTTGTCGCTGACCTGGATCATCTCTCGGTCCCGGGGTTGTGCCAGGCATGTGCCGAGCGTACGGCGGAACCTCTATAGCGGCGCAGAGCGCCACCCGTACCTTGGCCACGAGGAGAGGGAACATGAACCGCGAGACGTTCCGCGGCATGAACTACCGGCGGCTGGGCCATTCCGGATTGTGGGTATCATAAGTCGGCCTGGGCCTGATCCCGTATATGCCTCTCGCCGTGGGTCTGCTCACCGGGCGCTACCGGGTCGGCCAGATCGATGCAGCGGGGCGATTGGCACAGGAAATGCTGGCCGGCGAGCTGCTCACCGATCGCAACCTCGATCAGGTGGAAAAGCTGCTCGTCATTGCCGAGCGCAAGGGCTGCACGCTGGCGCAACTGGCCATCGCGTGGCTGCTGGCGCGTGAGGTCACCGCGTCGGTCATTGCTGGAGTGACGAACATGGCACACCTGGAAGACAACGTCTGCGCAGCCGACGTCACGTTGGCGAAAGAGGAGCTGGCTGCGATCGATGCTTTGACAGGTAGCACCGACAGCGAGATGGGCTGATCCCGTCCACTCTTTGCGTGCTCGGCACCTATCGCGTTTCGTGGCAAACTGGCCATAGCCGGACGTATTGTGAGATTCTGCCAAAGACGATGATTTACTTTGATAACGCGGCGACCTCCTGGCCCAAGCCGCCGGGTGTGGCCGAAGCGATGGTGCGCTTTCTAGAAGAGGTGGGCGCCAACCCGGGCCGTGCCGCACACCGCCGGGCGGTGGACGCGGGACGGATCGTGTACGAGGCGCGCGAAGCGGCGTGCGCGCTGTTTGGCGCCCCGGACCCGCTGCGCCTGGTGTGGTGCAAGAATGTGACCGAAGCGCTCAACCTGGCGCTGCGCGGGCTGCTGCGCTGCGGCGACCACGTCGTCACCAGCTCGATAGAGCATAACTCGATGATGCGCCCGCTGCGCGCCCTGGAGCGGGACGGCGTTGAGGTGACGGTAGTGCGATGCTCACCGCAGGGCGTGCTCGATCCTGCCGACGTCAAAGCGGCCATTCGGCCCCACACAAAGATGGTAGCGCTCAATCACGCCTCCAACGTGGTAGGCACGCTGCTGCCGGTAGCCGAGGTGGGCACGATCTGCCGCCAGCGTGGGGTGCTGCTGCTGGTGGATGCCGCCCAGACCGGCGGTGCCTATCCCATCGACGTACAGGCCGACCAGATCGACCTGCTGGGGTTCACGGGCCACAAGTCGCTCTGCGGCCCGATGGGGACAGGGGGACTGATCGTCGGTGAGCGGGTGGACGAGACGCAGATGGAGCCGCTGGTGCGCGGCGGCACAGGCAGCCGCTCGGAGGAGGAGCTGCAGCCCGGCTTCTTGCCCGACATGTGCGAGAGCGGCACGCCGAACGCGGTAGGCCTGGCAGGGCTGGGGGCAGGCGTGCGCTGGGTGCTGGCCCATGGCGTCGGCGCCATCCGCGCACACGAGGTGACGCTTGCGCAGCGGCTGATCGAGGGACTGCAGAGCATTCCCGGCATAACCGTGTACGGCACACTGGACGCAGAGCTGCAGACGGCGACGGTCTCGTTCAACGTCGAGGGGATGGCGTGCTCGGAGGTCGGGCTGCGCCTGGATGACGAGTATGGCATCATGTGCCGCGTGGGCCTGCACTGCGCGCCGGCAGCGCACAGGACGATAGGCACGTTTCCGGACGGGACGGTGCGGTTTGGGCTGGGGGCATTCAACACGGCGGGCGAGATGGAACGGGCACTGGCGGCGGTGGCAGAGCTAGCCGCGGCAGCAGGGTGAGGTGGAAAGGGACGAGAGGAGGATGCGCGATGAGAGGACTGTGGCTCCTGTTCGTGGTTGTTGTTGCGATCACTGCGGGTTGCCAGGCGCAGCCCGTCGCTCCAACCGAGACACCGTCTCCCCCGCCCACGGCCACGGCTGAGCCGACGGTCCCGCCTCCGTCGACGTCCACACCAGTACCCACACCGACCGTGACTCCTACTCCTTTTCCCACCGTCACGCCCCCCGCCGATCCACTAGATCCGTTTGATCAAGCCCGACGCCTGGGACGAGGGGTGAACCTGGGAAACGCGCTGGAAGCGCCGACGGAAGGCGAGTGGGGGGTGGTGCTGGAGGAGGCGTATTTTCGGCTGATCGCGGAGGCAGGTTTCGACACGGTGCGGGTGCCGATCCGCTGGTCGGCGCACGCGATGGCCGAGCCGCCCTACACGATCGACGAGGCGTTTTTCGAGCGCATCGATTGGGTACTTGAGAACGCGTTCGCCAACGGGCTGAACGTGGTGATCAATATGCACCACTATGATGCGCTCACCGAGGCGCCCAGCACGCACAGGGAGCGGTTCATCGCCATGTGGCGGCAGATCGCCAGGCGGTACGGCGACATGCCCGATGGGCTGTATTATGAGCCGCTGAACGAGCCGTACGGCCAGCTGACGGCGGGGACGTGGAACACGATCGTCGCGGATGCGAGCGCGGCCATCCGCGAGGCCGACAAGGCCCACACCCTGGTCATCGACGGGACGGATTGGGCGAACGCGTCGGCGCTGGGCAAGCTCGACCTTCCCGCGGAGGAGAACAATGCCGTCTGCACCTTTCACCTGTACGAACCGCACATGTTCACGCATCAGGGCGCAGAGTGGATGGACGACACCTACGGCACGACCGGTGTGCAGTGGCCCGGGCCACCCGAGACGCCGTTGACCCCTGTTCCGGCAACGAACGATGTCCCGTGGATCAAAAAGTGGTTCGAGGACTATAACACCCAGCCCACAGATCGGAATCCGGCCGGCCCCGGGCCGATCCTCGACCAGATAGAGTGGGCCGTGCGGTATGCAGAGCGGCTCGATTGCCCGCTGTGGCTGGGCGAGTTTGGCGCATACAGTAAGGCCGACCTGCAGTCACGCGCGAATTGGACGCGCTTTGTGCGCCAGGAGGCTGAGGTGCGGGGTATCTCCTGGGCCTACTGGGAGTTTGGTGCCGGTTTTGGGATCTATGATCGGGACGCCGGGCAGTGG
>Ga0307445_10001382_pt1 | contig 13679 bp, 7 predicted proteins | sample SalMarSW160330MG_FD_202147 | JGI IMG/M metagenome (GOLD analysis project Ga0307445, IMG submission 202147) | Salt marsh sediment microbial communities from the Plum Island Ecosystem LTER, Massachusetts, United States - SW1603-30 | ecosystem: Environmental > Aquatic > Marine > Intertidal zone >...
CCGACTATTCGATCGATGCCGGGAGCACGGAGCTGCAATGCGGTGGCGAACTGCTGTTTACTCCCTCAGAAGACCTGGAGATCAAACTCGGATTCAATTATACGTGGTACAGCGGTACGGCAGAGGCTGCCGACGCTGCTACAGGATTTTCCCTCAAAGAAATCCCCTACGAAACCGACCAGTATGAAGTCCTCGGTTCACTCTCCTTCAGTCTTTTCGGGTTCAGGCCTAAAATCGGGGTTTCCTATGTGTATTACAAGTTCAGGCCGGGAGATACCATCGCGGTAAGTTATTCCAGCGATCGTTTCCGCTTTTCTTTCGGTTTGGTAAACAATTGACATCCGCCTTCCGGCCGATTGTTTATAAAATCCGCGGCATGTCCCTGAACAGGGTTTCTCCCTTGACAAGCCAGGAGATACCGAATGCCAAAAGCATTATGGTTTCGAAAATCAGCACCAGCCGGTATTTGTCTATTTCTGTATTTGGAAACAATAAAAAGAGCACAACCATAATAACAATGGAAGCCAACATAATAATTCCGCAGGTGATATAAACAATATTACGCTTCTTCTTATTTTTCGTCGGCAAAAGGGTCTTGCGTTTAGTCAATGTAAAAAGAAAAATGGAGTTGATCGCAAGCAGGGTAAAAAATACGGCCGCGCAGCTTAGATGGATCGTATTGGAAAGCTGTGGACTTAACTGGAAGATACCCACGGGATCTGTCGGTGAACTACCGTGCAGGCAGGGGAAGAGCGCGATGCCGAAACCCGCCAGTGCGCTTGCCGATGTCACCAAGCCGTCGATTAATTCATATCCTTTGTAGGTAATAAGAAACAGGGAGACGCCGAACAACAGCCCCACAAAAAAGTCTCTCATATTGGTATAATAATAATCACTGATGGAAGGCTCCACATAAAGCGCGGCAAAAAGCAGGCCGCCAAGTATACAGATAAAGGGGAGGAGCATTCCCAGGATACCGATTAAACGGCGCAGGGCGATATACGATATGATAATACTCCTGTTTTTCTTTCTGAACACAAAATCCTCCTTATTCGCTTAACACTGTTTTCAAAACCTTACTGAGTTCATTTACACGGTAAGGTTTTGATACCGCGGCTTTAAAGCCGTACTCCTTGTATTTGGACATGATCTCATTGTCCGCGTAACCGCTCGAGACAATCGCTTTAATATCCGGATCGATCTTCTGCAGTTCTTTTAAGGTCTGCTCGCCCCCCATACCGGCGGGAACCGTAAGGTCCAGAATGACCGCCAAATACGGATTTCCCGACGCACGCGCCTGTTTATAAAGCTCCACTGCTTCCCTGCCCTCTTGGGCGGTGGTAACCGAGTACCCCAGCTGTCGGAGGCTGGTTTTTACAAATTGCTGTACAAGGTCTTCGTCGTCCATCAAAAGAATCCTGCCCGAGCCCTTTTCCGGAGATTGTTCGGTTTTCCTGGCAATAGTAATATCTCGGGTCATAGCCGGCAGATACATGTAAAAAACGGTACCTTTCCCCAGTTCGGATACCATGGTTATATATCCCTCATGTTTTTTTATAATGGAATAGACGGTCGCCAGCCCCAGCCCCGAGCCTTCCTGTTTGGTGGTGAAAAACGGATCGAATATTTTTTGTGTCAACTCATCCGGAATACCCCCGCCCTGATCCCCGAATGATATTTTTAAATACGCACCGGGGTTAAGCGGCAGCTTGGAATCCTTATCAAGTATAATATTTTCCGCCTTAACGGTAATGGTCCCGCCGCCTTCCATAGCCTGGCGGGCGTTAATCGCCAGATTGCTGATTACCTGGGAGATCTGGCCTTCGTCCGCTTCGATTTTCCAGAGCTTATTACTGAAAGCGTACTCGGTATTTATCCAGGAGCCGCTTAAGGAGATCAACATGGCTTCCCTGATAACCTTTTCAATATCAATTGCAGTTTTCCTGGGCAGTCCGCCCTTGGCAAACGTCAGCAACTGCCGGGTGAGGTCTTTGGCCCGGTAGTAGGCGGACAGGGCCCGTTCACAATAGTCATTTATCTCCTGGTCCTCCCCGCTGCTTTCCTTTATCAGATCCAGATACCCGAAGATGCCGTTGAGAAGGTTGTTAAAATCATGCGCAATACCGCCGGCAAGAATCCCAAGGGACTCCAGCTTTTGTGTTTTTATTAGCTCTTCTATAATTTTCTTGCGTTCCGTTACATCTCTGAAAAATCCGATATTGCAGACTACTCCGTCCACAATCGTGGACTTGGCACTGATATCAACATAAATAACCTTTCCGTTCTTGGTGATACAGGGGATGTTGTTCGTCTGGTATATTTCCCCTTTGGCCTGTTTCTGAAAATTTTCCAATACCGCAGGCAGGTCACTCGCGGGATGGATATCATCCACCGTCAGGGAAAGCAGCTCCTTTTCCTTATAACCCAACATGCGGCAGATTGCCGGATTTGCATACCTGAATTTTTTAGATTCAACCTCGGCGATTAGAATCCCGTCCGCGCTTTCCAAAAACAGTGTCTTATACCGCGCATCCGACTGTTCCAGTTTTTGTTCGGCATCCTTCTGCCTGCTGATATCATGAAGTACTCCCTGGATGTATTTCACCGTGCCGTTTTCATCGGGGACATTCTGTATCTGCTCGAATATCCAGACAATCCCCCCGTCTTTCCGCCTGATGCGGTACTCCCGCTGGGTGGAAAAATCCGGAACGCTTTTAATTTTTTTAAGATCACCGGTAGCGGAAAGCCGTTCATAATCTTCCTTAAGAATAAGCTGTTCCCATTTGATGTCTCCCGCCAGAAACTGCAGCTCCGTATACCCGCTTATTTTTTTCACCGCCCCATGAAAGAAAACCGGCTTGAACCCGATGTCCTCCCTGTACGCAATTCCGTCAAAGGTTTGTACAAAACTCCGGTATTTCTGCTCGCTCTCCCGCAATTCCAGCGTACCCTTTTTCAATTGCTTTTCTTTCAGCTTCAGCATCCGGTTGCTGTCGGCCAGCTTGCTGTTTACCGACGTTATCAGCATAAACTGTTCCGCTTTTTTACGCTCAAAGGAATAAATAATTATCACCGTAAAAACCGTCAAAATGGCGGCACAGGAAAGCAACACAAGTTGAATTAAATGCAGTGAATGCTGTTCATTCTGTATCCGGTGATTAACCTCATTTTCGATGTGTACCGACATGGAATAGAGCTGCCCCAGGTTACGCAGGACTGTCTGCGGTTCATAAATACCCGGTGTTTCCTTTTGCACCACCTGTATCACCACCTGCAGTTTACTGCGCATCTGCTCTAAAAGCGCCCGTATTCCCCTGTCCGATACCGGGTAAAAAAACTGACCGCCGGTTTTCCCGCCCTCCAGCAGCACCCCGGTATACGCGGCGGCCTGCTGTAAAGGCTTCAGGGGCTGTGCCTTACTCAGGCTTTTCCGGTTGTCGTGCAATTGGGACTCAAGCAGGCTGATCCTTATCTGCATGGCCGCGAACTTTGTCGGCTGGTATCGTTCAATAATATTCGTAGAGAAGATGAACACATAAGAGATCGCGATAAAAATAACCAGAAAGGACGCGCCCAGCGCACCGTAATATAGAGAGGGAATGGGAGGTTTCCGTACTTTTTCCGTAGACTCTTTCTTATTCATCATGGATTACATTTCTTCCCACACGTCAATTTCCGCCCCGGTTGCAAAACTTCTATGTTTGGGAAATCAGCCATACACAGCATAAATTATAGGTCAAATGCGGAACAAATGCAAAAAACAAACATAAAATCCGGGGCCGGTTCAGACCTTGACCGCGTCTTTTTTTACATATGTGATCAGATAAAAAATGGCCAGGAAGGAAGCACATATATTTATTATCATCATCCAGGTGCTGTCAAGAAAATGGATGACAACAGCGCTTGCCAACACCCCTGCGGCCAACGGCAGTTTGGTGCCCAGCAGGGTGAACAGGTTCATGTAAATCGCGCGCATGTTCTTGTGCGCCCACGCATCTATCAGGTTTATTATTCCCAGGAACCAAAGTCCAAATCCCAGGCCGTGCAGCATATTTACGGCCAATACCGGTATGGTCAGGCCCAGGGGGGTAATAAACGCCAGAAGCAGATTCTTCATTACCATGAATACCGCTCCCCAAAGTACCATGCGATAGCTGCCCAGTTTTCGAGCAATAACCCCGGAAAAATACATGATGAAAAGTTCCGGCAGGGAGGCCACGGCAAAGGCAAGCCCGATAATCAGATAACTCAAATGATAATCGTCAAAAAAATATGCCGTAAAACTGAAAGAACCGAAAAATCCGAAAGAATGCAGAAAACAAAAAATAAGCAGCCGCTTAAAGGGCTTATTACGTCTCAGATGATCCCATGGGACTTTAATCCGGCGGATTTTGGCCTTAATTCCGGAAAAAGCCACGATCCCCAACAGGATAAATCCAAGGCAAAAATAAACCATGATTACCGCGATGCTATGCAGCAGCCAGAGTAACAAACCCACCAGTGCCGTATTTACCACCCAGGAAAGGGTCGCGTTTATTCTGAAGCGCCCGAACAGACTTGCGGGTAACCGCCGTGCATGCAGATACTCCAAGGTCTCCGTGGAAATAAGCGGGAAAATCGGATTCAGGAACAGACCGGTAAACAGCACACCCAAGCCGATGAACAATATTCTCCCGCCCATTCCCATTCCGTCACGAAAGAAAAAACCGGGAATTCCCAACAACACGGCACCGACAATGACAAACGCAGTACAGAACAGGAGCACCCTGTTCTCTATTTTAAACCTGTCCGCAATATACCCGGCAGCCGGACTGGAAAACAGGTATAAAAAAGACTGGCTGAAAAGAAATATGCCGATAAGCAGATCAAACGGCTGTCCGTTCGCAAACACCAACACCTTTTTCAGATAAAGACTGAAAAAAGGATTTATGGCACTGAGGCCCATATAACTGAACCAAAAAAGTAATACTATTCGAAGCCTCGCGGACCTGCGGTAAGAAAGCATAGAAGTTGCCAACATATCGATTAACGGTTAAAAAGTCAATTACGGACCGTTTGATCAGATCTGCCGCCGCGGCCGGCTGGTTTCGGAGCACTGTCGCGACGGACTCCGGTCTTCGGCGCGGTATCGCCGGAAGCCTCCCGTTCGAATCCAACCAACTCGTTCACCAGGTACAGGGGCCGGGCCTTTGATTCATCATAAATACGCCCGATGTATTCCCCGATAATACCGAGTATTAAAAGTATTACCCCGTTAAATATCAAACTCAACGATATCAGGGATGTCCAGCCCTGGACGGTTTCCCCGCTGAAGAACCGGTAGAGGACATAAACCAGGTAGCCGAACCCTCCCAAAGATACCATTACGCCCAAAAACGAGGCCAGGCGCAGCGGTTTGTAGGAAAAGGAAACAATGGCGTTTAAGGCAAAGCGGATCATTTTGATGAAGGGATACTTGGTCTTCCCCGCAAAGCGCTTGTCCCGCACATAGGGCACCGCGGCCTGCCGGTACCCGGCCCAGCTGATAAGTCCCCGCACAAAGCGGTTGCGCTCGTGAATATTGCGTATGGCGTCACACACTTTACGGTCCAGCAGACGGAAATCACCAACATCCTTCGGAATCGCCACCTGGGTCATACCCGAAAGAAAGCGATAGAATATCTTAGCGGTCACCAGCTTGAACACGGTTTCGCCTTTGCGCTTCATGCGTTTCCCGTATACCACGTCAAAGCCCTGCTTCCATTTATCGATCATTTCGAGCATGACCTCCGGGGGGTCCTGCAGATCGGCGTCGATAATCAGAACCGCGTCGCCGCTGACAAAGTCCATGCCCGCGGAGATGGCTATCTGGTGACCGAAGTTCCTGGAAAAATCGATGATTTTCAGGGCTTGATTGCTTTTCGCCATTTTTTGCAGCAGCGGTTTGGTGTTGTCCCGGCTGCCGTCGTTTACAAACACCAACTCATAGCTTTCCGCGGTTTTGTCCATAACAGTTTTTAAGCGGGACACGCATTCCTCAACCACCTCCTCTTCGTTATACACGGGAATAATCACTGAATAGACGGGTTTTTGTTTCACGGCATCACTCCTTCCTAGAGGTAAAATACCCACGATTTAAACCAGCGCAGAAACGCCGCGTATGTTTTAAGCACCGGCAGGCCGGACAGAACCGGGTAAAATACAATGAACAGCACCAGCACCAGGGCAAGATACACATACACCCCGAACCTTGCCTTGGGTTTTTTTTCTAAAATAAACATAATGACATAGACGATACAAAACACCATAAACGGCACCGCGGTAAAAAAATGATAAATAAAGGTCAGGTCACGGGGGATGATTATCCACGGCAGGTACTGGGACAAAAAGGCAATCATGATGAAGAGTACCCGTTTATCTTTTTTATAGATCGCAATAAAAACCGCCGCCAGCAGGCAGAGACTGCCCACCCACCATACCGCCGGGTTACCGAAGGCCGCGATACTGGAGACGACGGCGGGAGGCAGATACTGGTGTCCGCTGTAATACCACAAGGGCCTGACCATAAAAGGCCACTGCCACCAGCTCGAAGCAAAGGGATGGGTGGCGACCAGCTTGCTGTGGTAATTATACATATTTACCTGGTCATTAATCACAAACGACACGGGCCGGGGCGGTGCGGTGGCCGCGATTATGGGAAGGTAGGCCAGAAAATATATGACCGCGGGAATGATAATAAAAAACAACACACACCAAAGCAGGGTTCTGCCGAGTTTCGGCCGGAACTGTCGGGTAACCGCCAGGCAGACAAGGCTCTCCGCTTGCGGCACCGGTTTTCCCTGATAGACCGATACGCGTGCGGACCCCGGGTACAGCACCGTACGGCTGGCCTGTTTCACCACCCTACGGGCGGCAGCGTATTCCCTGCTCCGTTTCCATACGGTATAAAAAAAGATAACGGCCAATCCCAGGGCGCCGTATAAGGCCGTCCATTTACAGGCCGCGCCCAGTCCGAAAAATATCCCTGAAAACAGCAGGGGCCTCAGCGTCTGTCTGAAGGGGTTCTTAAAAAAACTCATGCGAAAATAATCGTACATAAAATAGTACATCAGGATGATGAAAAACACGGCGTATACATCGATAGTGGCGATCCTGGTCTGGACAAAATGCATAAAATCGAAGGTGAATAAAAACGCGGTAAAGAACGCAGCCCGGGTTTTGCCGAACAGTTTCTTCCCGAACGCGTACATCAGCGGCACCATGAGTACCCCGAACAGCGTGCCCATGAATCTCCATCCCCAGGGAACCATGCCGAACAGCAGTATCCCCAGGCTGATGATAAGCTTCCCCAGCGGCGGGTGAGTGGTCTCCGAGGGGGGAATGCCCAGCAGGTTTTCATAGCCGGTCCTGGCAAAATACACCTCGTCAAAAATAAACCCGTCCAGATACCCCGGTATATGTGCAATGGTGTCCTGTTCATCGAACACATTCCCTGGACTGCCCTGCTGCGGTGTCCGTCCGGGGACGGCCGCCGCGCCTGAATCCTTCCCTGCCCCGGCCGCCGCGTTTACGGCAAAGGGCGTGATCTTTTTTATCGGCAGGGGCTTTCTGCTGTCCCTGCCGAACAGGGCGAGTTCATCGAGCATAACCCCGGGTGTCGCCGCCGTTACCTTGAGATAGCGCGCCTTCAGATCAAGCGCGGCAAACCGCCACTGGACAGCGTCGAACCTTGTGGGCTGGGAAATCGTGACCGGCGCGCTCCAGTTTTTATGGTCCTGGGAAAATTCCAGCGTGTAGCTTCCGGCCCCCAGGCCGAAAAAATAATAGACTCTGGCAATACGTTTCTCGCGGCCCAGGTCGGCATAAAAGCCCTCTCCGCTGTGCAGCGGCCTCCAGTAGGTCTGCGGTGCTTTAAAGGAGCCCAGGTTGACAAAGGCAACGCAGGCGTATACCAGAGTCAGCATACCGACCAGAATCAGGTCCGTTTTTGTATACCGGGTCCGCTCATACCCCGGGACATCCGATGGCCCACTGAGTGCCGGCCCGATAAGCGCCGACCTCCCCGCCTCCCGTTCTCCGGCCGCATACCCCGCGCGGGGTCTCCGCTTTTGGCGCAGCGCTCGCTTCGGTCTGCGCAGAAACATATCGATGCCGATCCACAGTAGGTAGAGAAACAGCAGAATATTGCCAATTGAAGTGATGACCAGCAGTACATCACCGCTGGGAATAAAGGTACTGCCCGTAGTCAAAAAAAAGTTCAGCACCATCTCCTGATTGATCAACAGGGTGGCGCTGAAGCCGGCGAACAACACAAGAAAACGCTTGTCTTTACAGGCGATATAACAGAACAGGGAAAGCGGCACGGCCGGGTAAAGGTAGCGCTCGTGCATTTTTATTCCCAGCACAAATACGGCGGCAATCAAAAACAGCCCCATAAAAAAATAGAACGCGGGGTTCTTGTTCTTTATGAAATCACGGATGCACAGCAGCACCGAGACGGTAACGATTCCCGTAATGAATATGACACCCCAGATTTCCGGGGTAAACAGGAATGCCGGGGTATTGAGTTTCAGCCAGTTACCCCCCAAGAGCGCATAGAGGTTAAAGGCGTTTATCGTGGCGTAAGAATAGGAGCCTAAGGTGTCCTTGTACAGGTCGAACAGCCCGACAATCCCCTTTCCCCCGAATGAAAAGGGCAGCGCCGCCGCCACCAGGGTCCCGAGCAGGCAGACAATGGTGATGCCGAACCGACGGTAATTGCGTGAACCCACGAGCAGTTTTACCAGGGCATAGATACCCAGCGGCGCAAAGATCAGGGCCTGCGGTTTTATCAGCACGGCGATCACATAAAACACAGCGGCCGGTTCTATTTTCTTGCGGTAAAGCAGATAAATGCTTACTACCAGGAAAAAGGTAAAAAAGGAGTCGATCTGGCCAAACAGGGCGGAGTTATGGATGACCGCCGGATTGAAAATGAAGAGCAATGATAATGCATAAGCCGCCAGGCTTCCCAGCCTTTTTTGGGCAAACCTGTAGATTAATAAGGCCATAAGCAGGTCGGTGATAAACGAAGGAAGTTTGATCAGGATCAGGAACAACGGCGAGTTGTAGGAAAGCCCGAACAGAGAGCGCAGGAACCCGATAAGATAGAGCACATAGATGTACCCGGGAGGATAATCGACAAACATTCCCTGGCTGTAAAATCCGTGCAGGCCCTTGTCAAAGGCCGAAACGGCCCAGCTTTTAAAGCAGGCAATATCCGAGGGGAATCCTTCTACAGACACCGCCAGAAACAGGCGGACCACCAAACCGGCAACCAGGGTAAGCAAAAAAAGCTGTTCGGTCCGCGGCTCCTGTTCCCGCAATCGCCTGGTATCCCGTTTTCTTAACCCGTTTCGGTAGACAAAATATACCATCATCAGGAACAAAAGCGCAAAGAGGACGGTCACCGGCATGGTGTAGGACTGTTTTTTTTCAGCGGCCTTCTTTTCCGCATTCGGCTTTTGGGGCCTTGCCCAGAAACTTTTTACCGACACATGCGGCGGCGGCTTTTCCACCTTTACCATGCGTACATCATCAAAAAAGGCCTTGCCCGTATTCATACGGCCGTACCCTCCCACCCGCAGGGTAAGGCTGATGGTATGCTGTTTCGGACCGGTTTTCCCGTATAATTCCAGCTTCTGCCAGGTATTATGGGTTCCCCTGATGTCAGCGGAGGCAGCAAGTATATCAAGCAGGCTGATGTTGGCCCCCAACCCCTTTTCGCCCATGCCGAATACCTTTACCATACAGGAGATTTTATACACGGTATCGGGTGTAACCCTCACATTTTGGACCAGTTTTGCGTCATCTGCCTTCAGATTTTCAATAATAACATAGTTTTTCCCTGAAAATGCCCCTTCATGGCCGATGCTGAATAGCACGCCCTGCGGATCATTCGTGTAGGTTTCGGTGGTCCAGCCGCGCGGCAGCCCGTGTTCAGTCTGTTCAAAATCACCGTTATACAACAGGTTCGGCCGGGCAAAAGCGAACGAGGACAATAGAAGGAGTAATAAACCCAAACACTGCTTTTTCATTTTTAAGCATTATAGCCGGAATAGCAAAACCAAAGCAATAAACTTTGAGGTTAATTAAACCTTCCGATTAATTGGCAACAACATGCTCCCGGCGTAAGAAAGACTCGGCCTGGGCGGCAATCTCACGGTAAAAAACCGTCTCGTCATATTTTTCCCGCTTTTTGCAGCCCATGGCATAAATTCTGCATTTGAGCTCAAGTTCCCTACAGGCAAGTCGTAACTGTTCCGGGGTGAATGAACCGCCGGTGATATTACATAAAAGGGCCCAGATCCGAAACAGCTCAATATGACCGTATTTTTCCGAAAGCTGGTCACCGTGGCCCGCCCGCTTTTCCACCAGCGGCCTGTCAATATAGCCGATCTCATGCTGTGCCGTCAGGCGCAGCCATAATTCATAATCTTCAGCCACCTCTAAATTTTCGCGGAACGCGCCGATTTGAAAAAACACCCCGCGGTCGATCATTACCGTGGAAGGACCGATGATACATTTGTTCAGGGCGTCCGTAAAAATATACCCTTCCCGCTTGTGAGTCCGGCCTTTCTGGGAAATGGTCCTCCGGTTTCGCCGCCAGATTTCCCTGGTATGACAGAGTACTATTTTGGGATTCCGTTTAAAGTAATCCATCTGGCAGGAGAGTTTTTCCGGCAGCCACACATCATCGGAATCCAGGAAACAGAGGTACTTTCCGCCTGCCGCCTCCGCTCCCCTGTTCCGCACCAGTCCCGGGAATCCCGTATGATTCAGAAAGATGCGGTGTACGTCTTGTGCGGAAAGCCACTCCCCCGTTCCGTCCGTGGAGCCGTCGTCCACCACAATCAACTCGTAATTTTGATAATCCTGAGCCTTTACCGAGGCAAGCGCCTGTTTTAACAGGGGTAATCTGTTATAGGTTGGAATGATAACCGAAACTTTCGGGCACATAATAATGCTTTCTTATTCCCTCGATTTCTTAGTATATTACATGCAAGAGTACCTGAAGTGCAAGCGCAATTCTCATTTTGAATATGTATACGTTACATGGAGGTTGCAGATGCTATGGAAAAACAGAAATATAATCGATCAAAATGAGAATTGCCGCTGTCAAATATAAAAAGACAGGCAATTTTAGATTTATCCGATTATATTTTCCTTGGTTCAAATGTACTTTGCTGTATAATAGAGTCAAAAAATGAATAAATTTAAAATTGCTGAAATGCAATACACTAATCAAAGGTTTCTTCCCACCACAACCGCCGAAATGCGGGAGCGCGGCTGGGAGGAGGCGGATTTCATATTGATTACCGGTGACGCCTACGTGGACCATCCCTCTTTCGGTGCGGCTATAATCTCACGCCTGCTGGAAAGCAAGGGGTTCCGGGTGGCCGTGTTAAGCCAGCCGGATCCGGCAAGCGCTAAAAACTTCCGGATACTGGGCAGGCCCAGGTTGGGATTTTTAATTACCGCCGGGAACATTGACTCAATGGTAAACAATTATACCGTAAGTAAAAAAAGACGCCCGCAGGACATCTACACTGCCGGGTCAAAACCGGGGCTGCGTCCGGACAGGGCCGCGATCGTGTATTCCATTCGGGTACGTGAGGCTTTCGGGCAGGTTCCGATTATTCTGGGGGGTCTGGAAGCTTCACTGAGACGCCTTGCCCATTACGATTACTGGAACGACAAGGTCAGGCGTTCCGTGCTTATCGATGCCGGGGCGGACATCATTGTCTACGGCATGGGTGAACGGGCGATCAGCGAAATAGCCGCCCACCTGGCACAGGGAATACCGGTCGGCGAAATTCGCTCGGTCAGAGGCACGGTGTACAGAACCGACACCCTACCGGAAGAATCAACATACTGTATCCTCCCTTCTTTTAAAGAAGTGAGTACGGACAAACAGGCCTTTGCCCGGAGTTTTATGCTCCAATATGAAAACAATGATCATGTGCGGGGAAAAACACTCATAGAAAGCTATGACCATTGCCTTGTAGTCCAAAACCCGCCGGCTCTCCCCCTTACCCGGGAGGAGCTGGACCGGGTGTACGAATTACCCTTTTTAAAACGGTATCACCCTGTCTACGAAGCGGACGGCGGCGTCCCCGCCCTGGAAGAGATCAGGTTCAGCCTGACCGGCAGCCGGGGATGCTTCGGCAACTGTCACTTCTGCTCCCTCACCTTCCATCAGGGCAGGCTGGTAAGCTCCCGCAGCCATGATTCTCTGGTGCGTGAGGCCACTGCCTTAACGCGGCTGCCCGGATTTAAGGGGTATATCCACGACGTGGGCGGGCCCACGGCCAATTTCAGAGATCCCGCCTGCGGCACACAGCGTGAAAAGGGCAGCTGTAAGAACAGGGACTGCCTGGTCCCCGTTCCCTGTAAAAACCTTGCGGTCAGCCATCACGACCTTCTCTTGCTTCTGGACAGGCTGCGTAAAATTCCCGGCGTTAAAAAGGTATTTATCCGCTCGGGGCTGCGCTTTGATTACATCATGGCCGATCCGGACCCGCGGTTTCTCACCTGCCTGGTGGAACATCATGTCAGCGGGCAGCTTAAGGTGGCACCGGAGCACATCTCCGGCCGTGTATTGGCCCTGATGAACAAGGCCCCTCATGAGTTATTCGAGCGGTTCGCCGCGCGGTTTGAAAAACTGAACCGGAAACTCGGTAAAAAACAGTTCCTGCTGCCGTACTATATCTCCGGACACCCCGGCTCCACCCTGCACGACTCGATTGCCCTTGCCTGTTTCTTCCGGGAAAAGCATTTTATCCCCGAACAGGTGCAGGACTTTTATCCCACCCCCGGTACGGTTTCAACCTGTATGTATTATACGGGTATCAACCCCCGCACCGGCAGGTCGGTCTATGTGGCCCGCAGCGCGCATGAGAAGGCCATGCAGCGGGCACTCCTCCACTTCCACCGGTCCAAGAACTACCGTCTTGTGTATGCCGCGCTGATGAAGGCGGGCAGGAAGGACCTGATCGGATACGGCCCCGGCTGTTTGATAAAACCGCGACATAAGCGGGCAGGCAGAACCAATGCGCAGGTTTGACAAACCGGCAAACGTAAAATAGAATTAAACAATCATTGCCAGGGGGTGAACCCATGAAAAAGAACGTTTATTCCGGAATAGTTGTTTTCATTTATTTTTTCTGTATATGCATCTTTTCTTCAATTGTATTTGCGGACGACACAAGCCAACCCGCGGTCGGGGGCACAACTATAAAACAGGCCGCCGATCTCTATGCCAAGGGTATGGAGTATTCCGAAACCGATTATCATAAGGCCCTGGACTACCTCCGGCAAGCCCTGAACAAGGACCCGGATTACCTTGATGCCCTGCTGGAAGCCGGGAGGGCGGCCGGGCTGGTGGGCTTAAACGATGAGGCACAGAAACTGCTCGACAAGGCATTGACGCTCCTTAAAGAACGCAAGCTTACCGGAAACGAGAAGTACGCACAATATCTCTTCTACCGGGCGAACCTGTTTTTTCAAAATGAAGATCCCGGCACGGCCCGGGATTATGTCCTGCAGGCCATGCAGCTCTTGGAGAAGCTTAAATCCGTAAACAACGCGCTCTATGCAAAACTCCTTGTACGCAGAAGCATTTTAGCGCAGACGGAGAACAGGCTGGACGCGGCGTTAGA
>Ga0307445_10001383_pt1 | contig 13669 bp, 12 predicted proteins | sample SalMarSW160330MG_FD_202147 | JGI IMG/M metagenome (GOLD analysis project Ga0307445, IMG submission 202147) | Salt marsh sediment microbial communities from the Plum Island Ecosystem LTER, Massachusetts, United States - SW1603-30 | ecosystem: Environmental > Aquatic > Marine > Intertidal zone >...
GATTTTCTCCAGGTCCTCCTCTTGGGCAATCTTGCTCGTGGAATGCCGTTTGAAACAGATAAGGGCATCCTCCCGGCCCATTCCATGGCCATTGTCGGACACTTCGATCAGACGCTTGCCCCCCTCTGCCACCTCGATCCTGATCTCTGCAGAACCAGCATCGAGAGAATTTTCCGTAAGCTCTTTGACCACAGAAAAGGGTCTTTCAATCACTTCCCCGGCCGCGATCTTCTGGGCGATTTCCGAGGGAAGGAGAATGATTTTTTTCATGGGTTTTTCACAACGATCTGCCCCAGGGTATCATTTTCCTTAGCTTCACCTATCCTGACAGGAACCCGGTCCTTCACTTCCGCCGAACAGGTGGGAATATGGACCTGGACGAAGTTCGACGTCAAAATAGAAGCGCTCTCTTTTATTCGTTTAATAACCACTCCTTCCCAAACGTCTCCTACCAGTCCTTTCCGGAAGTCCCAATTTTTTCTTTTGGAAAGCTTCCTCAAACGGGTCGCCCTCTCTTTTTTTATCCTCTCGTCCACCTGTTCCCACCGTGAAGCCAGCGTGTTAGGACGGGGCGAATAGGAAAACACATGCATGTAGGTCAACGGCGATTCTTCCAGAAAATCGAACATCTTCTCAAAATCCCTTTCGGTCTCCCCAGGAAATCCGGCGATCAGGTCTGCGCCCAAGGCTGCACCCGGGCTTTTTTGGCGTAAATCATCCAGTATGTGCCTATAATCAGCCACTTTGATTTTTCTCCCCATGCGGCGGATGATATCATCGGAACCGTGTTGCAAAGAAAGGTGAAAATGCGGGCAAACGATCGGACTGTTCGTGATCATATCCCGCAATTCTATGTCGAGGAACCGGGGATCGAGCGAGCTCAGCCTCACTTGTCCCAGTTCGTCTATTTTTTCCATGCTTTGGAGCAAATCGATGAGGGAATCCTGATCCGGCCGGTCCCGCCCATAGGAACAGAGATGGATGCCAGTCAGAACGATTTCCTTATACCCCTGGTGTACGAACTCCTTGACCTGTGCCATGATTTTATCCCTTGGCAAGCTCACGCTTTGCCCCCGCACATCAGGAATGATACAAAAGCTGCACCGAAAATCACAACCATCCTGAATTTTGATCAGAGCCCGGGAACGGAAAGGTTTTACATCTGCCTTTATCCTGGATCCTAATCTGTCCAGAATCCTTTCGGGAAGTTCGGCTTTTTCTTCATTCCGTAAAACCTGCCACACCTGAGGGTTTTTTTGCAGGTCCTCGAGAAACCTTTCTGAATAACATCCGGTCACGACCAAACGGGCCTCGGGATAAATCCGCGCCATTTTATTCATGAAGTGGCGCACATCACTGTCGGCGCGACTGGTGAGCGTACAAGTGTTCACCAAGACGAAGTCAGTACAAAATGAATCGGACCGGTAAACCAGGCCCTGGCTCTGCAGCGTGTTCGCCCAATCAAAGGCCTCTGCCTGGTTAACCCTGCATCCAAAACTCTGGATGGAGAATGATGTCATAGTTTGTCCTGGATCTTCTTGGAAGCGGCCTCCACTTTTTCTGCCATCTGTGATCTGTAGGCTTTCAATTCTGCTTCAAGCCTAGGATCGGTCAAAGCCAAGATCTGGATGGCCAAAAGAGCCGCATTCGAAGCTCCAGATTTTCCGATACCCATGCAGGCCACTGGAATCCCTTTGGGCATTTGGGAAGTCGAGAGCAAGGCATCCAGCCCCCCCCATCCCGATCCCCCGACAGGAACACCGATGACGGGCCGGTTGGTATGGGAGGCCACAACACCAGCCAGGTGAGCTGCTTTGCCGGCCACCGCAATAAAAACGACAACGCCCTTCGTTTCATATTGTTGAATGAGCCTTTGCGTCCGCTCCGGAGAGCGGTGGGCCGAAGTCACCTCAAGCTCAAAATCCACTCCGAATTCTTTCATCAAGAGAAGCGCATCCTCGACGACCGGGAAATCCGAATCACTCCCTATAAAAATTCCGACTTTCATTTTTCCTCCCTCAGGGCACCGATATCACGACGCCAGTGCATCGCTTCGAAATAGATCCTGGAAAGAGCCCTGTAGATCTTATCCATGGTCTCTGCCAGGGTTTTCTCGCTCGCACACACATCGAGAACTCTTCCCCCGTTGGTGTAAAATTGCCCGTCTTTGATAACCGTACCTGCATGGAAAATCACGATGCCCGGGAACGATGACGCCTCATCCAAACCCTCTATCACCTTTCCTTTCTCATATTTAATCGGGTATCCACCGGAAGCCGCCACCACACATCCGGATGCATTGGAACTCCACTCGATCTCCTTTTCCAGCACATTTCCTTCGACCGTCGCTAAAAGCGCCTCCACCAAATCCCCCTTCATTCGCAACATTTGAGGCTGCGTTTCCGGATCGCCGAAACGGCAGTTGTATTCCAAAACCTTCGGGCCTTTCTCTGTCAACATCAATCCCACATACAGAACCCCTTTGAACTTTCTCCCTTCTTCCAACATCCGGGTGATCGTCGGGAAAACGATGGTATTCACGATGTCGTCGAACATATCTTGATCGATATGCGGAGAAGGAGAAATCGCCCCCATTCCTCCTGTGTTGGGCCCCTTATCTCCGTCGTAAATAGCTTTGTGGTCCATGGTGGTCACAAGGGGAAGAATTTTCACTCCATCGGAAATTACGATAAACGAAGCCTCTTTTCCGACCAGGAACTCCTCGATCACGACTTTGTTTCCGGCTTCGCCGAATTTTTTTGCCACCATGATATCATCGATGGCCTCCTCTGCCCGTTTCGGATTCCGGCAGAGAAGGACACCTTTCCCTGCCGCCAAGCCATCGGCCTTCACTATCAGCGGAAAGGAAAATTTTCCACCTCCGACGATCTTTTTAGCCTGCCCGACAGAGTCGGCGATTTCGAATTCACCCGTGGGGATTCTGTGTCTCTCCATGAACTGCTTGGCAAAAACTTTGCTCCCTTCCAGTTCCGCCGCATTTTTGTTCGGGCCGAAAATTTTGAGGTCTTTTTTTTCGAATTCATCCACGATCCCCAAAGTCAGGGGCACTTCTGGTCCGACCACGGTCAGATCTATCTTCTCCTTTGCTGCAAAATCCACAAGTCCCTGGATATCTTCTGCTTGGATCTGGACATTCTCGGCAATGGTTTGGGTGCCGGCGTTTCCAGGCGCACAATAAAGCTTCTTGAGCAACGGGCTCTGGGAAATTTTCCAGCCCAGAGCGTGCTCTCGCCCTCCTGATCCTACGATTAATATTTTCATAATACCTCACCTTCTGGTGTCGCTCCCATAGCTTCGAAGGATTCGATGAAAACATCGCTGAAACCGGGATAGGGAAAAATACTCCGGAATATCTCTGCCGCCACAGGGATGGCTTCCTTTGCGGGCAAGCAGAATTTCATCTCCAGGAAATTTTGACGGAAGGCCGTCACCTCTTCTTTAACGGTTCGGCCGTTCAGGATCACATCGGCAACAAATCCAGCCAGAACCTCGAAATCTTTTTCTGTCATACCGAACCGGGTCATCTCCTGTACGCCCATGCGGATTCCGCTCGGATCGAGGAATGTTTCATCGTCAGGCAATGCTTGATAATTGGTCAAGATGTTATTCTCTTCCAATTTTTGGGCGACATCCATTCCGTTTCCATATTCTTTTATGCGGATGAGAACTTGATGGGTTTGGGTAAATCCATCCTTTTCATCACCCTCGACATGAATTCCTTTTTCCTCCAACGACCGGGCATAAGCCTTGGCGTTTGTCTGAACTTGGGGTTGGTATTCCTTCTTGAATTGATTCATCTCGTAGGTTGCCATCAAAAGAGCCAGAAGTGTCCCTAGATGATGATTGCTCGTCGAGCCTGGGAATGCCCGGTTTTTGATATCCAGCCACAGCTTGCGAAAGGGAGAATCCTTCGGAAAATTCCCGGCCACCAGGCCTCTTTGGGGGCCAAAAAACGTTTTGTGTGTGCTTCCGGTGATGACATCGGCGCCTTCGGCCAGAGGTTCTTGAAAAACCCCGTACAAACCGAGGACATGAGCCATATCGTACATGATGACAGGACGGGGATTCCAATCCTTGACCAGGTCGGACACAAACTGGATGGGCTCTTGGAAGATAAACATGCTCTTTCCAAAAACGACCAGCTCGGGCCTGTGCAAATCCAAAAGATCGGTCAGTTTTTCCAGGTCAGGCTTATAAGGATTCTCCTTCAGGACTGGAAAATTGACGACCTTTTCCTTGCCTGTTTCCGGGTCCTCGTCCACAAAATTGAAAAGGGCGCCCATCGGCTGGGAACTGAGGTGCCCCCCCTTGTTCAGGGCATTATTCATGACCAGTTTCATCTTGCGAAAGGGTTGACCTTCGGGCCGTTCCCGGTTGAGGAAACGGACCATGGCTTTGAACACGACCTCATTCGCCATCTGCCCGCTGACAGGCCGAAGTTCCACCTCGGAGCACCCAAAAAAACGCCCCAATTCTTCCTGAGCTTCCCTTTCGATCTCCCGAATGAAATCTATCCCTTGGTAAAAATAGATCTCTTGCCCCTTCATGGTCCGGTGTTCAGCATACCTGCCGGAAGGATCGGATATTTCGCACATCTTGACCAAAATGGAAGGGGTCGATTCGGAAGGAATCAGGTTGATGGACTCCCTTTGTCTCCACCTATTGTTCAGGGCCGTTTTTTGGGCCAGGGACTTAATTTTTTCATTAAAAGAAGGCATGATGTTTTTCCTTTTTTTACGGTTTAAAATTCTTTTCTTCTATTTTCGCGATCTTGTCGAGCCTTATCTGGTGCCGCTCTCCCTCAAACTCTGTTTCTAACCAAATATCCACATAGTGAAGAGCCTCATCCAAAGGCAAAATCCTTCCTCCAAGAGTCAAACAGTTGGAGTCATTATGGCTTCGGCACACCTCTGCTACATATTCATCCCAGCAGGGAGTGGCCCGTATCCCCTTGTGTTTGTTGGCCACCAAAGCCATCCCGAGGCCTGTCCCACAGACGAGGATCGCCCGGTCACACTCTCCGGATAAAATGGACTGGATGGCTTTTTCTCCAAAATCCACGTAATCCACTCTCTCACCAGGGCCACAGCCAAAATCTTCGCAATCGATACCTTTCTGATCAAGGTATTTCAGAATTCCATTTTTAAGATCATATCCCGCATGATCAGAAGCAAGGGCAATTTTCATATCGATCTCCTCCTGGAAATTCGAAGTCGTCCCATTATATCAATAATTCAAATACAGTTAAACAGCCAACCTATGCCTCCCTTTCACCCTAGCAAAGAAAAAGAAATTGGCGATGATGCTGATGAAAACTGCAGATGATGGATGGGTAAGGCTAAGGAGTTTTTCCCTTGACGAAGGCCACAGCTTCTGGGAACACTTCAAGAGCCTTCAGCACAGCAGGGTCTGTTTTTTGGTAAGCTTTGACTCCCATTTCGACCCCCCACAATGCAGAATGGATCTCTCTTTCCAGCCATCTTTTTAATTCTTGGTTGGCAGCTGCGTATTTTTCCTCTTCGAACTCGAATTTTTCTTCGTAAAGATAGGCCTTGAAGTCATCGATCACATCTTGACCGACCCTAAAGTTTTGGTCAATGACTTTTTTGTTGGCGATCTCTCCAGATGACCGGCTGTCACCGGGAAATGAATAGTTCGAAGATACCGGTCTTTTTTTCTCGGTAAACTTTATGGCGTAGGTGAAAAAATTTCCTTTGACCAAAAGATCATAGACAAGCCTGTCAAACGGGAATTCGACCTTGTAATCGGGCGTTATGCCTCCCTGACCGCGAACCATTCTTCCTCCTGCCGTGTAGGTGACTTCTCTCTTATCCTCGGGCGTTTCCTTCCTGTAAAGATAATAGTCCTCGAAATTGGAGTAATCTCTCTGGATGGAACGGCCGCTGGGCGTGTAATACCGGGCTGTCGTGATGGCCACAGCGATTTCAGGATTTCTTGTGATGGGATTTGTCTTGAGCGGGATGATGGTCTGCACCAAGCCCTTTCCCCAAGAATCCTGCCCGACGATCAACCCCCGATCATTGTCCTTGATCGCCCCGCTCAGAATCTCGGGTGCGCTAGCACTGGCCCCGTCGATCAAGATCACCAGAGGGATATTTTCGTATTGGTTGTCTTTTTCCGCAAAATATTCCCTGTCCAGATAACTATTTCTTCCTTTGATGGATACGACCAAGGTCCCCCGGGGTAAAAATTCGTCGGACAACTCTATCGATTGCAGAAATGTTCCTCCGCCGTTGTTGCGGAGATCGAGGATGAGTTTCTCCATTCCCTGTTCACGCAGCAACTTCATCTTATCCTCGAATTCTCTCGTGGTGGTCTCAGCAAAATTCCGGATACGGATGTAGCCGATATCGTCTTGGAGAATGAAGGCATACTGAACGCTGTAAAGAGCGATTTCCTCGCGCACGATCGTCACGTCGAAGGGATCACCCCATCCTTCGCGTACTATCGTGATGGTCACTTCGGTATCTTTGGGGCCACGTAACCTCATCATGGCCTCGGTGGAGGTGATGGGTTCTGTCGATTCTCCCTCGATATGAGATATGATATCCCCTGAACGGATCCCCAGTCTGAAGGCTGGCCCTCCTTCGACAGGAGATATCACCACCAGGCGCTTATCCTGCTTTTGAATAAGAATCCCCAATCCGTAATATTTTCCCTTGTAGTCCTCTCTTACTCTGTCAAAGTCTCGCGTATCCAAAAAATAGGAATGAGGATCCAAAGTCTGGAGCATTCCTTTTATCGAGGAATAGGCAAGCTCTTCATGATCCACACTCTCGAAATAATTCTGGTCGATCAAGTCCACGATTGCAGATATCTTGTTCATCGAGAGGTTCCAGATATCTTCTTCCCACGCAGGAGCAGAGACCAACGCGAAAAACAAAAGGAGAAAGATTAATCCCTTATATCTCATAGCTCTTATTGAAATATAATGATAGCAAACACTTCAGGGAATGTCCACAATGTATTGACTTATGTAAGCCAATCCATTTCCGCAGTACCAAGGGGTTTCCTCTCGGCTTTTGGAATGGATATGCTCCCTTGACTTATTCTCTTCAAGAAGCTATAGTTTCATATCATTCTCGCATCGAGTAAAAAAAGACAATGTTCGGAAATATCGGATTCCCGGAACTCCTGGTCATACTGGTTATAGCTCTGCTCGTTTTTGGGCCTAAAAAATTACCTGAGGTTGGAAGGTCCCTCGGCAAAGCCCTCCGAGAATTCCGCAAGACATCCGATGAGATCAAAGAAAAAATCGAAGAAGAGATCCATGCCGAGGAGTTCAAAGATATAAAAGAAGAGATCACCAGACAAGTAGGAGAGGATGAGGAAGGGAAAAAAGTCTCCTGACGAGATGACCTTCCTCGAACATCTCGAAGATCTCAGAAAACGCCTTTTTTACTCCTTCATCTCTTTGTTCGTCGGCCTCGTCCCTGCCTGGTTCTTTCATAAGGAACTGTTCGACATTTTGGCTCATCCCGTCACCCAGTATCTTCCCGAGGGGACCAAACTGACCTTTATCAAACTCACGGCTCCATTCATGCTCTACATCAAAGTCTCTTTCCTTGCTTCCCTTTTCATCAGTTCTCCATTTATCTTTTACCAGATTTGGATGTTTATCGCCCCGGGTCTTTATCGAAAAGAGAAAAAATACGTCTTCCCCTTTGTCCTTTTTACCACTTTCTTTTTTTCGGCTGGGGCTATTTTCGGCTACTATGTCGTTTTTCCCTTTGCCTGCCGATTCTTTTTGAGCATGGGCGCTGAGTTCGAGCCAATCATCACAGCTGATGATTATTTCAGCTTAGCCTTGAGGGTTCTTTTGGGTATTGCCGTCGTGTTCGAACTTCCCACTCTGGCCTTTTTTCTTGCCCGGATGGGGATTCTCACTGCCAGATGGATGGTAAAAAACTTCAAGTATGCCGTGCTCATGATCTTTGTGATCGCCGCCATCATTACGCCTACACCGGATTGGATGACCCAAAGCATCATCGCATTCCCGATGCTCGCTCTGTATGGCCTGAGTATTCTCATCGCCCTTATCTTCGGCAAGAAAAAAGAGAAAAAGAAAGAAGAGGACACGGAAGACGACCTCGCTGGATAGGATGGGTAGAGAGAAAGTCTTGCTTCGGTTTGTCCCGGATTACGATCCATTCCGCATCAAACAGGTTATCCAGGACGGTCTTGCTGAATTTGGCCTATCTGAAACACCCCATTCCGATATCACTATTAAACCCAACGTCGTCATGGCCCACCACCAGATCGCTCCCTCCGCCTTTACCCGGTCAGAATTCCTGGACGGCTTGATCCAAGCCCTGCAAAATGGCCGGAGTCCTGCATCCAAAATCACGGTCACAGAAAAATGCGGGGCCGGCATTCCCACATCCCGGATGTTCCGGAGAGCGGGCTATTATTCGCTCAAAAAAAAACACAAAATAAAACTTCAACCGATAGAGGAATCCAAAAAGAAAAAAATCCCCCTCCAAAAGGGAAAAATCCACGACAGGATCACCACAGCCCGGAAAATCGTCGACAACGATTTCCTGATCTATACTCCCAAACTCAAGAGCAACTCCTTGACCCATGGTCTGACCGCCGCCATCAAGCTCAATATGGGGATCCTGTGCGACAGAGAACGGATGTGGAACCACAACCTTCATCTTGATGAAAAGGTCGTCGACCTCCTGGAAGTCGGCCATCCCGACTTTATCGCCACCGATGCGGTGGAAATCTCGATGGGAGGAAATCATCTCACACAACACGGATATCCGTTGGGCCTCATCATCCTGGCCACAAATCCCGTGGCGCATGATTCAGTCTGTGCCCGCATATTTCATTTGGATCCTTTCCAGATCCCCCATTTGAGGTTGGCTCACGAAAGGGGATACGGCCCGCTGGACCTATCCGCGATAGACATCAAAGGCGACATATCCCTCCAAGACATTCAAAAAAAAACAAAAGACTGGGAGACAGGATTCATCCGGGTGGATAATGTGGATTGCAACATCCACGTCCTTCCGGGTGAGCCATACTGTACAGGGGGTTGTCACGGAGTATTTTTGGACTGGTTGTACATGATAAAAGACAGAAAACCAGAACTCTGGAAAAAGCTCCCCCCATGGACAACCGTTATCGGGAAATACCCAGGGGATGTCACGGCGGATCGTGTGCTGATCATCGGCACATGTTCTGAAGTCCAAGGACGTTTGAAAGCCAAAAAAATCCGCCGCATAAAGGGATGTCCGCCCAAACACAAGGATCTCGTTCTCTGGATGTTTCTCAAAACAGGAATAGTCAATCCAATGTTTCGTTTGGATCTGATCATCGATGCTTATCCTTGCCTTTTCTTATGCTGGATGAGGCGGCTATTCAAAGGCAGGGTCAAATGACCCTGGACGGAAAGCTTATCATCAACGGAACAAGAGTCGAAACTCCCCACAAAAAAACCTCCCTGAATCCTGCGACTCTGGAGCTGGTCGGAAAAGTTTGCCTGGCATCCAACCAAGAATGCCAGTTAGCCATAAAAGAAGCAAAAAAAGCTTATCCTGCATGGAAAAACCTTCCTTTATCCGACAAACGAAAAATTTTCACCGAAGCAAAAAAAATCCTTTTGCACAGGAGCGAAACGGCCGCCCGTTTGATAACCGAAGAAAAGGGATCACCCTATCCAGAATCCTTTTCCAGCGAGATTTTCGCCAGTCTCGGGGCTTTGGATTATTATACAAGGAAAATGAAGAGACTCCTTCGTCCCCATCGGGTGAAACACACGGTCTCGCTTTTTTTCAACAAAAAAAGCACCTTTCATTTCGAACCGTTAGGCCCGACCTTGGTCATCGCTCCCTGGAATTTTCCATTCCTCATCGCCATGTACGATGTGTTGAGCGCCCTTTCAGCCGGCAATACGGTCATCCTCAGGCCGTCATCCTCGACCCCTTTTACAGGCCTTTTGGTGGGTGAAATATTGACCGAAGCCGGCCTTCCACCTGGCGTGCTCAACATCATCAACTGCAAAATCCCCCAAGCCGAAGAAATGATCGTTCACCCGGATATCCAGTCCATCATGTTCACCGGAAGCGTGTCCACAGGAAAGAGGATTATGGAGCTGGCGAGCCGTAATTTAACCAATCTCGCCCTCGAGCTGGGCGGAAAGGACCCGATGGTTGTCTGTCCCGATGCCGACATCGAAAGGGCTGCACGCGGGGCGGTATGGGCCGGTTTCATGAACTGCGGCCAGAGCTGCGGATCGATCGAGCGCGTGTATGTCGCCGAGGAAATCGCAGAGGAGTTCACCCAACGCGTGGTGGATCTCGCAAAAAAAATCAAAGTGGGCAATCCCATGGACCCAGGAGTTGAAATGGGCCCCATGGCCACACTTTCTCAATTACAAACTGTCAAGGATCACATCCAGGACGCCGAAGCGAAGGGTGCAAAGATCCTTTATGGAGGGAAACATAACACATCTCTTCCCGGTTACTTCATCAATCCCACCGTGCTTTCCGAAGTCGATCACACGATGAAGATCATGAGAGAAGAGACTTTCGGTCCAACGCTGCCGATCATGACATATGCGGATCCAGAACAAGCTATTTCTCTGGCAAACGACAGCTCCCTCGGGCTCACAGCCTCGGTATGGACACAGAGCAAAAAGCGAGCATCATGGATGGCCAAAAGGTTAGAAACCGGGTCCGTTACAATAAACGATCACATGTTTTCCTTTATCGAGCCCGCAGCGATCTGGGGAGGTATCAAACAAACTGGGATGGGCCGATCCCACGGACCGTTCGGGCTTCAGGAACTGGTGAACATCAAGTTCGTGAGCTTCGACTTCCTCAAAAAAAAGAAACAACTCTGGTGGTTTCCGTATGACAGCGGATTGGCCTCGCTACTGAAAAAAGCGGCCATTCTGTTTCATCACGACCGTATCAGAGAACGTTTAAAAGCCCTCCTGCGCCTCATCCCCTTTTTAAAACGAATCCACGAAGAAAGCTCTCTGGTCAACTTCACCAAAAATTTTTTCCGCTATTTCCGGAAATAAGGAAAACCTCCGATCAAAACCCATTGCTTCTGGATATCAGCGGAGGCGCTGCTTGCGATGGCTTTAGGAGCGCTGGCCTATTGACCAAACCTTTTTTGATATGGTATGTTCACCGCATGATTCCGGAAAAAAAATGAAAAAAAAAGCGCAGTTGATCGGATTGACAGGAACGAACGGGGCGGGAAAGGGAGAAGCAGCTTCATTTTTTGTGGAAAAAAGTTACGTTTACTTTTCCTTATCCGATGTGATCCGCGAGGAGCTGCAGAAGAAAAATCAAGAAATCACACGCAATAATATGATCAAGATGGGCAATTTAATGCGAAAGCATCGTTCGCCGGACATCCTGGCGCGCTTGGTGGCACAAAAGATCGAAGGAAAAGCCGTCATAGATAGCATTCGCAACCCCAAGGAAGTGGCGTTTTTTCAAAAGCGAGAGAATTTCATGCTTCTCGCCATCGATGCTCCCGCAGAACTGAGATTCGAACGGGTTAAAAAAAGGGGGAGACAAGAGTCGGCCTCTAGCCTACAGGAGTTTTTAGCCAAAGAGGCAGAAGAAATGGGCACAGAAGAGAGTCACCAACAGCTTCTCGCATGCATGGATATGGCAGACCACACGATCATCAATGATGGCACTCTTGAGGAATTGAGGGAAAAACTGGAGGAATTCCTATGACCTCCTGCAAACTCTCCAAAGATGAATACTATATGAATATCGCAAGAGAGGTATCCCGCAAGAGCACCTGCTTCCGGCGGGTCATCGGGGCCATTATCATTCGAGATGACCAGATCATCAGCACGGGGTATGCCGGGGCTCCGAGAAAAACCAAGGATAGTCTTCAGCATGGGTTTTGTCTCCGGGACAAGCTCAATATTCCCCATGGACAGCGCTATGAGTTGTGCCGGAGCGTTCATGCAGAACAGAATGCCATCATCAACGCGGCCCGAGCAGGGGTCAGTCTTTATAGAGGCGATATGTACATCTATGGCAGCATTCCGGGAGAAGATGGACCCATCGATGCGCTTCCCTGCTTTATCTGTAAAAAGATGATCATCAATGCCGGCCTCGAACGCGTGGTTTGCTCATCGAAGGAAGGGAAGATCAATACTTTCCTGGTGCGCGATTGGATCGAAGATTGGCGGAAAAACGATATCATCGACGACAAGCAACAATACGGACAATAATCAGCGGAAAAAGGTGCGCGTTAGAGTGAGAAAAAATATCGGAATCCCGCTTTTGTTGTTTCTCCTCGTTGTCAATCTTTTTTCTGCATCTCTTTCCACGAAAGGCCGGAATACCTCTCAAGAAAGCCAGGCTGTAACCGATAGGGAAATCAACCTGCTCAAGCTTTTGGCCATCATTCCTTCTCCGGAATCCATAGACTTCGTGCAAGAAAAAACGTCCTATCATCTGCACACGCTGGTCACAGAGCAGCGTCATCTCAAAACCTGGAATCTCAGCGATCGAATTGCGCAGGACTTGGAAGCCGGACTCAGGATGTTATTCGCTGTGGATGAAGATATCTCGACCAAACTCCTATCACTGGGCCGAGAGAGCGGTGGTATCGAGCGCGCTGTCCAAGCCATGGAAGGGGCCATCCTCTCCGGACACAAGATCTACCTTTTTGGATGCGGAGAAACCGGACGTTGGGCCAAATGGGTAGAAAGCTCAATCTGGCGTCCTTTCTGGAAAGAGCTACAAGAGAGGAAAAAAATTTGGGCAAAGGTAAGTTCCCTTGTAAGAGAAGGGATCGAAAACCGTCTTGTCGGCGAAATGCCCGGTGCGGACCGGGCTATCATCAGCCCACTGGAAAGATGGGAAGAACTGATGGTCACAGGCCGCCTTCAGCTGGAGGAGAGGGGAATCGAACCTGGAGATGTGGTTTTTTGTGTGAGCGCAAGCGGAGAGTCTCCCGCGGTCATCGGCGCCATCTACGAAGCTCTAGATCAGTGGACGCGACGATTTCCCTACGACGCAGAAAAGATCCAAAAGAATCTTTTTTTCATTTTCAACAATCCCGAGACAGACCTCCTTCCGTTCGATCGCTGTCAAGCCGTTCTGGAGGAACCAGGCATCTCAAAAATCAATCTCACAACAGGGCCCCAAGCCATCGTGGGATTCAACCGGATGCAGGCCTCCACGATCGATGCCTTTTTGATCGCTCAGATCGTCCAGACTGCCCTCGATCGCGCCCTCCGCAGAACGCTATCCGATAGGGAAATGGCCAATCTGGGCTTTGAAGCACCTGTCGTACTCGCCAAAAAGTTGGAGGAATTTTCTGCCGTCCTGAAAGAGGTCAGAAAGACCATTCCTGCTATCGCTAAACTCACCCTATCAGCAGAAAAAGCATCCCAAAAGGAAGGACATACGTCTTTTTTGGCCCTCAAGGGTTTCGGCACCGTTTTTAATGACTGTGCTGAAAGAGGGCCGGCATTCCATGATTGGCCCTTGGATACGGTAAAAACAACACCAAAAAAATCTCCCATCCAGGTTTGGGCCCCCCGACCAAGCCTGGAGGAGGCATGGTTCGTCCTATTGGGAAGGCCATTTCGCGGACTCACTCCTTCATTCTACGAAAACCGGTTCGAACGGGAAAT
>Ga0307445_10001393_pt1 | contig 13609 bp, 14 predicted proteins | sample SalMarSW160330MG_FD_202147 | JGI IMG/M metagenome (GOLD analysis project Ga0307445, IMG submission 202147) | Salt marsh sediment microbial communities from the Plum Island Ecosystem LTER, Massachusetts, United States - SW1603-30 | ecosystem: Environmental > Aquatic > Marine > Intertidal zone >...
TTTCAAGCCGCCGTAGCGGCTTCCGATTCCAGCCGCCATGACAACGAGTGCCGGGCGCTTCACAGTTCCTCCTTGTCTTCCATGGCTTGATTACAGAGACACCAATACCGTGACAACAACCGAAATCGACGATGAGGAATAGCTATCAAGAAGACCAATCCATACGACACGGGCAACCGGGAGAGCGGCGGTTCCCGGTTGCCCGCACGCATCTCCGATCTACTGGACGGCTTGGGCGGCGTTCACGCGTCCCCGTCCGTACCATTCGTCGCGGCCTGGTTTTCCCAGATCGTCTGAGCTACGAGATATGATGCTCTCCACTTGCGATGGCGATGCGCCCGGATGCGACTGCAGCACCAGCGCGGCGACCCCGGCAACATGAGGACACGCCTGGCTGGTTCCAGCCATCCACGCCCATCCGCCGGGATACGTGCTAAAGACGAGGTCATACCACCAGTCGGTATCCTGTGCGAACAGTACGGGATCGACGTTCCCTCCCGGGGCGGAGTAGTCGACTCCTGTTCCGTAGTCAGTATAGATTGAGGCAGGCGTATCCAGACTCACCGAATGATCGGCCCACCATCCCAGTGGTCCGGTAGCAGAGATGGCAAGCGCCGAACCACATTCAGCCGGGATGCTGATCCAGCTGGCATCTCCGGTAAGATCGGCCGCATCGTTTCCCGCGGCAGCGACAACAAGCGTACCGTTACTTGTTACGTAATTGATCACGCGCGTCAGTAGGTTGACAAGTCCGGCGACCTCGTTCGCGCCAATCCACGTACCGTCTTCGGCCAGGAAGCCGCTGCGCGGAAGATATGCGCCAAGACTCACGTTCGCTACGTCTGCCCCCACGGCATTGGCGTAAAGGAGCCCGGAGATCAACCAGCTGAAGTCACCGGTGCCGGTGTGATCGAGGACCTTCACCGTGACCAATTCGGCGTCGGGCGCCACGCCGACCACGCCGTAGCTATTGCGAGCGGCGGCGATGATCCCGGCGACATGCGTCCCATGGCCGTCGTCGTCATTGATATAGGGTTCATCCGGAACGAACGATGTGCTGAGCGCCGTATTCAGGTTCGGCTCAAGATCGGGATGCGTGGGATCGATTCCGGTATCGAGGACTGCCACCCGTACGCCCGCGCCGGTATATCCGGCATCCCACGCGCCGGCGGCGTTGATTGCCTGCATGTTCCATTGATACGTTGCGAGATATGGGTCGTCGTTTCCTGTGGCGCTTGCGGCCAAGGAATGCTTCTTTGCATTTCTTTTGGACACACTTAAGGTTTTTGTGTAGGTATCGTCGGGAATCCAGTTCAATCTGACGTCCGGAATGACGTACGTCACACCCGGAAGTGTCTTCATGTCAGAAGCAAAAGAAGATAACTGTGTGGTGACGAGCACGGCTCCGGCATTGTCGAACCGTGTCTTGACCGTTCCCCCCGTTGCTGTTACCAGTTGGGAGAGATCTTGTGGAAGGTCGTTTCCAGCAAACACAACCAGATAGGCATGGCTCGCGTTCTTGGCGGACATCGGCGCCAACGCATCCTTGGGGGCAAGGAATGTGTCGCATCCAGAGATCAGGATCCCGATCAGGATTGCAGCTACAAACAATAATCCTACTCGCTTGTGCATCACGCCTCCTCAGGTATTATCGGTAATTCTGGCAATTATTCTTTCTTTCCGCCTTTTCCATATATCTGTAATATACTTGTATAGTAAACACGACCACAAATCAAGCACCAACGCTTGATATCCACAGTCTTTCCCTCCGACCAGACGGACCCTTAACGATGAACCTCCCTGTGTCAATGAGCCAAGTAGGCAAATCCGATATCGAACATCCGAGATGTATGCCTGTGGAATAGTCGTTGAAAGATGAGATACAATTCGGTAGCCTTCCTACCCAGTTCTTAGGCAAGGAGCGGTAGCCATCAAAGTCTGTTCATATCTAGAAGTGCGTGGTCTGGTCGAGCAATCGGGGATTGGTGTTGCCACGCGCAACACTGTGCGCGCGTTGAAGGAACAAGGGGTCGATGTGACGAATAACCCAACCGATAGCTATGACCTGCTTCATCTTCAGTGGATCGGCCCGCTGTCGCTCTATCACGCCCGGCGGGCGCGCCGGCAAGGACGGCCAGTCGCCTTGACCGTACACACAACGCCGGATCTGCTTGCGGGAGCGTTCACGCTTTCCGGCAAGCTTACTCCCGTCTATACGCGGTATCTGCGCTGGTTCATGCGTAACGTCGATTTGCTGATTACGCCGACTGAAGCGGCGGCGGCACAGATTCTGCCACTGGTCGACGGAAAACCGATTCACGCCTTTTCTGGAGGCATCGATTGCGTGCGCTTCGCCTTCGCGGAACAGTCGCGCATTGAGTTCAGGAGGAAGCACAACCTTCATCGCCCGACGGTGCTCGCAGTCGGTCAAGTGATCCCGAGGAAGGGTGTCGAGACGTTCTTTGAGGTGGCACGCCGGATTCCAGAGGCCGACTTCCTCTGGATCGGACCGAGCGTTAGCCCCTTCTTATTCTACAGCCCCCGGTTCAGCAGAGTTTTAAGAAGTAGACCGGCCAACGTGCGTCTGCTCGGGTTTGAACCAGACATCGAACGCGCCTATTGCGGCAGCGACATCTTCTTTCATCCGTCGCACGCCGAGTCTCTGGGCTTAGTGATTCTGGAGGCTGCTTCGGTCGGCCTTCCTCTGGTCGTGCGACGGCTCCCTGTTTATCAGGGATGGTTGCACGAAGGCAAGAACTGCTTAATGGGCGATAGTACTGATCAGTTCGTATCCGCGATCTCCGCCCTGATTCATTCACAATCGCCGCTTCTGTCCAAAAACGGACTCCTGAAACGGCACTCTTTGGATGTCGCCGGTCGGGATCTCATTGCAGCCTATGAAGAGGTCTTATGACACCGAATAGGGTCTTGGTGATCGGGCTGGACGGTGTTGGGTTTCCCCTCATCGATCCATGGATGGCGGACGGCGAGCTTCCGCACTTACAGGAAGCCTTCGCGCAAGGTGCGTCAGGCAAACTGGAGAGCACAATCCCTCCTCTGACCGGCCCAGCCTGGGCCACATTTCAGACCGGCGTCAACCCCGGGAAACATGGAATATTCGGATGGACCAAGCGCCGCGGCTACGGAGTATCGGTAGTAACCGGGAGAGACATCGCCTGCCCCACAATTTGGGAGTTGGCGAGCGAAACAGGTCGGCGGGTCGTCACTATCGGCCTCCCTCTTAGTTATCCGCCACGCAAGGTAAACGGTGTGATCATCCCAGGTATGCTGACGCCCAAAGACGATCCCGCGCCGACATATCCGAAGACGGCCTATGCAGAAGTTCGCTCTGTTGCGCCCAATTATCGTTTCTTTCCAGACTGTGCCCACCTGCCGAAAGTGAAGGGGAAGGTGGAGGCATTGATTGAAAGCGTGCAGGGAAGGAGCGATGCAGCAGAGTATTTTCTCCGCAAGCATAACTGGGACCTATTAATGGTTCACTTTCAGGCAACGGATGCAGCACAGCATGATCTGTGGGGGATCGATGACGGCGCTCCGCTGCTCGATATATTTAGAGAGGTCGATCGCCGTGTTGGCCGACTGCTAGAGATAGCCGAGGAGATGGACTCATCGGTCATCATCCTATCCGATCACGGCATGGGCCCACATGAATACACGTTTTCCGTCAATACGTGGCTGCTGCATGCGGGATATCTGAAGCTCAAAAGGTCATTGCCCGTTCGAATCAAAGAGTTGGCATTTCGGCTCGGTCTTACGCAGCGGCGGCTGTCTCGCCTTGGCCTGCTCTTCTATCCCCTTGCATACCGGCTCGGAGCGGTCGATTCTTTCTTTGACGCGGTGGGGGAAGGAGGACTGGCAAGGCTGATTAGCAAAGCATTCCTGTCACTGGAGGATATTGACTGGGAACACACCAAAGCTTATTCGCACGCCGATGTCGGTCACATCCGCATTAACCGAAAGGGCCGAGAGCCGGAGGGGATTGTGGGGGAAGAGGAGGCAGAGTTCCTGGTTGAAGAGCTCATTGCCGGGCTTCTTGAGGTGACAAACCCGAATACAGGGGAACCGCTCTGTGATACCGTAATGCGCCGAGAAGAAGTCTACAGGGGAGAATACGTTAGTGAGGCGCCTGACATCCTATTCCTGCCAAGAGAGCTACGCACACTGGCAAGCGGAGCGTCCGGATTCTACTCAAATCGTTTGTTCGACCGCGCGTTGGGCCGCGGCAGCCATCGGATGGAAGGGATAATCACAGCCATCGGCGGTCCGTTTCGACAAGGTTTCGAGATGAAGAACGCGCGCCTTGTTGATTTGGGAGCTAACATACTCTATCTGCTCGATTGCCCGATCCCCGAGTACATGGATGGAGAAATTTGGAGCGCTGCTTTCGTGCCAGGGACACTCACCGCGTGCCCCCCGCGGCCGAGCGTGGCCGGTTCAAGCGCTCCGATACGAGATACAGAGCTCAGTGATACGCAAGAGGCCGAACTGCGACGAAGGCTGAAGGGTCTCGGCTACCTAAACTGAGGTTGTCTCCCACATGAAGTATGTACTAGTATCCTGACATGAAAAAACCGGTAAAGAAAGTAATAAGCTACGCTCTATCGGTTTTGCTTGGTCTGGTGCTCTTGGGAGCCGTCTTCTACTATGTGGGCTGGGACAACGTATTTGCCCAGATCGACGCACTCGGGGTGGGCGGGATAATCGCAGTTGCCGGGAACGTATACCTTTCACTCATCACATGGATCGTCGGATGGTGGATTATCCTCGCCGCGTATGGAATCAAGATCCCGCTTCGCCGGATTATAGGTGCGCGCCTAAGCGGCTATGCGGTGAGTTACCTGACCCCGTCACTCTACTTTGGCGGTGAGCCTGTGCGTGCGTTAATCGCTGCCGACAGTTCCAATGCTCCCACCACCCGTATCTTCGCCACCATAGTCGTGGAGCGCTTTCTCGGAGGAGTAAGTCTCGTTTTCTTTATCCTCATCGGCAGTTTCTTCGCCCTCATATCGCCGCAAGTGAGCCCCGCCGAGAAGCGAGCCGTCCTGATCGGCGTTCCTTTCATATGTTTCTGGATCGTCATAGGGATGATCGACTTTGTCGGCAACCACAAGTGGATCAGCCGCAGTCTGCGCACGATGGGGCGGATCATCACCCGCTGGCAGAATGGGCTCAATCGCGCGGCGGCCAAAGTAGCTGAGACCGAAGATGAAATCTACAATGCGTTTTCCCGCCACTGGAAGGCAACGGTGCTTGCCTTCTTCGTTCAACTTGTAGCCAATTTTTTCGTTTACATGCGTCCGCAGGTTTTTCTCTACTTCTCAGCTCACGCTGTATTCACATTCCCCCAACTGTCCCTTCTGTTCACGCTTAACATCATGCTCTCGTTCTTCCTGTGGATCACTCCCGGCGGTCTGGGTACAGGAGAGGCGGCATTGATAGGAATATTCGCACTGGTCGGTGTGTCCAAAGGCGGGGCAGTGGCGTTCTCTCTCTCATATAAGTTCTTCGAATTAATCGTTGTCGCCGCTGGATTGTTCTATCTCTTTCACAAGGGTATAGGGCGCATGCTTCATCGGGTAAGAACCCGCGCACGACATCTGCAGGACTGACCGATGCATGTTTGACACCAAGAAAGCAATCCGATATTATTCAACATGTTGATTATCAGCATTTTGATAATGAGGGGTCTAACATATGGATTGGAATACTGACGACGCTGAGAATCTGCCTTTGGGAAGGCTCTTGCTGCAGGTATGCCGCTTTGTCGGTGGCCGCCTGAGGTTGCACATCGAGAAGATCGGGTTGCACCCCAGCCAAGGACGCGTGCTCGTACATCTGCACCGACACGATAATATCCCCCAATGGAAGATTGCGCGTGCTCTCCACGCAAGCCCCGCTGCAGTCACCAGCCTCCTGCAGCGACTGGAGCGAGACGGCTGGATCACGCGCACGCGGGACTCGAATGATCAGCGCATAGTGCGCATCAATCTCTCCGACAAGGCCAAAGCAGCGGAAGACAAAATGCAGAAGACATTTCAGGAAACAGAAGACGAAATCTCGGCGATATATAGCAAAGAGGAGCGGGAAACGCTTCACAGACTGCTGATGAAACTTCATGCTCATCTGGCGCCGCATGGTACACTCCGCTCGTGTGATCCGTTCTCGCCCGATGACGCCGACAAGGATCGGGATGATAGAGATGACTGATTCCAGGATGCAAAGGAGCACATGATGAGAAAGACAATCGGTTTGGCCGTTATGCTTGTTCTTATGGCTGTGGGTGTTACGGCGGCTGCGCAGGCGGATCTCTCCGCCTTCCCGGTGGGGACAACGAAGATGGTGTATTCCATCGTGACTGAAGAGATGAACGATCCTGAAATGCTGACGATAACCGTTGTTTCGCACGGGGAAGACCAATATACGCTTGGGATGAACGTCGAAGCCAGTGGCACCGCGGATCAGCTTGGCGGATTCGGTTTCCTCACCATGGGATCCAGTTTGTCCTATGGTGGAGGGCAAGATGTCAGCTATTCGGCGCTGCAAGCGTTGATCGACCAGCGTTCCCATCTGCAGCCCGGCGGAGACTACATCCTCGCCGGTGGCGGCTCGTTCAAGGACATCACCAGCGTGGAAATAGCAGGCATACAGTGTTTGCAGGGCTCGTTCCTCGACCCGAAGAACGAAGACACCAAGACAACGATGGCGTTCAGCCTGACCAGCCCGGTGTATGTGTTCCCGCTCATCCGTGTTGAGGAACTTCGCAGCGGTGAATGGGTAACGACCCTCAAAATGGAATTGACCGATTATGAGTTCACCGCACCGGAGGGCTAAGTAATGCCATTGCTCGATTTGAGAGAAGTCACCAGAGACTACAAGCTCGGCAATACCATCGTTCGTGCGTTACGCGGGCTTGACATTAACATCGAACCGGGAGAGATCGTTGCGATTATGGGTCCATCAGGTTCCGGCAAGTCAACGCTGATGCACATCCTCGGATGCTTGGACGTTCCCACATCGGGAACGGCGCAGATTGAGGGAACAGAGATCCATTCCATGAGCGAGCGACAGCTTGTCGCGTTGCGCGGGCGGAAGATTGGGTTTGTCTTCCAGACATTCAATCTGATGCAAACGTTGAGTGCGCAACAGAACGTGGAACTTCCGATGATCTTCCAAGGGATACGAAAGAAGGAACGAGCGAGGAGGGCGAAAGAACTCCTCGAAAAAGTAGGGTTGGGCGATCGCATCCAACACCGCCCGAATGAGTTGTCAGGCGGAGAGCGCCAACGGGTGGCGATCGCGCGCGCACTCGCCAACAATCCGGAGATTCTCCTAGCAGACGAACCGACGGGAAATCTCGATTCTGAGAGCGGGGCAACGATTCTCGAGCTTCTGAGAAAGTTGAGCGCGGATGATGGCAAGACAGTGATCATCGTCACTCACGATCCGGACGCGGCTGCGATCGCCGGAAGGATTATCCGCCTGCATGACGGGCACGTAACGGAGGACAAGCGACAACCGACGGGAGGATTCCAGAACGCTGCGTTTGCTACGGGGACAGCTGCAGATGGGGGTGATGCTCATGCTTAGGGACTTTTTCATGCTCGCGGCACGCAGTATCACTCATCGCAAGATGCGCAGTTGGCTCACGGTTATCGGCGTGTTCATCGGGATCACGGCGGTTGTTGCGCTGATATCAATCGGCCTCGGATTGGATCAAACGATCAAGAATCAAGTGGAAAAAGTGTTTGGTGTGGACACGTTCGTCCTCATGTCGGAGAACGCATTCGGTCCGCGACAGCACGCAGGCGGAACCGCAGAAGAATACTCGCTCGATCTGCAATATCTAAAGTCGATCGCCGGAGTCAAGGTGGCGGCGGCAGTCAGACAGCGGACCGGGTTTGTTCAGGGGCCGGCCAAGGCCGATGGAACTAGGACACAAGGGTTCCTGCCGGTCATGGGCCTGTCGACCGAGCTTACAAGCGAGTTTCAGTCGTTCACCGGGGAGATCAAGGCACAGCCGGGAGGGCGCTTGTTTGCCGCCGGAGACGACAATGTAGCCATTCTCGGCGCCGATACCGCAACCAGACTGGGAGCCAAGGTCGGAGACTCGATCACCGTCGGGGGCGCGAACGACAAGGAACTTACGTTGACGGTCATCGGAATTCTGGTTGCGGACGATGCAACGACAGGAAACGCCAACGGTGGCGGATTCTCGGCTGACTCTATGGGGCAGAATGCAGACACAGTATACGTTCCCTATGACACGATGGATTCTCTCTGGGGCGAAGGCGAAGATGTTCTTGTGACGCTCGTTCGCATCGATCCCGGACAGGATGTCGATGAGGTAGCAAACCGCGTCGAGGCAGCGCTTCGCGCGCGCGGCTCAAAACTGTCGGCGGTGACGTACACTGACATCTCCGACACGATCGGAACGATAACGTCCACACTCTCTGCTTTCCTTGCCGGAATTGCCGGAATCGCTCTCCTCGTTGGCGGGGTCGGAGTGATGAATACAATGTTCACCTCGGTCCTCGAACGGACCAAGGAGATCGGCGTGATGAAGGCTGTCGGCGCGAAGAATGGCCACATACTCACGATATTTCTCATTGAGTCCGGACTAATGGGGCTTGTCGGGGGGATTGTGGGAACGCTTCTGGGGTTGGGGTTGAGTGTACTCGCGTCGACATTCATCGGGAGGTTCTTCGGGGTGGACATGGCCGTTGTTGTCAGCCCGGCTCTCATCCTGATAACGCTCTTCGGCTCATTCTCTCTGGGCGCATTTGCCGGGTTGTGGCCGGCATGGAGGGCGTCGCGACTTCCGGTGGTTGATTCGCTTCGGTATGAATAGAGGACTAGATGGAGTTCTCGCTTAACTGTGCCTAGGAGTAGTTCTGGAATCGGGGTGAGCCGGTAAGGCTTGCCCCGAGTAGGCCGATCAAGCCTCCAAGCACGACGCCGATCAGTGCTCCGACGAGACTCACCATCAGTACTCGTCCGGGCATAAGAAGGCCGGACGCAGCGCGGATCGTCGCTTGAGGATGGCTTATGGCAAGGAAGTGCAGTAGGTAAACAACCACGATCAACAGCATGGAGGCGATAATCCCGCACAAAACCCCCAAAGCGATGATCGGCGGCTGTATCACCTGTTCCGGCGTTCCCGCGACACGCAAGAGCCGAATCTCAGAGGCGAAACTGTCGAGAAGAAGTGAGAAGACACGGCGCGCGACTATCAGTGTAGCCGCTATGGTTACCACAAGCACGCCCAGCAACACGAGGCGGATGACCGTAGACATCGAGACACTCGCGCCGTGGACCTGCGTTGCAGAATCGATGCCTGTGATTCCAACGATGGTTGACACCGCCGTCTCCAGAGACGCTGCAGCGGCCGAGTTTTGCGCCTCAATGACGAACAACCCGCCGGCGCGATCGAGCCCCATTTCTTCGGCGAAGTGATAGTTGATATTGCGTGTTTCCGGCATCTCCCGTATCTGGAGATACAGCGACTCCACTTCGTCCGACGACAGGCGCGGCGAAAGATACACAATCAGTTCACCGGGAGTGATCGCCGGGCCATTACCTTGAACCTCTGTTGTCCCTACGAGGAAGAAGCTGGCGAAGATGCAGAGCGCGGCGAAGATGAGGGCGACGATCGCCAGCAGGCGTATGCCAATGCGCGAGTTGACCGCTCCAAGGAGATTTCCGAATAGAAAGAAGAACCTATTCATGCTTCGCTCACGCTTCCTTCCGTCAGATGAACTATGCGAGCGTTGTCCGTGGTATTGGCTGGCGCCGCCCGTAGGGATGTGAGTATCGTAAACCCGCGACGATTGAGTAGCTCAAGCAGCGAACACAGAGCCGCTTGATCTTCTTGGTCGAGACCGGACATCGGATCGTCCAACAGCAGTAACAGAGGCTCGTCACAGATGGAAAGCGCAATGCCGAGCCGTACGTATTCAAGAGGTGCCAGTTCGCCCGCCGCATGAGTCAGTTGCGCGGTGAGGCCGACTTGATCCAGCGCGGCGAGCGCCTTCTCTTCCGCCTGCTCGCGGAAGTCCCCCAGTGATCGAAGTTTGAACGTGACGTTCTCCATAACCGTCTTCTGCAGCGGCGAGAAACCCTGCGGGAGGAAGCCGATTTGGCGTCTCAAGTCAAACGCCTTTCTGCTGCTCAAACGAGCGATGTTACGGCCATGTACGAGAATCTGTCCTTGCTGTGGCGGGATCAGCGTCCCCAGCAGCCCCAGCAGAACGGATTTACCTGCAGCCGCCGGGCCGACAAGAAACACAAGATCACCGCGGTCGATACGTAGGTGTACATCATCAAGAACCTTGATCCCATCCTCGCTGACGAAGTTGAGCTCAGATACCTGGATCATTACAGACATCGGGCGATCACGAACCTTTCCTTATCGGCGAAATCTCGTTCAACCTGAGCTTCGGCCAGCCCCGCATCTGTCATCTCTTCCACAACCGTATTCCCCTGTCCATCACCGATCTCGAACAAGACTGCGCTGTCTGAGTGCATGTGCCCTCTCAGGCCACGCGCCAACAGTTTGATCTCTTCCAGCCCCCCTTTTCCTCCGTTCAACGCGCGATGCGGCTCATACTCGCGCACTTCAGTCGGGAGCTCCGCCATATCTTCCTCTGCTATATATGGCGGATTAGACACGATCAAGTCAAATTCCCCATCGATCCGTTCAAACCAGTTGCTGCGAACAAACCGTATTCGATGAGAAACTTCGTTCAATTCTGCATTATCCTTCGCAAGTAATAGCGCTTCGGATGACACGTCAACTGCGGTAACTGTAGCGCGAGGAAGAAACTTGGCGAGACACACGGCGATGACACCCGTTCCCGTCCCCAGATCGAGACAGGAAATATCTCGGTCGCGCGGAGCAAGACGCAATGATCGTTCTAGGAGTTCTTCCGTCTCAGGGCGGGGAATGAACACATCGTCTCGCACGCGAAACCGGAGGCCGTAGAAGAAGACTTCACCGGTCAAATGCTGCAATGGAACTCCGGCGCGGCGTTTCTTGATAACTTCGCGAAACTGGGATCGTTCGTCTAAGGTGAGGGGTCTATCCGGCGACAAATACAGGTGAAGGCGATCGACTTCAAGAACATGCGCCAGGAGGATTTCCGCTTCCAGCCTTGGCTGAGCAATACTCGCTCCCTTGAAGTATCCCCTTGTCCATTTGAGGATCTCACGCACGGTCCAATTGGCAGCCAGCCTGCTCCCCCCCATCAATGTCTACCCGCCGAGCGCTCGGTTTTGCCGTATACAATAGCAGAATCTTGCGCTCAAGTCAAGCAATGTATACAATCAACGTCAACCGAAGTAAATGGATAAATAAGGCCCGTATTGACCTATCGGAGGTGAGAATATGTTGGGCCTGGTATTATATGCTATTCTCATTATCAGCGGCGCAGCGATTTTCGCAACACATACGGTCTTTGAAGCATCGGGGATACTTCCCGCGTGGGCCGCAAACATTCTTGTAGGTGGCGGCACGGGTGCGTTGCTTGCGTTGATTATCAGTCTTGCATGGAGAACGGTACGTGTGGCGGTGGCGCAGGAGAAGGCGTTGATGCGCATCTGCAACAGCCTAATCATAGGTGTGTTTGCAACCCTGTTCGGACTTATTGCTGAGTTCTCGGTCTCATTCCTTCTCCCGCCCAGTACTGGGGCGGCAATCGCGCGCGGGGGTATTCTCCTGGCTTTTCTCGGCTTCGGCCTGGCTATCGGGTACATTCTCGACCAACCCATGATTTCACTGAGAAGGTCGACGGTTGCACCGACCCGAGCTCACAAGAACGGAAGCGTATCAAACAAGGTCATTGACACAAGCGCAATCATCGACGGACGCATCGGCGATCTTCTTCAGACCGGTTTTGTGGAAGGTGACGTAATCGTCCCTGAGTTTGTCCTTGCCGAATTGCAGAACGTGGCCGACTCGTCGAACAGCTTGCGTCGCCGGAAGGGTCGACGCGGGCTTGAGATCCTGCGTGAGCTGATGGAGGACGATCAAATCCGGTTCCGCGTATCAAGCCGCGACTATCCGACGGTGAAAGAAGTCGACCGCAAGCTTATTCATCTCGCACGCGAAGAGAATGGAACCCTCATCACCACCGACTACAATCTCAACCGCGTTGCCCAGGTCGAAGGCGTGAAGGTGTTGAACATCAATGAACTTGCGAATACCGTTAAGCCACGATTCATTCCCGGCGAGTCGATCGACGTAGAGGTGATCGATCGGGGAGAGGAAATCGGTCAAGGAATCGGTTATCTCGATGATGGTACAATGGTCGTGGTTGAGAACGGGAGGCGCCATATCGGCCGCAAGATAACGGCGACCGTCAAGAGCGCGCTGCAGACCGAGGCGGGGCGGATGCTGTTCGTCGAGCCGAACGGGGAATCACCTCGCTGGGAACGATAAAGGAGTGAAGATGAAACCTGCAATCACCCTGATGATTCTGATGGGTATGCTCTTGTCTCTCGCTGGGTGTTCTCTCCTGCAACAGAGCGGGCCGCAACTTGAGAACTGGGAACCATCGTTCTCCCCGGACAACAGCAAAATCGCCTACGCGTCGCCGGGAGAGAAGGGCTTCGAGCTCTTCTTGCGCAACACAGACACCGGAGAGGTCACACAGCTCACGCAAAACGAAGTCGATGACTGGGGCCCAAGTTGGTCGCCACAAGGGGATCGCCTCGTCTTCTCCTCAAGTCGTGACAAGAACGTTGATCTGTACATCATTGACCTTTCTTCTCTGGAAACAACCCGGATCACTACACACACGGGAGAGGACATCAATCCTTATTGGGGATCGAACGACAAGATACTGTTCAACTCCAACCGCTCGGACAAGTGGGATATGTACATGATCGATCCGGACGGAAAGAATCTCACCAAGATCGGCGACACAACGTCCGGAGACTAGGCCGATGTCCCACCGCGTCAGCGCTGTTGTCTTGGCTGCCGGGAAAGGGACTCGCGTCGGAGCGGGGAAGAACAAGATCTTCACGGAGATCGCTTCCCGTCCGCTTCTGCTGTACGCTCTTTCCTCGTTCACTCGGTCGGCTCTCGTGGATGAGATTGTCCTGGTTATCGCCCCCGGCGAAGAGGGTGTCGCCTCCACTCTGGTCGAGGGGATGGAGAAGAAGATACGCATCACTCGCGGCGGCAAAGAGCGACAAGATTCTTCGCTTGCCGGCGTTGCCGCGGCAAGCGGGGAGATCGTCCTCATCCACGACGGTGCAAGACCATTCCCGAGCACCGATCTCATTGAGCGCGTGATCGATGGCGTTGCTGCCCATGGTGCATGTGTCCCGGTTCTTCCGATGGCCGACACCTTGCGCTGCGGCAGAATCGACGATTATCTCCATTCGGCGTCGATCGATCGGGCGGGTCTCTTACGTATGCAGACGCCACAGGGATTCAAGCGGGACTTGATCGAGCAGGCACTCGCCAAAGCCACGGCCGAGTTCACAGATGACGCCAGCGCGGCGTTGGCGTGCGAAATTCCGGTGTGGGTCATCGCTGGCGAAGAAATGAACATCAAGGTGACAACAAAGGAAGATCTACTCCTAG
>Ga0307445_10001395_pt1 | contig 13603 bp, 9 predicted proteins | sample SalMarSW160330MG_FD_202147 | JGI IMG/M metagenome (GOLD analysis project Ga0307445, IMG submission 202147) | Salt marsh sediment microbial communities from the Plum Island Ecosystem LTER, Massachusetts, United States - SW1603-30 | ecosystem: Environmental > Aquatic > Marine > Intertidal zone >...
ATAGGGGTGAACCGGGCGGAATACGTGACCGTTACCCAATGCCGCGACTGGTTGCCCCATCCTATCGGGGGGATCGTGTGGTTGGCCTTCGGCGCTCAGGATACATCTTGTTACATGCCTCTGTATGCAGGGATCACTCGCATTCCCCACTCCTTCGAGATCGGGGACCACTGGGTATTCAACCGGGAGTCAGCCAGGTGGGCTTTCGACTACGTGGATTTCCACACACAAACCGTTTACTCTCATGCCATACAGGATGTGCGTAAGGCTCAAGAGGAATGGGAAGGAAAAGCGTTATCGAGAGTCGAATCGACAGACGGAGTGGCCCTCGAACTGTATAAAAAAGATCCGGCCGAGGCCAGCGTGTATTTGACCGATTACAGCAACAATCAGGCTAACGCTGTCGTGAATGAGTGGTGGAAACTGGGAGATGATCTACTCGTCAAGTACAATAAAATGTGGATGTATGACGCCAAAACACGGGAAAGAAACAGGCTGGAATTCCCGGAATGGTACCTGAAAGAACTGATCAAACAAAACCAATTGAAGCCCGAGAAACCAGAAGAAAAAAGGTGATTCGAACAGGAAAATAGATTAGAATAAATGGGAATCATTGGAAGGAGCAAATTTTAAATGAATAATTTCAAACGACCTTCATTATCAGTTTTTGCCGTGGGCTTGTTGCTCTTCGTTTTTGTTTCGGGAGCAACAGCCGAAGACATCCCCAAAAGTAGCCTGCCTGTGCTCACAACATCTGCAGGACAGAGCGCGGACGTGGAAACACTGAACGTGATCTGCGAGGAAGCCGGTGTACAATACGATTACTGCGATGTGCCCACAGTGGATCTTATCAAAGCTGGAGTGGGGCTTGCAGATAAGGAATCAGGTACGGGCTTTCACGTGGAAGTGAACACGGACCTAACCGCTTATCCCAAAGGCACTCCGTATAAAACCATCATCTTTGCCATAGGGGCAAGCTTGAAGGGAATGGGAGCTTCCGGCCTGACCGTGGATGCAGAGGTCAAACGCTTGAAAGAAATAATCGATTACTGCAAACAGGAGAAGCTCTTCATCATCGCCATGCACGCTGCCGGGACATCCGGGAGAGGCGCGCCGGGCAGCGACAACGAAAAGATGATCGATACCGTAGCACCGTTTGCGGACTACATCATCGTGGCAACCGACAGCAACAAAGACGGGCGTTTCGACTCCATCGCCAAAGACAAAGGAATCCCTCTCACTCAAGTGGAATACGCATTGGAGATCGTGGACATTCTCAAACAGGTTTTCGAATAGACTAGGCAAGCTGATACGTCGGCCCGAGGATTTTTCCCAGAGTGATAATTACACGGGTTTCTTTTGGATTTCTAGGCTTTGAGCCGTTGATTTGATAAGCTCGAAAGCCTTTTCCACTTCTGGCTCATGGGTACGGAAACCCAGGATGCACACGCGGAGGACAAATTCACCGTTCAATCGGGTGGAAGTCAAATAGAGCTTTTTGCTTTCAACGATCTTTTTCAACAGCTTTCGGTTGAATGCCTCTAAATCTCCATTCTTGGGACTGTAACGGAAGGCAAACGCGGAAAGCTGGGGGCGGGATAGGCATTCGAATCCTGGTTCCTCGACTAATCGCTGATGGATCCATTGGGTCAACTCGAGTTTTTCAGCAAGATTTTCACGGAAAGCCTGCAAGCCAAAGAGCTTTATAGGAAGCCACACGCGGAGTCCCCGGAACGATCGAGACAATTCAGGAGAATAATCCGCTGCATCCCATTCATGCTCGGGGACCGGGTGATCCTGTATGTAGTCTGCGCTCATCACATGAGCGCGGCGGAGGAGCTCGCCATCCCGGACTAAAAGGCTTCCGGTACCGTAAGGGATAAAAAGACCCTTGTGGGGGTCGAGAACCACAGAATCCGAACGCTGGATACCCTTGAGTTCTTTTTTCCCTTTTTCGCAGAGATTGAAAAATCCCCCGTAAGCCGCATCCACGTGATACCACAGACCGAATCTGTCGGCCACATCTGCCAACTGTTCGAGAGGATCGACAGCGCCAGTATTGGTCGTCCCGGCATTTCCCACGAGTAAGAAAGGTTTCAGCCCCATTTGCAGATCCTCTTTTATTGCCTGTTCGAAACAATCCGGAATGGCCCGGAAATTTTCATCCACATCCAGCATCCGGATATTCTTTTCCGGGATCCCTGCCTGGCTCGCCACCTTCATCACGCAATGATGGGTTTGGTTGGACATGTAGATCGTCCCCTTGCTCAAATCATCCCCGAGCAAAAATTTTCTTGCGGTGACGATGGCGCTGAAATTCGCCAGAGATCCACCGGATGTCAAAATGCCTCGGGCGGATTCAGGATACCCCATCCAGTAGATGAACCAGTCCAACAAGATCTTTTCAATCCGGGCCAAAGCCGGGGCGGCAAAACTGACACCCACATACCTATTCGTCGCAGCTGAGATAAAATCGGCGATCGCCGAAGGGAACAGACCACCGGCAGGAATATACCCCATAAAGGAGGGATGGGGATGGGTGATAGAGGCCGGGATAGCCTTGTTCATCAGGAAATCCAAGATGGGCTCAAAATCCATTCCTTTCTCCGGAGGAGGCTCGGACAAAAATTCGGCGATCTGGGGAAATCGATCCAGATCGTTGCAGGATGCATCGGGTAATTTTTCGATATGTTCCACCACCTGCCTCAGAACCATATCCCCCATCCTGAGCATCTCTTCCCGAGATAGTTCTAAATTTGTGACTTTCATGGCCTACCTTTCATGTTATCGATTTGAATTATGCCCATATGATAAATCAAAACCGTTACAAAGATACAGTTTTGTAAGCTGAAACTTCAGACCGATTTAGAATTATCATGCTTGTGGAATCGCTTTGAATAAAAAATTGCCTGTTGGTTATTAGACTGTTATCTAGTATCATAGGATTTTGCTCTAACACTGCTGTTAAGGGAAAGCCTGACAACATGAAACTCTTAAGTAAAAAAAACACATTCACCCCTTTTATCGTCATTTTCATCCTTCTCATAGTCCCGGACTCAGCTCTCACCACCAAACAAGTGCAGGATCTTCAACTCCAACATGAAGCGATCGCGATCAACATCGAAGTGCCGGTGAGAGTTTTTAAAGGGGATGTATTCATCGACGATCTATCCCTCGATGATTTTGAGCTTTACGAAGAGGGAAAACTCCAGAAAATTGAGGCGGTCTATCTGATCAAAAAAAAATCCATCGAAAAAGAAGAGAGCCAAAAGGAAAAAGAGGAAGCGAGAAAAATCTACCGCCCTCAAGTCTCTCGCTATTTTGTTTTCGTATTCGCGGTGTATGAATACCTGCCTAAGATCAACGAGATACTCGATTATTTTTTCGATGAGGTTTACCTTCCCGGAGACACTCTGAACATCGCAACCCCAGTCAAAACTTACAACCTGAATTCCAAAGCCATTGCAGAAAATATTTCCAGCGAAGAGATCAAGAATAGGATGAAGCTCATATTGCGCAGAGATATCCGCATCGCTAGCGGTACATACAATACTCTCATAAGGGATCTCGAAGCGTTTGCCCTTGAATCGGATGCAGAAAACTACATGAGAACAATGAGCGAACTCCAAAAATTCCGGTATGTCGACCTCAGCGTTATGGAAGGATTTGCCAGTTATTTGAAGATGAAAGAAGGCCAAAAACATGTGTTTTTGCTCTACCAACAGGAAAACATTCCCCTGATCGGCGATTTTGCCGATATGACCAGTGCCGATGTTGAAATTTATGATCCGACACGCCCGCAAGGCATGGACATGGCTTCTCAGGTTTATATAACAGACCTTCTGCAGAGCATCACATTCGATACAGAAAAAATCAAGAATCTTTTTGCTGACTCTTCCATCGCCGCTCATTTCTTATATGTCACAAAACCCCTAATCGACAGTATCGATATCGAAAGGCAAGGATCACAGAAAGGATTAAGACATAAGGATATCACCGAGGACGTGTACAACGCCTTTTTACAAATAGCCAAGGACACAGGGGGTATCATCGAAAGCTCTGCCAATGTCTCCAGTGCCTTTCAAAAGGCGGCCTTTGCTTCAGAGAACTACTATCTCCTGTATTATTCCCCAACAGATTACAAGACGGACGGAAAATTCAAGAAAATCAGGGTCAGAGTAAAAGGAAAAAATTATCGGATCAATCACCGGGCAGGATATATCGCGGATTAAATTTTTTTTGGGAAAGGGCATTCTTGCTTAATAAGGGAGAAAAAATATGTCGGTCGCAATGAAGGCTCTCAAACTGATCTCCTATTTTGTTTTACTTGGAATATTGATTCTCGCTATCCAGTTCCAAGTATTCGCTCAAGAACCTGTGCCACGAACTTCATACTTGGAATACGCCAAAAAAGCGGCGGACCACACATGGCAAAATTACGATAGCCTGATTCAGCGCTGGAAAGAGGGATTCGATCCTGAAAGTGTGTTCGGCTACCGTCCTCCAGGGGGCCTGCTGGAGATGGCTGTCATTTATACCTATCTGTATGAGCAGGAAAAGAATCCGGAACATGCTATCCGTGCCAAAAAAATCCTTCTCACCTATCCCGACTACAGAGCCGCTTATCCCGAATGGGCGAAGAAAAAACGCCCGGACTATGAGGATGGAATCCCTATGCTCCCGGATTTTTTTACCGTGATGCGTTATCTCAGGGCTTATGATGCTCTGAAAAAAACCGATTTTTTAGATGCAAGCGAAAACCGGATGATCCAGGAAAACATCGCCCAAAGCATGACTTACGTCCTTCGAACCCAGGAATGGGGGCCGATGAACCGAACAGCCCTAAGGGCGGAATCCCTGGCGTGGGCTGTTCGGACAATGCCCGACCATCCGGACACCAAAAAATGGGAGATGCAGCGCAGGGCTCTGGGAGACGACAACTGGGGGAACTGGCAGATCGAAGATGCCACCATTTATCACGGGGTTTGGTTATACGCTTTGTTGGGGTATGCGGACGCGATGGGCAAATTAGGTGAGCTCCTGGATACACCAGAAATGTTTTATTATGCCCAATATTTTCTCCACTTGATGTGCCCCGCAGGCATGATCCCGGATTTCGGGGATGCCAACTGGATGGCCAATTGGCCACGTTTTTTGGTCTTTTTCGAGGCCGCAGCCAATCACTACCAGGATCCCCGGCTAAAATGGGCGGCCAGCACGATCGGGCGTAAATTCATCGACTTCGACGATCCTAAAAATATAGGGCTCGCTTACAATTTTTTGGACTGCTATCTCTGGGGTGGAGATGGTATCCCTGTCCAGCCACCGGATTCTATGTCCGAAGAGGTGATGGAGGATGTGCAGGGGAAAAAGATAGTATTTCGAAACGGCTGGGATCCGGAAGCCTCCTATCTTTTATTGAATTACAGGGATGAGGGTGACGGGGGTTTGAATTTCCGGGACTATTTACGGGATACCATTCCAGTGGAAGAAGAAAAAATGACCCACGGGCACGCGGATGAAAACAGCATAGTTTTACTGATGTCCGGAGGCTCAGTTCTCCTCCACGATGGAGGCTACCGTGATTATATGCCCAGCGGTCCTTTCGGTGCCTATCGACAGGATTATTTTCACAACCGGTTATGTGTGAGGCCTGAAAAAATCTGGATGGGCCAGAATCAGGGGGAATTCCGGTACAGCATACGGGATGCTATCCCTGGGCAGGGCGTTCTTGATTTCCTGCACAATGCTGGCTCCTATCGCCGGGTTCGCACACAGAAGGTGGACTTTCTGAGTCTGGATGATTTCGATTACAGCCGCACGCGGCTGACGGACGAAAGCATGGGCTACACGTGGGACAGAGTCATCGCCTATGTCAAAGATGCGGGGATGTTTGTCGTATTCGACATCTTCAAATCCCTGAAGGAAGAATATTTCACTCTGGCCAATCTGTGGCACACCCGCAAAATATTAGCTCAAGGGAATCATTGGTATGACACGGTTTATGACAGAATCCAAAACGACGAACTTCCACTCGATCAACACCTGCTGATTTTATTCCCGGAAACCCATTTCAGGTTGGAGGGGATTGAACAGGAGAAACGGCATTACCAGCCGGAGATCATGATCCACCAAACCACGGCTCAACATTTCGAACTGGGTGAAACTGTTGGTTTTATCACTGTCCTCATTCCCCTCGGGCGAGATAAAAACCCTGAAAAATGGCTGGATAAGATCCGAGCTATCCAAATAGATCCTGACCGGGCAGGACTTGGCGTTGAGATCGACTCCGGAGACCGAAGCATCGTCATCGGGGTGAAAAACGATCTGCGCATGGATATGGCCAGGGACTGGCGCCGCCCGAGGTACACCTATGAAGCGGGAAAAATAGGATTTGGGGAATTTGAAACCAACGGCGATTTCCTGTTCGCTTCCCTTAAAAATTCGAAGCTAGCCTACACGATCATCAACCTGACAAAGGCTTTTTTCAAGGATAAACCATTATTCGAAGCCAAGTCCTCTTTTTTTGGCCTGGCATTCGATGCTAGCCCGTATACAGGGGGACTGGGAAAAATTCGATACTGGAGAGACGAAGTCGTCATAAACAGATGATCCTCAGGCCAACTAGGCTATACTGATCAAAAAAAAATAATCAAACCCAATCAAGTCCTTGACAAATCTAATTATTTTGATTATTCTGATTATTCTGAATAATATGATTTATCAGGAGGGCCACACAAGATGACTCAAGAAGAAAAGTCAGAATTTGGCTGTGAATCCGGCAGAAAAAACTGGGGATGTTGTACAGTAGAGTCTGTGGTCAGCATCGATGAGCGGGGTCAAATGGTTCTTCCCAAGGAGATTCGGGAAAAGTCAAAAATCTGTGCTGGGGATAAATTGGTCGTGATCTCGATTGAAAAGGATGGCAAGTTTTGCTGTCTGTCCTTGATCAAGGCCCAAGATTTCGAAGGGATGGTCAAAAACCTGTTATCTCCGATAATGGCAGATACAAAAACGAAAAGGAGCGTCTGATGAAACAGAACCCAAAATTAAGCGATAAAAAAATCAAAGGGATCGTCAAGGAACGCTATTCACAAATTGCCAAGCATAACTCCTCCTGTTGCGATCAAACAGAACGATACTGCGGACCGTCAAACATGGCGGAACACATTGGCAAAGTCATCGGATACAGTGAACTGGAACTCGGTTCAGTCCCAGAAAACGCCAATCTTGGACTCGGGTGTGGCAATCCTGTAGCTCTCGCCTCTCTTCAAAAAGGCGAAACGGTTCTGGATCTAGGCTCTGGCGCGGGTTTCGACTGCTTTCTCGCTGCCAAAAGAGTCGGCAAAAACGGGAAAGTGATTGGCGTGGACATGACGTTTGATATGGTAGAGAAAGCCAGAGAAAATGCTCAAAAAGGCCGGTATGAAAACGTGGAGTTCTTGTTGGGAGAGATCGAGAATATACCTTTGGAGCCGGAATCCGTGGATGTGATAATCTCCAATTGCGTGATAAATCTTTCGCCGGACAAAAAAAAAGTTTTCCAGGAAACATTTAGAGTTCTCAAACCTGGAGGCAGATTAATGATTTCAGACTTGGTCCTGTTGAAGGACCTGCCAGAATCTGTCAAAGAATCTGTCCAGGCTTACACTGGCTGTATCGCAGGTGCCATGAGAAAAGAAGAATACATAAAACTCATCCAGGACGCCGGTTTTCAGCATATCGATGTTCAAGGGGAAGAATTCTTCTCTCTCGGTTTGGAATCAGAAGATGCTATGGCAAAAGCTATCGTTGAGGAGACGAAGATCCCCCTTGAACAACTCAAAGAAATTGCCAGTTCTGTGGTGAGTATTAAGATAGGTGCGGCAAAACCGATGTGCGGATAAGACCCCTTCCCCCTAGAACCGGAACAGGTTGTTACCCAGTTTTTTCTTCTCCTCGTTCCATCTTTTCACCAAATAGGGTTTTTCCTCTTCGAACACCCTGACGATCTTTTCAAAATATTCCTCGCACTCCTTGATATCCATGTGAATGGTCTTATTCACGAAGGAGAGGATCCGGGAATGGTAAAACGGGATCATGGACTCTACGATCATTTGCTTCGGGATCTGGTTGTTACGGTAGGCAATGGCGAAATTGAACAGGATACGTGCCCAGAGATCGCTGCTGTAATAGAATTTTTCTTTGGGGATATTTTTTATTTTTTTGATTTCGGTAAATTCTTCATTGGGAAGGATATTTTTCCATACTTCCCCATACCGATCAAAACCTTGGACAAAACTAACGTAGAGGGCATCTGTATCCACAGAAACTGGTGGAGGAGTCTCCATGGCTCCCAACCCGAATCCAAAAATGCTGCTCGGCCAGCTTTCTGATGTGTCTTTCCAGAAATATTCGAAGTCAATCATCAGCTCGAAAAAGGTCATGATCACCTGCTTGAACATCGGCCCCAGGTGTTTTGCCGGATCCTTGGCTCGATGAGATTTTGGGGAACCCAAGAAGGTTTGACAGACCTTGAACCTGCGGGCGATGGCGACAGTGGTCATCCAGATATCGATCCCGAAATGAGCCACGTTTTCTGTCCAGGTTTTTTCGGACAGGAATGCTTGAGCCAGCCGTCTTGAAAAACCGAAATCTCCCCCGATGGGTTGTCTAACTCTAAGCCCGAAAAGGGTTCTCAAAAGCGGATAAGCGATGTGATTGGTGATGGAACCATCGTATTTGTGGCGGATATAGATGGGAGTCACATAGTTGAAGCCTGCAAACAGGGGCTCCCCCAGGTATTGGATCCACTGGGGCGTTATGCTCTGAAGATCGGCATCCACGACAACGGCAGCTTTAGCCTCGAGCTCGACGACGGCCTCGAATAAATTCCTCAGGTTGTTCCCCTTTCCTCGAATATCCCCCGTTGTCGAAATGTAAATCTTGGGAACATCGGTGGGAGTGTTCAAAAAGGCTGTTTTTGTCCCATCCGGCGAATTGTTGTCAATATTGATGATAACGGATTTTTTATCCGGAAAAAACTTGCACAATCCTTGACTGGCCATCTTGGTGGGATGAGAGATGGAATCAGCTTCATTAAAGGAAGGTATCCCCACGACAAAGTCGGCTTTTTTTACATGTTCAGGATTTTCGATAATCACATCCATAGGTGTTTCCTTTTCGCCAATAATAGAATGAACCGGACAAGAGTCAAGATTGTTGTTTCTGCGTAGCTTTTTTGTTCATATCCTTGGCGTGGTTGATCAATTCTGCCAAACGGTCCAGAATGATCCTCACTTTTATGTTAGGTAATTTTCGCTTCCCCGACTGTTGGGTTTGAAAATTTTTTTTCAGGAGCGTTTCGATACTCTCTTTGTCCATCCATTTGCACAAAAAGTCATCCTCGAAGAGTTCAGCTTTCAGCTCCTCATATTCCTGACTCATCGCCAATATTTGAAATTCTTCCAGCAACTCATCTCGCCACTTCTGATAATCTTGAGAGGCATAGGAAGGGATAGGGCCCAGCATTTTTTTGGCATTTTTCATCGCGTCTTCGAAGAATCCTTCGGCATCCCGGAGCAAGTTTCTAGCTTTGTAATATTCAGCCGTATTGAAATCCCCCTCATCTTTCAACAGAGCCTGAAAGACATCGACAGACTTACTCAAATATTCCCAACACTTTGATGCTTTCTGATAGATGAGATTTTCTGTTCCCTGTTGCATGAAATTCTCCCGGCAAAAATCTTTAGGGACTGCCATTATATACAATTTTCCTCACCGCTACAACAAGGGAACGTCCCCAAATTGACTTCGGTGTTCGGGTCTGATATAAAATTTATTTCCTTCTTGACTAGATAAAAGAGGAGACTCGTCATGCAAAAAAAAGTCATCTTTGTTTTACTGATCGCAGCTTTTTTCTTACCTCACCTTTACGCGCAAAATAAGATCACGACGCCAAAGGAGGCCATGGGCTATGATGCCGGAGAGGATTATTTTTTGGCCTCCTTTACACAATTAGTGGACTATTGGAAAAAACTCGCTCAGGAAAGCGAAAGGATATCTCTGGAAGAGATCGGGAAAACAGCTGAAGGAAGGCCTCTATACATGGCCATCATAACTTCCCCTGAAAATCAAAATAGCATCGAACACTACAGGGAAATTTCAATGCGGATGGCGCTAGCTGAAAGCCTGACAGACTCACAAGCAGAGGAACTGGCAAAAGAGGGAAAGGCCGTGGTGTGGATAGATGGAGGGCTTCATGGAACAGAAGTCTTAGGAGCTCAACAGTTGATCGAGCTTGTCTACCAGATGGTCAGTGGTAATGACGAAGAAACTTTGAGGATCCTCGACAACGTCATTCTCTTGGCCGTTTGTTCCAACCCTGACGGCATGGAACTAGTCGCTGACTGGTACATGCGCGAACCAGAGCCGACCAAGCGCTCCACCAGGGGGCTTCCCCGGTTGTACCAAAAATATGTCGGTCATGACAACAACAGGGATTTCTACATGTCGACCCAGGTCGAGACCGAAGCTCTCAACCGCATCCTTTACAGGGAATGGTTCCCCCAAATCGTGTACAATCATCACCAATCAGGGCCTGCAGGCTGTATCCTTTTTGCCCCGCCTTTTCGAGATCCATTCAATTATTGTTATGATCCCTTGATTCCTGTCCAAATTCAACTCCTAGGAGCGGCAATGCATACCCGTTTTGTCCAGGAAGAAAAGCCCGGGGCCACCATGCGGTCAGGAGCGAGCTACTCGATTTGGTGGAACGGCGGATTGAGGACAACCGTTTACTTCCACAACATGATCGGCATGCTGACCGAGACGATCGGAAATCCGACTCCGGTAGAAATACCTTTCATCCCTGACATACATGTACCTAACAGCGATTACCCTTTTCCTGTCGCTCCCCAGAGTTGGCATTTTCGCCAATCAGTGGATTATTCTATCACTGCTGACAAGGCCATCCTCGATTTTGCATCCAAGCACAGCGATGAATTTTTGCTCAACATCTATCGCATGGGCAAAAGATCCATCGCAAAAGGCAATACCGACAGCTGGACCATCGTTCCTAAAAACATCGAGGCCCTGCGGGATAAGATCCAGGCCGATCAAGCTCAAACAGAAGGACCAGGCCGGTCCCGTGGATTCCCTCTTAAATATTATGATATGCTCCACGATCCCACCACTCGGGATCCCAGGGGGTACATACTTCCTGCCGACCAACCCGATTTTTTGACCGCTACCAAATTCGTCAACACCTTGATCAAGAACGGCATCACCGTTCATCAGGCCAGCCAGGATTTTGAGGTTTTGGGAAAATCTTACCCGGCCAGATCCTACATCATCAAGTGTGCACAAGCTTTTCGTCCCCACGTGCTTTCCATGTTCGAACCCCAAAATTATCCCGATGACATTCCCTGCCCGGGGGAACCCCCGAGACCCACTTACGATATGGCCGGCTGGACTCTGGCGTACCAGATGGGGATTTCCTTTGACAGGATCCTGGAAGGATTCGACGGTCCATTCGAAAAAATACAAGGTTTCGCAGAGACTCCAGCTGGTAGCACCAGCCATGCCCGCAATGCTGTGGGATTTCTGTTGGACCACAGGATTAACGATGCCTTTATCGCTACGAACAGACTTTTGGAAAACAAAGAAGAGGTCTACTGGTTAAAACAACCCTTTAAAGCCAACGGAAAAAACTACGCGGCAGGCTCTGTGTACATTCCGAACAAAACCTCGACCGCAAAACGGCTGGAGGCCCTGTCAAACGAACTAGGATTGAAGTTCGAAGGGACTGACAGCAAGCCTGTGGGGGAAGCATACCGTTTAAAACCTCTCCGCATCGGCCTCTGGGACCAGTATGGAGGCTCGATGGCTTCAGGGTGGATCAGATGGCTTTTCGAGCAGTTTGAATTCCCATTCGAAGTGGTCTATCCCCCATCACTCGAGTCTGACCACCTTGCCGAACAATACGATGTCCTGGTGTTTGTCAGCGGAGCCATTCCAGGCTTGAGCACACAAGAAGCCCGGCAGTATGGCCGCTCCGAACCCATGAAGCCTGAAGACGTCCCCCCGGAGTACCGCAACCGGTTAGGGAATATTTCCGTAGATAAAACCGTGCCAAAAATTCTCCGTTTCCTGAAAGATGGAGGAACCGTTTTAACCCTCGGAAGCTCGACAGCTTTGGGTTTTCATGCCGGTCTCCCCATTAAAAATGCCCTGGTCGAAAAAACACAGGATGGAACCGAGAAGCCTCTATCGAGCGGACAGCTTTTTATTCCGGGTTCCCTCCTCCAGGTCCATCTTGACTCCAGTCATCCTTTGACATACGGGATGGGGGATAGGACAGATGTGGTATTCAGCAGAAGTCCTGTTTTCATGCTTCAGCCTGAAGCCCAGCTCAAAGGAGTTCGTCCGATAGCTTGGTTCGATAGCAAGACACCCTTAAGGAGCGGATGGGCATGGGGCCAGCACTATCTGGAGGACGGCATCGTAGTGATCGAAGCGACTATCGGGGAAGGGAAACTTGTGATGTATGGTCCAGAGATAGCCTTTCGCGGCCAGCCTCATGGCACGTTCAAGCTTTTATTCAACGGACTGTACTATGGACCGGCCACGGATGTCCGCTTGAAGTGATTTTTGTATCCAGATTGAACATCAGTTGGAATAATATCCCATGCGGTGGACAACCTTATAATCCCTTTCTTTCACCCTTACCGTGATCTTCTTGAACTGTCCATCTTTTGCATACTTTTGGGGAGAATAATACAGCAGGTAATAATTATCTGATGCCTCGATCGCACGTTTGAACGACGAGGCAGGATTCGCCGAGCTATCCACAAATCCTCCGGTTGCATCTGCCATTTCTCTGAAGGCACCATAAATGTCTTCGGACCTTTCTTGAAAATACACACCCTGCACATGCTCGATAGCTGGGGTCAAGAACAAAAAATGGATGGAAATCGAGGAATCCGCAAAGGCCTGTTTGACACGGTCCACATCGAAGGAAATGTTCCTGCGAGAAGTTTCCGACATGTCGTATAGCCCCTGGAGAACATGGGGCTTATCTTGATAGTAGGCTAAATATTTGTCTAGAATGCTGGGTTCAATCTGCGGGATGTACTCTCTCTCGTAGATCATAAAAACATACTTTTGTCCGGTTTCATTTTTCAGAACTCTTGCAAAATCCAAAAGCTTCGCCTGGTCCACACGCCTGAGCTTTCTGATCCTATCCAAAGTATTCAGGTATTTGGCGAGCTGTTTTTCAAAAGGCTCACGGCCATAACCGGGAAGAGTGTAATTATCCAATTGAGTGGTTTCATTTCCCGGACCCCCAGGAGAATTTGAGGATAAGGACCTAGCCAGACCGACCAACTCCTCCACAGCTCCTCGGTATTCGGCGTTGCCGACCATCGCATCTTTTCGCAAAAGCTCTTTAAGTTGTTGTGAAAGCTCTTTTTTTGACTGAAACTCCAGTACCTGATCTCGCAGCTTATAGGTGCTCATCGGAGTGACGATGACAAGACTATCGCCCGGGACCAAAACATTTTCGTGAAAATAGTCTATCGCATCTCCTATTTTAGGTGTGTATTCGGATATCTCGAAAAAGAGG
>Ga0307445_10001397_pt1 | contig 13601 bp, 11 predicted proteins | sample SalMarSW160330MG_FD_202147 | JGI IMG/M metagenome (GOLD analysis project Ga0307445, IMG submission 202147) | Salt marsh sediment microbial communities from the Plum Island Ecosystem LTER, Massachusetts, United States - SW1603-30 | ecosystem: Environmental > Aquatic > Marine > Intertidal zone >...
TCGACTGTGGTCAGGATTTGGGTCATGTCATAGGGTGTGTCCTGGTATGTGTCGCGGAATATCTCCAGCACGTCCTGGACCGATAGTTTTTTCTCGGCTTTGACCGACATCGGGAAATTCTCTCCGTTTGGGTCCAGGTTCAGAGAAGGTGCGACACGGCTCAATACCCGCCATTCCCGGCGCCGGCAGCCCATGCTGCGGCGTGAAGCATAGGCATAGCAAAACTCGAAGGCTTTACCGCTATCGGGATCCCACCATCCCAATTCCTGGGCGAGTGAGAAGACATTGTCGGAAGCCATATAATTTTCCTGGTCGTTGAGGTCGATCTGCCGGATCCGGCTGGCGTTGGCTGAGACACCCACATGATCGTCCGGGATGCGAACCGCAGCCCAAACCGCACCCAAGTTGCCCTCCCCAGGACCCAAGATCTCGAAGTGCCATGTTTCTTCAGGATCCGCGAAGGTGAAACATTCTCCATAATCATTGTATCCGTAGGTTTTGGTCAATTCATCAGCGATCCGGATAGCCTCGCGAGCTGTCCGTGCTCTTTCAAGGACAAGCCGGTAAAGCTCGGGGCAATCGATGATCCCTTCCTTGCTCCGGAGCTCCCTTTTTCCGCCAAATGTCGTTTCCCCGATAGCCAGCTGGTGTTCGTTCATGCAGGGGTAGGCGGTGTTGATGTAAGCGAAGGTTTCCGCCACTTGAGGGATCTCTCCTTTCTTGAGAGGGCGGTCCTTCGGGCCCTTGGTCCTTTTGGGTTGGAGATAAATTGGGGCCATGTCCCCTGGTTCGTGTTTTATGTGCGGCACGATGTTGATCCACGTCCTGTCTGAGGTGCTGTCGCAGGAGTGTGAGGTCATTGTCGAACCATCGACAGAGGCTAATTTTCCGACCAATATGCTGGTGCAGGATTCGATCGCAGGTTCGACATCATCGTTGACAATCCCTTCAGATTGAACGGCCGGTCCCTGGACGGCCAGCAAAAACAAAACAAGACATACAAAAAGTGTCAAGATCCACTTTTTCATCGGTTGACTCCTCTCTGAATGATTCAACATGCTTGTAGCACAACAGGAATGCATGGTCAAATTACTTATTTTTTGGCTGAAAACCGATTCGGTCGAAGGGATTGACCACACTGGTCGTTATGTTACGCAGATGGGAGTTGATCCGTTTTAGCCAGCGGACATAGAGGCCAAGCGCAGCTGCATCGCCCGGGCAGATATTCGTATCCCTCTCTTGAACGACCGCTTTGACTATTTCATCGCAACTATCGTTTACCCAAGCGTATTGATCCAATAACGCAAGTGCTGAATCCGCTTTTCCTTCTTCAAAGCACCTTTTGGTCTGGATAAAATTGTCTTCTACAGCCATCTCAATGCGTGCCAATTCCTCCTCGTATTTTCCTCCGTGCAGCTTTCCGGGATGATCGAGGGCGAGCTCCAACATGTTTTTGGCATAGTCTCCCAGTCGCTCGATGTCGATGATGATGCTGATCAACGCCAAACCTGAGGGTAAGTCAGCTGTACCTTGAACAGCCAGGTGATTGAACACCATGCGCCGGACCTCCCTTTCGTATTTGTTGACTTCTTTATCCTTCTCCTTCATCGAGACGTTGATCTCGCTGTCTTCCCTCTGTCTTAGATCGATCTTGGCTTCCAAACACATCGCCTGAACGATAGCCAGCATATCGAAGGATCTCTTGTATGCCCGGTCCATCAATGTATCCTTTTGGAATATTGCCAACCATTTTTTAAACATGGATATCTCTCCTCATCTTAGAATCGATATCAGGGTTATCGGAATCACAAAAAAGACGACGACGATATAGAGAATAGCTACGATTTTGTGTTTCACAGCGATCCCTGCAAACTTCTTGGCCAGTGTGATAGGGACGATCTTGAACGGCCACCAGATGATCATCCCGGAAATGTTGAACAGAAGGTGGGAGAAGGCGACGATGATTGCGGACAAGTTTCCCGTTACGAGCGCAGCCAAGATCGCCGTTACCGTGGTCCCTATGTTCGCTCCTAAAGTATAGGGGAAGATCTGCGTTAGTGTCAACAAACCCGCTCCTGCCATCGGGACGGCCAGAGATGTCGTGATCGAACTGCTTTGGACTAAGGCAGTCAGCAGCAAGCCCACCAGCATAGCCCTGAAGGCTGTCTTGAACAAGTACCGGTCGAACCAGGCTTCGGCTTTTTTGACAACCAAGATCTTCAAAGATTTCACCATCCCGGTAAGAGCGAGAATCAGGAGAATAAGAGATAGAACTAAAAGGAGCCATGGATAATTACCAAGAAAGCCTTTCAGAACTTCAACTAGGGGTTTTGTCAGAGTCTTGACCGGACTCAAAAATTTCAGCCCGCCGATGGTCTGGAATTTTTCTCCCAAGAATCCAGCTGCAAGTCCCAGAAAGTTGGTGAAATACTGGAGCGGAAACAACACCAGAACGGCCAGGACATTGAAGAAATCATGCACGATAGCGGCAGAAAGGGCCCGCCTGAATTCTGTCGCACGCCTAATCTGTGCCAGAGAGACAAGGAGATTCGTTACGGACGTGCCGATGTTGGCACCCATGACGATCGGGATGGCATTGGCCACATTTAGCGCGCCGCCAGCCACCAGCCCAACGACAATAGATGTCGTCGTCGAAGAAGACTGAATAATCGAGGTAGCAAGAACTCCGATAAACAAACCCACCAAAGGATTGGTGGTGGTGGCGATCAGGGATTCAGCGAGACCTTTCCCGAACATCTTGAGGGAAGCCCCCATCAATTCCAGGCTGAACAGGAACAAATACAGAAAAAACAGCAAAAAAAGGAGATTGAAAAGAATGATGTGCCGCTGATAGAAGTCGCTGATCGATTTCATCAGAAATCGCTTATATCACACCCCCTCCATCCTGTCAATTTATTGATTTATTGTTGCTTGGCTGTCATAACTAGTTGATATTAAAGTAATTGTCAAATAATTCACCCCTTTCTAGAGCCTTACAATATCCATTTTAATACCGAAACCGGCACTTTAAGGAATTAGGAATTTTTCAACACGTTTTTTCATTCCCTGACATGAAAAAACAGGTCTCTTCAGTTCGTTTTATTCCGCAAAACATCCGGTTGGATGTGCCATTCCAGGTTGTTCGGCGGTGTTACGGCAAGCTCAGGGGGCTTGGGCAATGCTTTTATTTGGGGGCAGTGATCATAGGCTACCGGGAAGGGGCGGCATGTTCCTCCTCTGTTCACATACTCCCACACGATCTCGCCATCCGGTTTTACCTGGAATAGCCTCCCGGTATTGTCCTCAGCGATAAAGGTGTTTCCATTGGGAAGCCTTTTCTGTGTGCCCATCGTCTTGCTGAAAAATTTGATGTTGGCATACCCCTCTGTCTCGTACTTCCAGACGATCTCTTTGGAAACCGGGTTGAATTCGATGATGAATGTTTGTCCGCAGTGGGTTCTGTGACGGGGAAAAAGCGAGTTGTCGAACAGGATGATATTCCCTTCTCCTGGTAGACCCTTCTCTATCATTTCCGGTTCATGACAATGGGCCAATCCTCCTTTGTAGTCATGGGTCCACTCCCATACGATTTCTTTCGTATCTTTATCCACGATGTAAAGGGTATCGATGTTTCTTGGATTGATCAGAATGTTGCCTGGTTTGAACCTTTTGTCCCCGGCATCGTACCATTTGTTCTCTGGAATTGGGTATATAGTGTTCATGTGAAGCCAGTCTCCTTCCGGAGTGACCGGGGAATATCTGTTCAGGTCCAGATGATTATAAGCATGCCATTCCCACACGATTTCATGGTCAGGGGTAACCTCATAGATGTCACCCCCCAATTGTTTCTCTTCGCTTCCTCTTTTCCGGAGGGGCCACCAGGGAGAAATTTCCACATCTTTGACCTGTTTCTGATATTCCTCAGGCAACGGTTCATGGGCAAGGAGCAACCTGTTATTGTTGGGGAGCCAGCGCATATCATTCATAGAATCGATCCCCTCATGTTTCCAAACGATGTTGCCATCCCAGTCATATTCGAAAAGTGTTTCATTCGGACCAACGTACAGCAGATGCCCGTTAGGCAACAGCCGGCATCGTTTATTGAAATGAGGAGCGACCTTCCATGTGTGGACTACAGTGCCGTTCATGTCGATAAGTCGGACATCCCCAGTGATCTCGCTTTTTGCGCGAACTTTGGCAGATGGGTGATTGCCAAGGGACGCATGATCGGCGATCAGGATATAACTGTTGTAGCATTCATCCGGTCTGTAGATGGTGGTTCCGGTCGGGAAGATCGTCGGATAGGCAAAGGTTAGATATGCCAGTGCCATTAAAAGTATTATTCTCCCGGTAGATGTCATGATTTTTTTGCTGTTCATTCCCTTCTCCTCTTTTTCTTTTTTTGATCGCGTCCTATTCTATTCCATCCAATTGTGCTTTGGCCAGCCTGAACATGTGATTAAAAAGAAAATCCCTTAAAAATTGCCTCCCCTTTCAAGCATTAAAAGGCCCGTTTCAATGATATTTTCCGAGATCCATCTTGATTCTCATGCTCTGATTTTATATATTGATATCACAAGCTGAAATTAAGGGAACCGAGTTCGGCATGCAAAGAGGCGAATATTTCTTTCGACATTAGCATGAACATAATGACCAGATGGCCAATATCTGAACGATAAGGGGAAAGCTATGATCCCAAGATGGAGCATTTTCATTGTTGTGTTGGTTGTTCTTAATTTTTTGGGAGGACTCACTTGGGGTGAAGAGTTCTGTGTGAGCAACGCCACACAACTCCAGAATGCTTTGACAGAAGCGGCAACTAACGGAGAAGATGACATCATCAGGGTAGATCAAGGAACCTATATAGGGAACTTCGTCTTCGATTCCTACGAAGGAAAAAACCTCACACTGCTCGGAGGATTCGATCCCGGTTGTGATACCCGGACGCCCGAATCCTCGAACACGATTCTCGACGGCAATCATACCGGCCGGGTTTTGTATATTAATAATCCAGGACAATTTCGGGGAGGGGATATCCATTTAGAGGGATTTACGATACAAAACGGGAGTACGGCCGAAATGGCGGGTGGCATCTATGCCGCATCCTGTGTGATGGGCACTCCCGGCCGTATTACCATCGAAGACAATATTATCAAAAAGAACTCGGCTTCAACCGGGGGCGGGATATGTGCCTATACGGATGACGAAGACTTCGGGCCTCTCCTTGCGGATGAGATGGATGTGACAATCAGCAAGAAGAAATTTCTGGGTAGCATTCCTCGACGAATTCGGGAACGGCAAAACGTTGCAGGCGATATCGTTATCATCAACAATAGAGTCGAGAACAATAATGGTGAGGGGATAGTTGCATCCACCAATGCAGACCTGATAGCCGGTTCCATCTCTATCGCTGGCAACACCATTACAGGGAATTCAGGAATCAGGACATCCACCTGGGGAGGAAGCACGGAAATTAATGGCAACATCATCTCCGGAAACACCTCGCTTGAGAGAGGAGGCGGTGTCTATTCGTCTAGCTATGCTGAATTTGGGGGAGGTGATATAACTTTTGTAAATAACATCATCACCGAGAATTCTTCTATTGAAGGGGGTGGTGTATACTCAAGGGCCGATGGAATGGAAGATGCCGGCGATCTTTCTCTGATCAACAACTCCATTTCTGGGAACCTTAGTTCTGAATTCGGCGGAGGAGTTTTTATAGAGTATCATACCAGCAGCGTGTTGAACCTATACAACAACATCGTCTGGGGAAACTCAGCCCCTGCCGGGGGGGATATCTTTATGAAGATGGATCCTGATGATTTATACGGGCTCGAATCCAACGGATTCAACAACGACTATACCGCTCTCGATGGAATCTGGTCAGATTGGGGAGGCAATATCCACTCCAATCCCAGGTTTCAAGATCCAGGAAACAATGATTTCCATCTGAAATCCACGTCTCCTTGCATCGATGCGGGGACCAACTCGGCACCCAGGTTGCCATCAGACGATTATGATGGCGAACCCAGGATATTTGACGGTAACGATGATGACACAGCTGTCGTTGACATTGGAGCGGATGAGTTTATCGGCGTTCCTCTGCAAACTCTAACCCTCCTGTCGTCCTATGGGGGGAGCACAAGTCCTGCAGCCGGAGAACATCTTTGTGCACAGGGAACAGAGGTTTCCATAACGGCCATACCCGATAATCATTTCAGATTCAGCCATTGGAGCGGATCTGTCTCGAGTTCGGTTAATCCGATAACCGTAACCATGAGTTCGGATATATCTATAAAAGCGAACTTTATCCGGAATATTTATCCGCCTGTAAACTTCACCGGGCAAAAGGTGTTGAACCGTTCTCTTTCACAGGCTGAATATATCAACGTCTTATCCTGGCAGCCTGATCCAAACAATGTGAATATAACGAAATACAGAATTTATCTGGTTGAAGGAGAGAGCAGGAATGTATTGGTTGAGCTAAACGCAGACACAGATCATTATTGGCATCGAAGAGTTGAGAAGGACAAACAATACCATTTTGCAATCTGTGCAGTGAATGATGAAGATAGAGAAGGAGACTCAGCGCTTATAACGGTTCAATAAAAAAGGAGCTTTCGCTATGAAAAAATCAATCATAACCATTGTAACCGTGGTCTTCTTATCAGGATTAGCAAATGCTACCGACATCATTATTGAAATGAAAGCACATTATTTTCATCCCTCTGAGAAAGCATTTAGAGATATTTATGGCGGGGGGATGATGGTTGGAGGCGAGGTAAGCATTGGTGTTTGGAGAGGACTTGAGGTGTGGTTTGGAGGAAGTTATTTTTCTAAAACAGGGGTATTAACGTTCACCAAAGAGGAGACGAAGCTCGAAATATATCCTATAGGAGGCGGATTGAAATACAAGTTATCAACAGGGATATTTGATCTGTATGCAGGAGCAGGTTTGAATTATTACCAGTATAAAGAGTCAAATCCTTTAGGGCTTGTGAGTAAGGGTGGATTAGGTTATATAGGCAAAATAGGGAGTTATCTAAAAGTCACGGGAGGATTTTTGATCGATTTTTATATAAATTATTCCTGCTGCAAGATAAAACCAGCTGATTTCAAAATAAATATTGGAGGAATAGAAGCAGGAGTTGGGATAGGCTTTTGTTTTTGAATTTAACGGAAAATCCTTTAGATATGTCTATGGAAAAAATCCCTTAAAAAGGGTACATTCATTAGGTTCATTTCACACGTTTCTCATATGAGTGGGCGGTTAGCACTTCTACCATAATTTCAGCAATTTTCAGTATTTTTTGTTACACAAGTGGCATATGGGGGTAGTCTCTAACCAGAGCAACAGATCATATGCGATGAAAGTGGGAATACATGAAATATTGCAGCGACCGGCCTTAAGAAATCCATTCGTCCTCTTTGAGCTCAGTTTTCCCAATTCGCTCTAACCGACAAAGGTGCTGAGGCATTTGGGAATATTCAAGTTATTACATATACGTAACAGTGATTCCATAGACCTGTAACGATGCTTCGGTGGTCTCGAATTTTAGTTCAATGAAATAATTACAAACTCCGTTGTTCACTTTTCGATAGGATGCCATTGGAGAACAACTGCTATCAACAATTCTTTGATTGTTGACACTGACCCCTGAAGAGGAACAGGTAAATAATACGTCATAGTCCCTATTGTAGTTGTTCACACGCACTAGACGACATTCGATGTTATAAAAACCATCATAATCAAAACAGATTAACGTGACGGCTTTGATGGTGACTTCATCTGGTAGATGTACCGCAGCATAAAGATATTTCGTGTTATTGATCTTATAGAGATATTCCCCACGGTTCCCTATAGTAAAAGAATTGGCATCCCCGTTACTTTCCACAAACTCAGCTGGACCTACCGTAATGTTTTCTGCACCAGCGGGAAATGTCAAAAAAAACAATAGCACAAAAATTATAAAAATGGATCTTTTCATATTTCCCCCCTTGAATTAATTTTATTTAACTAACAATTCAACTTACATTTTAACGTGGGCACCTTCGTGTGCCCCGCAGTTTTCACCTTATGCATCTTTTCTTGCTGAGATTCCTTTATTCCAATACCATAGTGAAAAATTAAAGTCAATATAGTGTATTCCTCTGTTATGGCAACGCATAACTTTCCAGTTTGGTTTTGTCTAGATCTCCCGTTCCAAGTGGCCGTTGTGGTGAAGAATAGGCTGATATCTTTCCCAAAACCAAGTTTCGTTTTATTCCTAAGAATAATTTAGACTGGATTTTCGCAACAGTGGAAAAAACTCATAAAAAGTGGTAAATTTGAGAGTTGATTTTTGCGGATAAAAACTAGGTGGGCGGTTAGCTCAGTTGGGAGAGCGCGGCGTTCGCAATGCCGAGGTCGTGGGTTCGAGCCCCATACCGTCCACCATTTTTTTAAAGGATAGATGCCATGAATAATGAGTTGCTGGTGTTGGCCGGAACAGCCGCTTCGATCGGATTTATCCACACTCTGCTGGGCCCTGACCATTACCTGCCTTTTATCGTGATCGGACGAGCCCGAAGTTGGTCACTTGTCAAGACGCTTTTTATCTCCTTCCTTTGTGGGTTGGGCCATGTGCTGAGCTCGGTGGTCATCGGCCTTGTGGGAATAGCTTTGGGCATGGCAATTTTCCGGATCGAGGGGATCGAGTCCTTTCGCGGGAGTTTAGCTGCATGGCTTCTGATCGGGTTTGGACTTGCCTATTTCATTTGGGGTCTTCATCGTGCCATTAAAAATAAGCCCCACAAACATCTTCATCTCCATGTCGACGGCGTAAAACACGAGCATGACCATACCCATCAGAAGGTGGCCCACTCCCATGTTCACGACGAAAAGATCAAATCGACCCTTACGCCATGGATCCTGTTTACCATCTTCGTGTTTGGACCCTGCGAACCCCTCATCCCTCTCTTGATGTATCCCGCAGCCAAACACAACATCGGGGGTGTTGTCTTTGTAACGATTGCCTTCGGAACGACGACGATCTTAACCATGTTGGCTATTATCGCTGCTGCTTCCTGGGGTGTTCGTTTTATCCGACTGGGCTTTTTGGAAAGATATGTCCACGCCATCGCCGGGGCTATGATCTTTATCTCGGGCATGAGTGTTCAATTCCTGGGTTTGTGAGGTTTAAATCCCTCTGGGGATCCTATGAGATTTATCGTTGACTGCATGCTGGGGAAACTGGCCAAATGGCTCAAGATCCTCGGATTCGATGCCCAGTTTTTCAGCAAGATCGAGGACGATGAACTACTGACTATTGCCAAGGATGAAGGCCGGATTCTCCTGACCAAAGACACTGCATTGATCCAACGAGCCCAGGATGTCGAAACCCTTTTTCTTGATAGCGATGAGTGGCAGAACCAAGTCCAACAGGTCCTGGACCATTTCCATCTCAGGGAGAACGTAGCCCCCCACACCCGTTGTATCGATTGCAATGTGCTGTTGAAACATCTGCCCAAAAAGAATGCGGAAAATCTCGTCTCCACCTTTGTTTTTGAAAAAGCCGATTCCTTCGTCCTCTGTCCGAACTGCGGCCGTGTGTTCTGGCAGGGAACTCACTTCAAAGATATGGAAGTCCAGCTCCAGGAAATATTGAAGAAAAAACCTTGAAACAAGTGTAAAATGGTACCGTATAAAATAAGTGTGGAGGATAACATGGAAAAACACGTCAATCTCCTCGGTATACTTTGGATAGCGCTCGGCGCCTTGACCTTTTTTGGAGGATTCATCGCTTTTTTCATCCTTTTTGGGATATCGTTCATTCCGGATATGGGCTATGAAGCACCTGTGATTCTCAGAACTGTGGGAATCGGGGTGGCCATTTTTCTTTTTCTTCTGTCCATCCCCAAGATCATTGCGGGCATCGGATTGATGAAAAGGAAGGAATGGGGGAGGATCATGACCTTGATCGTGGCTTTCCTGAGCATTTTAAATTTTCCCTTGGGAACGGCCTTGGCGATCTATTCCTTCGTCATCCTCGTCAAAGATGAAACCGTCCAGCTATTCAAACCTCAAGCGGATTAGCGCCAGCTGCGCACGATATTTTTGAATGTTTGACAGCTTAAAAGAGTGGCGAATCCATAACCCAGATTCTTAAGGGTCGATAAATGGAATTCTTCGTCGACCGTGGAAGTTCCGTCGGCCAGGAAAAAGATACGAAAATTCCTGACAAAGGCATCCCTGGCTGTCGTCTCGCAGCATAGATTGGTCATCACTCCTCCGATGACCAAATCTGTGACATCCAGTCCTTTTAACTCTTTCTCAAGCCCTGTTCCATGAAAAGCACTGTAAGTGTTTTTGTGGATAACGCGATCCTCTTTTCTGACTTTTAGCTCCGGAAGAAGGTTGGCCTCTTTGCTACCTTTGATGATCAGGTCAGGCCACCATCTCCCGAGCATTCCCTGGTCAACCTCAGAGTCGTGCCCGTGTTGGGTGAAAAGCAGGGGAATGTTTTTTTCTCTTATGACAGAGACGAGACGCACCACATTATCCAGTATGGGGTGGATGATCCCGCGGAAATATTCTTGGAGGTCGATCAAGAGCACCGCCATCCGGCCTTCCTCTGGATTCCAGTTGTGGGTATTGCATTGACGAATGATATCATCAGCGTTATTCATGCCAGTTCTCCTCAGGAATTATCATTTCACTGGATCGAGTTGAAGTATGCTTTCTGCAGCGGATTTGACTTTTTTTCGAGAGAAATACACCGGGAAATATTGGCCCTTGCCCCACGGTTCGAACAGGTCTTTGTAATGAAGACTTTCTGGATTTCCCGATTGGCCCGGGCAGTTCGTTCCCACGGTGTTGTTCCAGTCGCTACAATCTGCAATGATGCGAAAAGAGGCGCCTGAACTCTGGTTGTATCCGCTTCCGGTCATATTGACAGTGTATCCGCTTCCTCCCCTGGGAAAGGGCCCGATGTCAAATCGTTCTCGAAGATCGTCACTCAGAGCTTTGCTGAGCATGTGGCGAAGCGTGATGTGGTGGAAATTTTCTTGTCCATACTGCCAGAGAGACATATCGCTTCCTAAGCGTTCCTCAAGGTCCTCGATTCCTTGCTCCATACTTTTGATCAAAACCGCATCTTTTCCTTCAAGGCCCACCCCCAACCTCTCGTCTGGGCGGGCTAAAGATTCCATCATTATATTCAGCGGCCGGCCCGGGAGCAATTGCCTTTTTGCCTCAGATACCAGAAGGTCCCACACGTTGTCCCTCAGGCGGCGGAACCAGGCCATATAAATCGTTGCCTCTACGGAGTTTTCATCAAGGACGAAATCCCAGGCCAGCAGCATCTGAATCGCTTTTTCAGCCATCGCATCGCTCGAGTGGAGGTCCTTGAGATAGGGTACGAGGTTCCTGGCAGGAATGGAAAGATAGTCCTGTTGGAGTTTTTCCATATTCTCGAGAGAAAATTTCCCGCTCGATTTCAAGACCTCCTCGATCCGCATGAAACGGTAAGGTTCACTCCACAGGAAGCCCAAGGCGTAAGCGTATCCATCGGGAACATTGTTCTGGTTGGCTGTTGCCCAAAAACCTTCCGGCGGATTAAAAACGTGAGGAAGTTCTTCGATCGGAAGATAACCCTCCCATTCGTACCGTCCGTTGCCTGAGACAGGGAGGAGTCCTTTCCAGTTATTCCGGATGGGGGTGATGCCCACAGCCTGCCATCCGATGTTATTTTCTCTGTCGGCCCACACCATGTTTTCCGATGGCGTGTGAGAATATCTGCACGCTTCCCGGAATTCTTCCCAGTTTGTAGCCTGGTCCATCCGCAGGCTGGCGAGATACGGGGCTCCACCCACCTCAAGCCAGGCTGCCCTCAGGGCGTAAGCCTTGTGGTGCTCGCGGTCTTCTTGCAGGACCGGGCCATGCCGGGTGTATTTTAGGTCGACTGTAACGGAATCTTCGCCTTTTATTGGGATTGTCTCCTGGAAAATGGTCATTTCCTCCCAATTTCCCTGGTATTCGTACTGGTGCGGATTTTGGGGATTTGTGTCGTACACATAAAGGTCTTCCTGGTCGATGGCAAAGATCGTCAGCCCCCATGCGCCGTGATCGTTGTGTCCGATGGAAACGCCCGGAAGGGCCGGTTCGCCGCCGCCGATGACATGCCAGCCGGGAGCGTTCAAATGCACCCAGTACCGGAGGGAGGGGACCTGCAGGCTTCTGTGAGGGTCGTTGGCCATGAAGGGATATCCTGTTTCTGTGAGCCTGCCTCGCACCACCCAGTTATTGCTTCCCTGGAGCATTCCTGAATTCAAATCATAGATATCTTCAGGCTCGAACTGGACCGGTGAGCGCGAGGAGGAGTAAAGCTCCAAAATTTCAGATGAAATGAGGGATAAATCGATGCTTTCATCCGGCACCAAGTCAGGATTTCCTGGCTCGAGGTCCAGGAGTTCCCGGGTTTTTTCTTTTCCTAAGCGTTGGATAGATCGTGCGATGGAAACCTCTGTTCTGGCATTACGGAAAAGGCCATTGTGGCGGGATATCACTGTTTCAGGGGACCAGTATCCTGGTTCGAGACCCAAGAGCTTAAATTCTGGGGGGAGGAGGGAGGGTTCGGCTTTTGTGAGATCGATGTAGGCGTTTATCCCGCGAACAAAAGAACCGATGATCTCCTCTCCCTGCGGATGGTAATGACGGAGTTCTTTTTCCATGTCGACCCGGGCTTTTAGCAGTCGGGAACCTATGTCTTTTTCCAGCGCTCTGCGTCCCAGTATCTCAGCCAGGGTTCCTGTTGCCTGGCGCCGCCAGATCTCCAGTTGGAACAATCGATCCTGGGCCACATTGAATCCCTGGGCAAAAAAAAGGTCCGCCTGATTCTGTGCGTAGATGTGGGAGATCCCCCAACTGTCCTTTATGATCTCCACGGTTTGAGAAATTCCTTTTATTTCCAGAATTTCTGTTGGGGCGGAAAGCTTCGTGCGGCAGGAAAGACCGATAAAAAGGAGGAAAATGACGAGAGAAATAAAAGAAAGGGAAAAAAACCGAGCTGCCTTATTTTTTTTTATGGTCATCATGGACTCCCTTATGGTCATTTGGATTAGGCCATGGGAGAGGTATAGCATTTTTTTTCGGAAGAAAAAAGAGGCGTATTTAGAAAATTTATGTCAAAAGCCAAATAATTTGAAGTTTAACGTAAAATTGGGCAACCGGATGGGTCGTTTTTCCGTACAATTGTAGTGATGTCGATAAAACGAAAAAAATTTTAAGTTTTTGAGGAGAAAAAATTGTGATGAAGAACGTGCTTTTGCGGATCGGATTTATTGCCCTCATATCTATTAATATTGTGATTAATACAGGATTTGCTTTGGAAAATATGGCTCAAGAGGAAAACCAAAAGGAGCGGCCCAAACCAAAGAACTATACCGTTTCGGCGGCCACTTCCCCGATCAAAGTGGACGGAAAATTGAGCGAAAAGGCCTGGGAGGATGCGACTGTGATCAAGATACTCTACGAATGGTTGCCAGGGGATAATATCCCTGCTCCGGTGGATACCGATTGTCTGGTGACATTCGATAGGAATTATTTTTATATCGCATTCCGC
>Ga0307445_10001398_pt1 | contig 13601 bp, 12 predicted proteins | sample SalMarSW160330MG_FD_202147 | JGI IMG/M metagenome (GOLD analysis project Ga0307445, IMG submission 202147) | Salt marsh sediment microbial communities from the Plum Island Ecosystem LTER, Massachusetts, United States - SW1603-30 | ecosystem: Environmental > Aquatic > Marine > Intertidal zone >...
GAAGGTGATCGAACTTCCCAGCAGCAGCTTGCTGACCATGTTCGGGGCCGGGCCGCCGGGGACTAAGGCCGACCAGCCGGGCATGAAAAAGGCCCCCTGCGCGTAAAAAGCCACGACCTCGGAGGGCTTGAAGGTAACGCCGAGGTCCGGCTCCACGCCCGAGAGCTGGCCGTTTTCGTCCGTATCCGAGTAGATCCACACCCCGATTTCCGGGATCCAGGTCTGATTGATCTCAAGTTCGCCGGTGAGGCCGAAAGCGAACACGCCCGAGTACTGTTGATATTTCGGGCCAAAGATGTGGCTGTCCACATAGGTGTAGGGTCCGGCGCCGTCCTGGATCTTGGAAAAGAAGCCCGGACCCGATCCCACCAGGTCGTTCGGGCTGACGAAGCCGTAATTGCTGACCGCGCCCAGGTTGTCGTAACTGATGCCGCCGGTGTAGATCACGTGGCCGCCCACCGCGAAGCCCAGGGTACTGGACGACTGCATGCCGAATTCGCCGTCCACTTTCAGGCCCAGGGAAGTGGCATTGATGGCCGTGTCCGCGGCGGTGCGGGCCATGGCAAACTGGAGCCCCAGCTGCGCGCCCAGGTCGAAATAACTCTGGCTGCCCACCGGCAGGTTCATGAAATACTTGGCGCCGGTCCAGATGTTGGAGTTGATGGTGTCCCGGGGAGTTCCGGGCAGCCCGGTGTTGGGATCGATCGGCGTAACCGTCACCGGCTCGGTTCCGAGAAGGAGGTAGGCCTTCAAGCCCATGCTGGGCCCGAAATAAAACACCGGCGCCGCGCCCACCATGCCGTCCAAGGTGCTGCCCCAAGGCGAGAGCAGCGCGGTCTTGGCCACGAAAAAGGCCAAGTCCACGCCCGGGAACAGCAAGCCTAAGCGCACCGCGTCGTTTTGAAAGCCCAGGAGCAGGTCGTCCTTGTCGCCGAAAACCTGGCGGCCCAGCTGGATGTAAAAGGAACCCTCGCGGAATTTTCCGTACAGCTCATTGACCTTGAGCGTGGGATAGGTGATGTTGGCGTAGCCGGGTTTTTCCACGTCCGCGAAAATCCCGATCTTCGTCTTGCTGTCGAACACGTAGGCGATCATGGCGCGATAAACGGGATAGAAATACCAATCCGAGGTGCTGCCATAGTCGGGGTTGCCCAGGTCGAAGATCTTGAGGTCCAGGAGAAAATTGGTGGCCAGGCCCGATTTCATCTCGGTGATGCTCTTGAACACGGGCAGATTGTCCAAATCGGGCGTCGCTTTGGCCCAGGCGGCGCCGCAACTGAATACCGCCAACACGGCTGCAAGGCAAAGTAACTTTTTCATGCGTGGCGTTCCCCCTTTGTGATGTGTGTGGCTCATGACATGGGTGCAAACACGGCAGGCTGGATAATATTAACCCCTAAAACCGGAGGCTCGTCAAGATTTTTGTTGGCTTGGAAAAACGGCTAGCGCCAGGTGGGCACCACGTGGTCGTAATAACTCTTGGTCAGGTTCCGGGCGTGCTTGCCGTCGGAATCCATGACGAAGATGTTCCAGGCGTTTTCCCAGCGCGCGATGTAGGCGATTTTGCTGCCGTCGGGCGAGAAGATCGGGTCGTCCTTGTCGAGGTCGTCGTCGGTCACGCGATAGTACTTGCGCCAGTTCAAATCGAAAATGTACAGCTGGCGTTGATTGTGCGCCAGCACGTCCGAGGAAAAAACCAGCTTGTCCCCCAGCGGCGAGAACACGGGGTCCCCGCGGTAGCTCACCTCATCCGTCTCGATCAGCATGGAGGGCTGCCGCGTCTTAAGATCCAGGATAAATATTTCATTGCGGTTGTGCATGGTGGATTCGTAGGAAATTTCCCGGCCGTCCGGGGAGAAGCCGTAACCATGGCTGTCGCCGAAGGTGTTGGTCAGCTGGTGCAGGTCGCTGCCGTCGGCCCTCATGACGGCCAGCTCCGAGGAGCCCTGCTTGTGGATGGTGCACAGCAACTGGGAGTTGTCCGGACTCCAAAAGGGGTTGGTTTTATCGGGGCCGCCGAAGGTCAGCTGGCGGATCGCGCGCGTATCCAGGTCCAGAACGTAGATCTGGTAAACTCCCTTGTCCCGGTTCGAGGAAAAGGCCAGGCGCGTGCCGTCGTAGGAGAAATGCGGATCGCGGTCGAACGCCTGGGATTCGGTCAGGCGTTCCAGGTTGTGCCCGTCGGCGTCCATGATGAAAAGCTGATAATAGTGGCCGTCGGTGCGGTTGGACGCGAAAGCGATCTTGCGCAGGATGCCGCCGCCGGCCGGCGTCGGCGTGGGCATGGGCGTGGAAGTGGCAACCGGCGGAATGGGCAAAGCGGGTTCGGCGGCGATATACCGCGCCTTGGCCCGGGCGGGCGCGAGTGCGGCTGGTTTGACTTCCAGCGGCTCCACGCTGCCGGCCGGCGGAATTTCCACCCGCGGCTGACTGGGCGCAGGACGGTATCCCGGTCCGAAAAGAAACAGCAGGAGAAGAAACAGCAAGGCCAGGAGAGTTAAAATCCTCAGGAGAGAACCATCGCTGTCCTCAGCCCGCAAATTAAAAAATTTGGATTTCAATTTTCCTCCACCAATGCTGGTACTCTCGATTGCCATACTACACAATATCTGGATGTTGGTCAATTGTAAAAAACATAAAAAACAAAAATTATTTTGATTATGCGTTAATTGCTTGTCGTAGTTAAAGCTGCGATTTAAGCCGGGCGATCAAACAACGGGATACCACTATTTCACCCTGCAGGCCTTATCTCCAGGTTGGAACCACGTTGTCGAAATAACTTTGGGTGAGATTGGCACTTTCACGGGTCTTGATGTTCAAGACGAAAATATTCCAGGCATTCTCCCACATGGCCACGTAAGCGATCAGCGTGCCGTCCGGTGAAAAAATCGGATCATCCTTGTCCGTCAGGTCCTGCGTCAAGGGGAAATACTCCTTGGTCTCCAGTTGGTACAGGTACAACTGCCGCACCTTGGGGGTCAGAACATCGGAGGAGAAAACCAGGTACTTGCCCCGGGGCGAAAAGACCGGATCCCCGCGGTAGCTTTTATCGTCCGTCTGCAACAGCATGACGGACTGGTGGTTGTCCAGATTGAGCGCGAAGATCTCGTTGCGGTTGTGCATGGTCGACTCAAAGGAGACCATCTGCCCGTCCGGGGAAAAACCGTACCCGTGACTGTCGCCGAAGCTGCTGGTGATCTGGCTGATGTGGCTTCCGTCCCGATCCATGATCGCCAACTCCGACGAGCCTTTTTGATAGAGTGTGAACAGTATTTTCGTGTCGTCCGGGCTCCAGAACGGGTTGGTCTTGTCCTCCAAGCTGGTGGTCAGCTGCCGGACCTGCCGGGTGGCCAGATCCAGGACATGGATCTGGTAGATGCCGCCGTCCCGGTTCGAAGTGAACGCCACCCGGCGGCCGTCATGGGAGAAATGCGGATCCCGGTCAAAGGCGGTGGAGACGGTCAGGCGTTTCACGTTCCGGCCGTCCGCATCCATCATGAACAACTGGTAACGGCGGCCGTCCGCCCGGTTGGAGGCGAAAGCAATCTTGCGCAGGCCGCCGCCGGGCGGGGTCGGCGTTGGTTGGGCGGTGGCGGTGGCGGTGCGGGTGGGCCGGCGCGGCCGGGGCGTGGCGGTGGCCGTGCGCGTGAAGGTCGGCTGCGCGATGTGCGCAACCGGCGTGGGGGTCGGCGCCGCCCCCGCCGGCTTCTGCCGGGGACCGCACTGGCATTTGTAAAAAGGAAATAGGAGCAGCAGGAGGGCCAGCAGGACGACGGCCGGGAGGACGAATTCGTCTTCCTCGAACCAGGTACGGAGAGGTTTCACTTTGGACTCCTTGACGCCGCAACCCGGACCCGCGGTTTCACGCGGACGCTTTCGCCCGAACCCACGCCCTCAGGGCGAATCCGCTTCGATATCCCGGCCTGCGGGCCTGGGCGTCAAACCCAGGCGAAGGGCGATACGTTTCATGTCCTCCCAGACCTGGCGCTTGTTCTGGGGGTGATAGAGCAGGGCCGCGGGATGCAGGGTGGGAAACACGGGGATCCCCTGAAAGACGAATTCGCGGCCGCGCAGGCGGCCGATGGGCTGGGTGCTTTCCAGCAAGGTCTGGGCGGCGAACGTTCCGAGCAGGCAGAGGGCCTCGGGCTTGAGCAGTTGCAGCTGCTGCAGGAGGTAAGGCCGGCAGGCCGCGATTTCTTCCGGGAGGGGATTGCGGTTCCCCGGCGGGCGGCACTTCAATACGTTGCAGATGTAGACCTGTTCGCGTTGCAGGCCGATGGCCGCGATGATCCGGGTGAGCAGCTTGCCCGCGGCCCCGACAAAGGGCCGGCCCTCCCGGTCTTCCTCCGCGCCGGGGGCCTCGCCGATGAAAACCAGACGGGCGCGCGGATCGCCCTCCCCGAAAACGGTTTGGCGCCGGTCCCGGAATAAAACACATTTCTGACAGCCGGCCACGACCTCGGCCAGGCGGTCCAGCGGTTCGGAAGCGGCGGGACCTCCCGCGGTCCCCTGCCGGCGGGACCGCGGGCGCTCGGCCCGGCGCAGCGGCGGCCGGAAAAAACTCACCCCCGGCTCGCCTGCTTCCTCCAGCTGCCGCAGCAGCTTTTTCATTTCCGCCACGGTCGCCAGCAGCTGCTGCTTGGGAGTGCTCATGGTCTCTCCTCCGGAAGCCGGCGCGGCGGAAAATCAAGTATGAGGGAAAACAGATGGGTCAAACCGCTGCCGGGAAGGCGCTCGCCGGCCAGAGCGTAATCCAGGCGCGCCTGAAACAAGGGCTGCCGGATCATCACGACCCCCGCTCCGGCCGTGAAGCGCGCCTGATCCAGGCCCGCGCGCAGCGTCAGGACTTCCCAGGGCTGGTACTCCGCTCCGAGACGATAGCTGACCTGGGCCACCCCGGCGCCCGCATGGGAAAATTCGATCCCGCCTTCCGCGGCCACGCGCAGCCTCTCCGGCAGGACGCGCCACTCCACGCCGCCGCGCGTGCAGGTGGGCAGGCGGTCCACATGCCCGTCGGGCCAGGACAAGACGCTGTAGAGGTCCTGCAGCACGAGCCCCCAGCGAATCGCGTCGATCCGGTGCCAGACGGCCAAATCCCAACCGCTGCCCAGGGCGGAATCGGCGTCCAGGTTCTGATTCAGGATCTTGAAATTGCACCCCACGGCGATATCTTCGGACACCTGCGAGGCCGCCGACAGGATATAGGCATTGTCGGAGGCGCCGAACAGATAATCCGGCTCCGGGCGGTTGTACGTCCGGGCTTCAATGTTTTCGCCGGCGGAAAAATGGATCCAGGACAGCCCCAAAGCGAACTGCCGGGGCCCGGTGCCCCAGCGGCCCGTTTGCACGTAATTCAAGAAATTCAAGGCCCGTTCCTCGCCGAGCACGGCGGTTTGCGCGCTCAGGCCGGAGCCGGCGAGAGCGGCCAGGGCCGCCGGGTTCCAGTAGGCGGCGGTGGCGTCCGTCACCGCCGCCGTGTAGGCGTTCCCCATGCCCAAGGCGCGGGCGCCGATCCCGTCCCGGAGATAGGGCGAGGCGCCTCCGCTGGTTCCCGTCGCCGCGGCCGCCGCTCCGGGCAGAGCCAGGGAGCAAACCACGGCCAGGACCCGTTGCCATGAAGTGCGTGCCGCGTTGGGCATGCCGGGATTCCCACCTTTGCGCATGCGGTTAATTGCCGACCGCGATCTTGTTCGTATATCTCGTCCCGTCGATTTCCAGGCAATACGGATAGACGCCGTTGGCCACGGGATGCCCCAAGTCATTGCGTCCGTCCCATCCGATCACGCCGCCGGGCCATAGGGCCGCGGCGGGTATTTCCTGGTCGTGCACCAGTTTTCCCAGCGCATCAAAAATCCGCAGCCGGGCGCCGGAGACGGTCTGGCCGCCGCGGATGGGCAGCAGGATGTAGGTCATTTCGCCCACACCGGGCCGGAACGGATTCGGATAGTTGTACGACGCGGGCCCGGAGCTTTTGGGCTGAAAGGTGGTGGCCAGCGTCAAGGCGCGGTACAGGTTCATCCGGCCCCAGCCGAGGTAGGGATTCCATCCCTGGGAGTAGTAGAAAATCCCGGTCTTGTCCGCCGTGGCGGTCAAGCGACTTCGGACCTCTTCGGGGCTCAACCCGGGATCCTGCGTCAACAACATGGCGGCGGCGCCGGCGACCATGGGCGCGGCCATGGACGTTCCGGCTTGCCCGGCATAGGTCCCTACCCCGGCGTTGGGAAAGGTGCTGTAAACGGCCTGCGCGAAATCGCCGGAGGCGGAGGGCACGCCTCCGGGAGCGGCCAGGTCGATGAAGTCCCCGTACTCGGAGTACCAGGCGCGCGCGCCCGTCGAATCGCAGGCGGCCACCGCGATGACGCTGCCGTAGGCCGCCGGATAAATGACGGGATTGTACGGCCGGCCGTAATCATCCACCGCATCGTTGCCGGCCGAGGCCACCACCACGCAGCCGCGGTTGAAAACGTTCTGGATCGCGTCCTGCAGGACCTGTCCGGCGGCCGTCCCGCCGGAACTTAAGTTCATGACCCGGGCGCCGTGATCCGCCGCCCACAGCAGGCCGCGGGCAATGTCATAATCGTAGCTCACCCCGTCCGAGGAAAAAACGCGTACGGGCATCAGGCGGACGGAATCGGCGCAGGCCGTGCCGGCGATGCCCAGGTGGTTGTTGGTGCTGGCGGCGGCGATGCCGGCCACGTGGGTCCCGTGACCGTAATACGGGTCTCCGGCCCCGGCCGGATCTTCGTTCCCGTTTTGCGCGGGATCCACGTAATCCACGCCCGCCACCAGGCGCGCGGCCAAGTCCTCGTGGGCCAGCATGATCCCCGTGTCCACGATGGCGATCGTGACCGGCGCGCCGGCAGGCAGCAAGCTTTCGGCGAACACGCGGTCCGCCTGGATCTGCTCCAGCCACCATTGCTTGCCTGCCTGGTATTCCGGATCGTCGGGGCCCTGCAGCAGGGGCGCGAGCAGCCGGCGCTGGTAATTCGGCTCCACGTACCGGATCAGCGGCGAGGCCAACAGCCGCCGGATGATCTCGCCCGAATTGTGGCCGGCAGGCACGCGCACGCGCGTGACCGCGAGGGGCTCCAGGGTCCCGAGAATCTCCAAGCCCTCGCGGGTCAGGAGGGTACGCTGCAGGTTTTGGGGCGTCGCGGAGGACAAGGACAAGCGCCGAGCTTCGGCGGCCAGCGTTTCCGCGGCCGGCCGGGCCGCGAATTTTACCAGGAGTTCTTGGGGACGGGCATCCTGTGGGCCCGGCGGACGGGCGCCGGCCGTGCCGCCCAACAGCAGCAGCACGCCCAGCCAGAAGGCCGTGGAAATCCGGCGGGATAAAATCACGCGCAAGGGTCCCTTTGTGGAGATCAGGTTGGTTTCCGGTCCAGCAGGTTCTCCAACCGGTCGATCACGAGTCTGGCGATTTCGGTTTTCGGCTGCCGGGGAATTTCCCAACGCTGCCCCGCCGCATCCAGGAGCAGGGCGGAGGTCTCCTCCGAGCCGAAGGCATCCTCCGGGCCGGAGGCGCGGTTCACCACGATGAGGTCCAGGTTTTTTGCCCGCAATTTTTCCCGTCCCGCCGGCTCCGGGTCTTCGTCCGTTTCCGCCGCAAAACCCACCAGCACCCGGCCGTTCTTTTGCCGCCCCATTTCCTCCAGGATGTCGGGATTCCGCTCCAACTCCAGCTGGCGGCGGCCGTTTTGCTTCTTCAGCTTGTCGGGGTGGGTCTCGGCGGGCCGATAGTCGGCGACGGCGGCGGCCGCGATGACGGCCTCCACCCCGGGAAACACCTCCCGCGCCTGCTGGTGCATTTCGCGCGCGGTGGTGACCCGCAGAATCCGCACGCCTTCCGGCGGGTCCAGGGTCACGGGTCCGGAAAGCAGCGTCACCTCGGCGCCCCGGCGTTGGCATTCGGCCGCCAGGGCGTAGCCCATGCGGCCGCTGGAACGGTTCGAGAAAAACCGGACGGCATCCCACGGCTCCCGGGTGGGGCCGGCCGTGATCAGGATCTTTTTCCCCGACAGGCTGCCGCGCGCCTGCAGGAGGTCGCGGACCGAGGACAGGATCTCCGGCAGGGACGCCAGCCGGCCTTTGCCGGAGTCTTCGCAGGCCAAGGCCCCGGTCTGCGGCTCTACGAAGCGGTGGCCGCAGGCGGCCAGGCGCCGCACGTTTTCCCGGGTCAGGGGATTTTCCCACATGCGCGTGTTCATGGCGGGCGCCCACAGCACGGGGGCGGAAGTGTCGAGAAGGACGGCGCTCAACAGGTCGTCCGCCCTTCCCTGGGCGCAACGCGCCAGCAGATCCGCGGTCGCCGGAGCGACCACCACCGCCTCGGCCCACTGGGCCAGGCGGATATGGGGCAGCGCCGTTTGGGCGTCGGAAAACAGGTCGCTGGCCACAGGCCGGCCGGTCAGGGTGCGCAGGGTCAGGGGCGTGATGAAACGGCAGGCGTTGGGCGTCATGACGGCGGTCACTTCCGCGCCCTCCCGCACGAGCAGCCGGGCCAGTTCCGCCGCCTTGTAGGCGGCGATGCTCCCGGAAATGCCCAGGATGATCCGCCGGCCGTACAACATCGTCCCTAGTCCTCGGTCCCGGGTTGCGGGCTCTTCTCTTTTTCCTGCAGGTAGACCCGCAGCGCCGCGGTGGTGACTTTTTCGTTGGCCGCCAAGTCCACGGTGGCATCTCCGTCCGAGATCTTCTTGGCAATCACGGACATCAACGTCACCGCTTCATATTTGCTTCCGATCTTGTCGATGACTTTTTCAAAATTCAGGCTGTGCATGCTGATTCCTTCCTCCCTGGCTCGAATGCCCGGTCCTTCCGGGCTTGGGGTTTATTCCACCCGCCGCCTTGGGCCCGGCGGCCGCGGAAAACCGGGTGTTTTAGCGCGGGACCTGCCGGAGACGTTCGGCGGTAATAATGGCCTGGATCTGCTTGACCGCCACCGGCAAACGTTGATTGACGACGACGTAATCGTATTGGGATGCCAACGCCAGCTCCCCGCGCGCGTGCCGCAGGCGCTGGCGGATGGTTTTTTGGCTGTCCGTGCCCCGCCCCCGCAGGCGTTCGGCCAGGACCCGCAGAGACGGCGGACGGACGAAAATCAGCACCGCTTCGGGCGCCTGGCGTTTCACGGCCAACCCGCCTTGCACGTCAATCACCAGGATCACGTCGCGGCCGGCGCTGCGCTGGCGCATGACTTCCGCCTTGGGCGTACCGTATCGGTGTCCGTGCACGACCGCCCATTCCAAAAACAGCCTCCGCCGGATTCTCTCCTGAAAGGCCGCTCCGTCGAGGTAGAGATAATCCCGGCCCCGCCGTTCGCCGGGCCGGGGGAGGCGCGTGGTCGCGGAACGGCTGCGGACCAAACGCGGATCGTGGCGCAGGAGCGTCCGGCAGATGGTGGTCTTGCCGCCACCCGAAGGCGCGGATAAGACGATCAACAGGCCACGGCACCTCATTTTTTCCTGCGCCCGGGCCGCAATTCCTGAGGCGGGTCCTCCGTGGCTTCGCCCGCAAACCGCTGGGAAATGGTCTCCGGCTGCAGGGCGGAAAGAACGACATGATCCGAATCGGTGACGATGATGGCCCGCGTCCTCCGGCCCTGGGTGGCGTCGACCAGTTTGCCGGCATGGTGCGCCTCTTCGCGCAGTCGCTTGACCGGAGAGGAGTCGGGCGCGATCACGGCCACCACTCGCTGGGCCACCACCACGTTTCCATACCCGATTTGGATCAGGGACAGGTTCATGTTGCTTTTCATGCCGGAAGGCACCTCCCCCTTCGCAGCCGCCCCCTGGTTTCCGGCCCGCGGCGTGGCTGGGGGGTGGCGCGGGGCCTATTCCAGATTTTGCGTCTGTTCGCGGATCTTTTCCAATTCCTCTTTTACGGCCACCACGCGGTGGACGATGGCGGCCTCTCCCGCCTTGGCGCCGATGGTATTGGCTTCGCGGTTCATTTCCTGGAGCAAAAAATCCAGGCGCCGGCCCACCGGCTGGCGCATCCGCAAAAAAAGGCGCATTTGCGCAAGATGGGACAGTAAGCGAACCACTTCCTCGGTGATGTCTCCGCGGGCGCTGTTCGCCGCGCCTTCCGGTTGTCCGCGGCGGCCGGCCGCCGGGTCGGCAGCGGACCGAAGAGCCCGCCGGGCCAGTTGCCGGTTCCGGCGCCGCGCGCTTTTCTGGATTTCCAGCACCGTCCGGCGCACGGTCAGCATTCTCTGGCGCATGTCCGCGGACAGGCGGCGGCCTTCGGCCTGGCGCATGGCCCGCAATTTTCCCAAGGCCCGGGTCAAGGCCGTGTCCACCAGCCCCTGCAGCGCCTCGGCCCTGGCCGGCCGGTCCTCCAGGCGCACCACGCCCGGCAGGTTCGCAATCCAGCGCAAATCGGGCGCCCCCGGCAAGCGCAGGCGCGCGCCGGCAGCCCGCAGGGAGGCGGCGTACTGCCGCGCCAAGGGGATGTCCACGACCGGCAGGCGCAGGCCCGGCGCGTGGTTCAACCAATTCACGCACACTTCCAGGTGTCCGCGCTTCACCGCGGCGCGCAGCTTTTGCTTCAAGTGCGCTTCCAGTCCCCAGAAACCGGACGGCAGGTTCAGGACCGCTTCAAAATACCGGTGATTGACGCTCTTCACTTCCACCGCAACACCCAGGCCCCTGGCCCGGGCCTCGCCGCGTCCGAACCCCGTCATGCTCAGGCTCATCAGGCATCCTGCTCCCGGCCGTTGCCCCGTCCCGGATACAGGTCAATGGCCAGGGCGACTACAGCGCCCAAGCCCAGGAAGCCGAAAAGATAGGTGGCGGTGACGCCCACCAGGAGCCCCGCCCCCTGCCCCACTCCCAAGAGCAGGAATACGGCGGCCGCGGACAACACCGCCATTCCGATCAACAACAGTTTCACCTCGGCCCAGCTGGTGCTGGGAATTGCTGGTTTTACGGCCATGGTTTAGTTGTATCCAGACGAGATTTGAAAAGGGCTTGAACCGCTTATTCTATCAGTATTCCGGGTTTTGTCAACCCCATCTCCCGGCCGGGGCCGCCGGGAAAACGCCTAATAGATCGACCCGCAGGGTTGCACCAGCAGCTTGATGCCCTCGCCCGGGTAGCGCTTCCGGATCCGGGACACGTGTTCCGCGAGGCCGGTTTCCCAGGCCGCGGGGCCGGCAAACATGTACAGGGCGTTGACGGCGGGCCAGACCTCGTCGTTTAAATGCGGGCCAGAATGCCCGCTGCCTTTGACGTCCTCCCAGTGCGTATAGGCCCTGATCCCCATTTGCTCCAGCAATTCGGCCACGTCACTTTCCAGCGCCGCGTTGTACGCGAGCCAGTACAGGCGCAGATCCGGTGCCGGCCTCGCCTTGACCCGCCCGGATTTTTTGGGAGTGCCCGGATTTTTCATGTGCCACCTCTTTTTCGGCCGTCACGCGCGGCGGAGTTTATGCCTTTTTCTCGAAGCGTTTCAGCCGTTCTTCCACCAGCGTATACAGGAGGGGGATGAAGACCAGCGTCAGGACGGTGGAAACGCTCAGCCCGAAAATGACCGCCACCGCCATGGGGGCTTCCGTTTCCCCCCCTTCCCCCAGGCCCAGTGCCATGGGCAGCATGCCCAGGATCGTGGTCAGGGTGGTCATCAGGATGGGCCGGAGACGCGTGCGGCCGGCGGCGGCCACCGCCTCCAGCAGGGGCTGCCCGCGCCGCCGCAGGATGTTGGTGAAATCCACCAGCAAAATGCTGTTGGAGACCACGATGCCCGCCATCATGATGATGCCCAGGAAGGAAACCACGGACAAAGTTTGTCCGGTCAACAGCAGGCCCCAGATGACGCCGATGATGCCGAGCGGCACGGCGAACATGATGATGAAGGGATCGAGCAGGGATTCGAACTGGGCCACGAGCACCATGTACACCAGGAGCACGGCCAGACCCAGGGCGAAGAGCAGGTTGCGGAAGGCGTCCAGCATGTCCTGGTAGGTGCCGGCCACCTTGATGGTGAACTGGTCGGGAACCGTGATCTGGTTGCGGATCCGGCGCTGGATCTCGGCGGCCACGTCGCCCGGCGCCCGGCCGCTGACCTGGGCCGAGATCGTGATGATGCGCTCCTGGTTCTTGCGGTCGATGGTCACCGGGCCTTCACCGGTGGCGATTTTGGCCAGGCTGGCCACCGGCACTTTTTCTCCGAGGGGCGTGACCACGAAGACGCGCCGCAAATCCTGCAGGGTCGCCCGGTCCTGCTCGCGGTACCGCACCAGGATGTTGTATTCCTTGCCCTTGACCGGATCGCGGTACAGGGAGGCGACCGTGCCCGCCATGGCGGTTTCGATGGACTTGGAAACCTGCGCCAGGGTCAGGCCCAGGTCCGCGACCCGCTCCCGGTCGATTTCGATCCTCATTTCGGGCAGGCCTTCCTCGCGCGAAATTTCCGGATCGCGGACGCCCTTGACCTTGAGCATGAGGTCCTGCACCCGCTGCGCCAAGTCCCGGGCGGTGATCAGGTCGTACCCCTGGATTTCCACCTGGATGGGCGCGCCGCTGTTCAAGCTGCCCATGCCCTGGTCCGTGCTCAGCCGGATTTCCGCTCCCGGGATTCCGGCCAGCGCCGGCCGCAGCGATTCCAGAACCTGGTCCGTCGTGCGCTGCCGCTGGTTGCGCTTGACCAGCTGGATGCTCATGGTGCCCGCGTGGGAGCCGGAAATTCCGCCGAAAATCGAGGCCATGGCGCCCATGCCCTGCCCCTCGATGCCCACGCGGCTGAAATTTTCCTTCAACTCGGGCACCTGCTTTTCCAGGATGGCCTGGATGCGCTCCATCACGCGGCTGGTGTCCTCCAGGCGGGTTCCGATCGGCATTTTCAGGCTCAGGCGGATGCTGCCCTGGTCGGCGTTGGGGATGAATTCCGTGCCGATTAAGGGGATGAGCATCAGGCTGAAAACGAAAATTCCGATCACGGACAGGATGACCCGGCGGCGGTGGCGCAGCGCGGCCGCCAGGACCCGCTGGTACCATTCCGTGAGCTTCTCCAGCCCGGCCGCAAACTGGCAATGAATCTGGGAGACGGCTTGCTGCCAGCCGGGCAGCCGCCGCAGCCGGTCTTCGCACACGTTTTCGGTCCGGAGCAGTTTCGAGGTCAGGACCGGGATCAGCATCAGGGCCACGAACAGGGAGGCGAAGAGCGAGAAGGATACCGTGTACGCCATGGGCTTGAAGATGATGCCCGCCAGGCCGGACACGAACAAGATGGGGACGAAGACCACGATCGTGGTGGTGGTGGCGGCGATGACTGCGTTGCCGACCTCGCTCGCCCCCAGCAGCGAGGCCTCCCGCGGACGCTCCCCGGCCTGCAGGTGGCGGTAGATGTTTTCCAGCACCACAATGGCGTCGTCCACCAGCCGCCCGACGCCGAGGGCCAGGCCGCCCAAGGTGGCGATGTTCAGCGTCATGTGGGCGAAATACAGCAGGCTGAAAGTGGCCACGATGGAAATCGGGATGGATACCGATACGATGAGGGTGCTGCGCCAGTTCCCGAGAAAGATGAGGATCATGAGGATCGCCAGGACGCCGCCGATCAACACTTCCTGCTTGACGGTGTTGATGGACCCCTCGATTTCCTCG
>Ga0307445_10001401_pt1 | contig 13576 bp, 12 predicted proteins | sample SalMarSW160330MG_FD_202147 | JGI IMG/M metagenome (GOLD analysis project Ga0307445, IMG submission 202147) | Salt marsh sediment microbial communities from the Plum Island Ecosystem LTER, Massachusetts, United States - SW1603-30 | ecosystem: Environmental > Aquatic > Marine > Intertidal zone >...
TGGATAACGTCGTTCTTCTCCCTCATATCGGAAGTGCCACTTTCGAAACAAGGATCCGGATGGCCACTATGGCAGCCAAGAATTTGGTCCAAGGCCTCACCGGTCAACGCCCCGACCACCTCGTTTCCAGCTAGACACGTTTGGCTGCATTCTTTAGAATATGGAACATGAAGCTCCTCGATATTTTGATAGATGACCTAAATCTTGCGGATGAACGATTTCGTTTTTCCTATCATTTCGATCTTAAGAAACTTCTTATCTCCATAAAAAAAATAGGTCTCACAAGTCCGGTTTTGGTTGTGAAGCGAAAGGGCCTCCCCTATGTTGTCCTTTCCGGCTGGAAAAGGATTTTTGCCTGTCTGGAATTGTCCCAAGTGAGCATCTCTGCTTTTTTGATCGAGGAAGAAGACGATAGTCGGGCATTCTTCCTCAGCCTTTATGAAAATTGGGCTTCCCGTGATTTCAACATCCTCGAAAAGGCAGAAATATTGCTCAAACTGAACGGTCTTATGAAAGATGAAAGAAAAATAGTCAGGGAGTTTTTTCCTCTTTTGGATATACCCGCCAATTTATCCTATTTCGATATCTTTCTCAAAATAGCCCATTTGGATCCCTCTTGGAAAAAAGTCATTTTTCAAAAAAAGATGCCTTTGCACTTGGCTCAGTTCTTGACCGAATTCAATCGCGATGACAGGGAACGACTTCTCCCGCTGATTTTGCCTTTGAATATGAATAAACTTAAACAATTTATCGAAGACCTGCATGAGCTTTCTAAAAAGACGGGGGAATCGCTAAAGGCTATTCTGTCCACACCGGAGATACTTTCTGTGTCCCGATCGGACAACCTGTCATCCCTGCAAAAATCCGAGAAGATCCGTTCCTTGGTCCGAACAAAAAGATATCCCACCCTTTCCTCCTGGAAAAAATCTTTCGAAACGTCCATAAAAAAGGCTCAGCTTTCAAAAGAGGTGGACTTTGATTCCCCTTCTTTTTACGAGGACGGACAATTTTCCGTGACTTTCAGTCTGCATGACAAAGAGGCTTTTCAAAAGAGGATTGTCAAGCTTGAGGAACTGGGCGCCGATGAGAGCCTTTTTTCATTGTTCGAAGGTTTTGTGGATGAATGATAATCGTTACTTTCCTGAAAAAGTATTCGTCACTAAAGATTGCGAAAGCTTTCCCATCACCAAAAGAATTCTGAACAACACACACCACCTTCCTGTCGAATTCATCACAGACTCGAGGGAGCTGATCGCGGATGTTCTTGTTTCTCGGGATCCTGTGGGGGAGGGAAAAAAATTACTACTGGTTACACATCAAAGGGGCGGGTACGTAAAACCCTGTCCCTGCACGCCTCAATATATTGGATGTAACTATTTCATCATCAACGCGGATCTTAACTGTCCTCTCGATTGTTCCTATTGCATCCTGCAACTTTATCTGAATAATCCTCTGATCACCGTTCATGCGAACACATCTGTCCTGTACCGGCAGCTGGATGACTTTCTCCACAAAAACCGAGATCGTGCTCTGCGCATCGGGACTGGAGAATTGGGGGATTCCCTTGCTCTGGATCATCTCACCGGCCGCTCCTCAGAACTTATTTCCTATTTTGCCCGGCATCCGAATGTCTTTTTCGAATTGAAGACAAAAACAGCGAACATCGATAAAATCCTGGAACACAAACCGCCGAATAACATCGTGATCGCTTGGTCTCTCAATTCCGACAAGATTTCCGGTGAAGAAGAATTCGGAGCTCCTCCTGTGCTCGAGAGGATCCTGGCTGCCCGCCTCGTATCTCAGGCAGGATACAAAGTGGGTTTTCACTTCGATCCCATCATCTATCATGAGGGATGGGCAGATGGATATGGTGAAGTTATTGAAACATTGATGGGCCAAATCGACAGAAAAAAAATAGCGTGGATAAGCCTGGGCAGCCTAAGGTTTCCTCCTGCACTCAAACAGGTGATCCAGAAGAGGTTTCCCAACACAAAAAAAATTTATGAAGAGTTCATCAGCGGGAAGGATGGCAAAATGAGATATCCCAAGCCCCTTCGACAGCGGCTCTACCAGCGGCTCGTTCATGATCTCAAAAAAGCTGGAGCAGGGGAGATCCCTGTTTATTTTTGTATGGAAAGCAAAGACATTTGGCTGGAAGTGCAAAAAAAAGCACCAAGGAGTAAGAAAGAAGTCGAAAAACTTCTTACCTTACGCCTTGGTGCAAACGAAAACGATTTTTGATTATTCCCTTTCGCCACTTCCTGTCTTTTTCTCAGCAATGATCCCCATTATCTCGATATCAGCTTCTCTTATGAAAGGAATGAGATCCAGAATTATTCCGTATTCTACTTCCTGGTCTGCCCTCAAGTAGAGCTTTCTTTCTTGAGCGGTGATGAGGGCTTCTTCCAACATCATTTGCAGGGTTTCTTGAGTCGCAGGTTGTTCATTGACGTAGAGCGAGCCATCTCTCTTTATGTAGAGAACAGCATCGACATTTTCCGGTTGATCGATCGTGTTGATCGCTGTTGGAAGCTCGACATCGACGCCCTTCTGGATCAAAGGAGTCATCACCATGAAGATGATCAAAAGGACGAGAAGAACATCACATAAAGGGACGACATTAGGTTCGGATTGGACATTTTTGTCCTTTCCGGTGCCGACTTTCATGCTCATACTATACCTCTTAATTATATCTCAGATGATTTGTTTTAGACTTTTTCTTCAGATTTTCGGATGAAGAAATCGACGATCTCAGAGCTGGTGTTAGACATTTCAGCATTGTAGACATCGATTCTGGAAGCCAAGAAATTGTAGCACCAGAGAGCGATGATAGCCACACCGATGCCGACGGCTGTCGTGATCAACGCTTCAGCGATTCCCTGGGATACAGCACCGATTCCACCTGAACCAGTAACAGCCATGCCACGGAAAGCATTGATGATCCCGAAGATCGTTCCAAATAGACCGATAAAGGGAGCAGATGTCGCGATCGTAGCCAGGGTGTTTAATCCTCTTTTCATCTCCTGTGTGAAGATGGTCGAAGCTCTTTCGCAACCTCTCTGAGACGTCTCAATCTGTTCTTCCAGAGTGAGATGTGCTTCCTGTCCTTCAAGGAATTCTTTGATCCCCGCAGCGGTGACTCGAGCTAAATGGCTTCCCTTGTTTTCTTTCTTTGAGGAAAGAGTAAGAGCATCTTTAATTTGTCCTTTCTTCAGCAGATCAGCAAGTTTTGGAGCCACAGCCTTTGATTTTTTTCTGGCCCGGAAAAATACGATTTGTCTTTCGATAAATAGATAGATTGATATAACGGAAAGAAACAACAGGATAAGAGCAACTGCTCTAGCAATAGTTCCCATTTCCGCCCACATATCCATGAGACCCATTTGCATCATTTTGAGAACCTCCTTTTAAATGTCGAAAGCCATTTATAAGCTTTTCTTGTGATATATATAATCTATTTCAGTTTAAAAGTAACGGTAACCGTGAAGATAACGCCTCTTGGCCGGCCGTTGATAACCATGGGTTCGTAGACCCACTGGCGGACCGCATCGACGGCAGCTTGGTCAAGAAGGGGGATTGAGCGGAGGATATTGACCTGCTGGACCCTTCCGTAAATATCGGTGGTGGCTTCGATGATCACGACTCCTTCCACCCTTGCCTGACGTGCGATCTCAGGATAGAGCGGCTCGACCTTTTTGATCAGCTTAGGCGGTTTGATCTCGCCGATAGCCCGTACAGGCGCTTCCACTTCGCCGACCACACCGCCGAGCACGCCGCCGACCACGCCACCGAGCACGCCGCCGACCACGCCACCCTCGACGCCGCCTTCCACGCCACCCTCGATACCCATATCCATGAGTTCTTCTTCGACGATCTCATCCGGGATGTCCACCGGAGCGACCAATTGGCCGGGTTGGATGTTGGTCTGGGCTTTGACGGGTTTGATGCGCGTTCTGGCTTTGGAGCTGGATTTTTTCTTAGCCGGGGGAGGAGGGGGAGGAGGCGGTGGTGGAGGAGGAGCGAGGAATGCACTGTACACTTCGACCGAAGGCAAGTTTCCTGTGTGGAGCAGGGGCATGATCACCAACAGGGTAGCGATTGCGGCATGAGCAATTAGGGATAATGGGAAGATCACGGCCTTCGTTCCATAGTTTTTGCCACCTTCGATAAATGAATCTTTAAACATTTTCTCCTCCTTATCCGATGTCGGAGCTATATTTTGTTTAATGCCGGTTACCACTCTTCCTGGGTATGACTGCCAATATTCCTCATCTTGATGAGAATAATGAAATTGTTTGGATAATTTCTCCAATTTTTCAAGATCGAAGAGTTCTTTCTGGCATTCTTGACAGCTCGCCAAATGTCGTTCGACTTCATTCTTTTCTTTGTCACGAAGCTCCCCATCAAAGTAAGCGCTCAGCCATTCTTTTATTTTTTCATGCTTCATCTGCGTCTCCTTTATAGATATCCTGCCATCAGTGTTTTGAGTTTCTCACGAGCTCTACTCAACCGGGACATGACTGTTCCCTCGGATATATCGAGGACCTGGGCTATTTCTTTATAGCTCTGGTTTTCATACACCCGCAGGATGAAGACGATCTTTTGATCAGGGGGAAGAGCCTTGAGCGCCTTCTTGAACGTTTGTTCTGTTTGGTTTCGTTGGAGCATTTCATGAGGCAATTCCTGTCCCATTGAAGAATTACCTGAAATTTTTTCAGCGCTGTTTCCTAAAGGCTCTTCCCTTTTAGAAGCTTTTATAAAGTTGAGGCTGTTGTTGACAGCAATTTTTCTGATCCAGGTAAAAAAGTTCAGCCCATCCTTGAAGCGGTTTAAAGCGAAATAGGCCTTGATGAAGGTTTCCTGGGAAACATCATCTGCCGATTGGTGACTTCCCGTCATCCTGCGGCAGAGGTAATAAATGCTGTGTTGGTACTTTTTCACCAGAGTTTCGAAAGCATCAACGTTTCCCTGTTTGGCCTTTGTGATTAACATACGTTCCTCTTTTTTCTCGTCTTGCCTCATTGGTGCTCCCTTTAATATACAAACGTAATCATGGTTTATTCCCAGAACTGTTGTTCCTGTTCATACGCGTTCCCCGATTCATTACCATAAGAGGCAATTTTTGTGCCGAATATTTTATTTCTAATTCCTTCATAATCAAAGACATAGAGATGTTTTGCACGAAATGCTTCAGTAAAATATCTTTACAGGTGGAAAGAAAGTTGTCACTTTGTTATTAGCTTCATGAGGTCTGCTGATTTTTCTTTTAAGGCGCTATGAGCGGAGGCTTTTTCCGCAAGTTGAAGAGCTTTTTTTGGGTAGCCTGCGTTGTAGAAACCGGCTGCAGCGTTGTACCAAGATGTGGCTATTGTGAGTTGAATCGTTCTGAGCTGTCTTGTTTTTCTTGACAGGTGCTTCTTTTTTCGCTCTTCCGAAAAGGCGGATTCCTTTATCTCCTTGATTTTTTCTTGGATCATTTTTTCCTTTATCCCGTAACGTCTGCTCGCCGATTCGAAATAAGCCCCTGAATTCAGCCAATCCTCCTGGATATTCTTTATTCTGCCCAAATAATAGGATGGTTCGCCGTTCGAATCATCTTGTTTATTAGCTTCCAACAAATTTATCTCCGCCTCCTCCAGCTGATTTTGGTTGAAGGCAATAAGGCCAGCCAGAAAAAACACTTCTCCATGCCCGATCAGGTATTTTTTTGAGGTTTCGATATTTTCTCTGGCGTTTTCCCATTGCTCCAATTCGTTCTGGTTCCATGCAAGCCAATAATGAGATTCTCCCAGATAATATTTTCCCAAAGATATGATATGGTTACAGACATCGATGGCTTCCTGGTGTCTTCCCATGTAACTCAGACACATGGCCTTCCCCAAGAGGGCATCCCGATGGGCAGGCGCCATCTCCAGTGTTTTTTCATAAAATTCCAGGCTTTTTTCCAGCTCTTCGAAAGCGAAATAAATGCTGGCCAGAGAGACGACGAGGGAAGAAGATTCTGGAATTTCTTGGTATGCCTTCAAGAAATTTTTCTCTGCTGTCACCAGCATATGCATTTTGAGGGCGTTTTGACCGAGAAAAAAGAAAGCTTCATAAAACTGAGCGTCATCCTGGGCCAACTCCTCTAGATCTAGCGAATTCGCCTTGGGGAGAAGGGCCAGTTTATATCGAATCAAAGGAGAATCAGGAAAGGACTTCTTTATGGTTTCTATATCCAGATCATCTTTAATGATATAGGAAAAACTCGAAAAAAAGCCGATTTTCAAATAGGCATAAATATCTTCCAACTCTGATTTCTGCTTGAGATACGTTGTCCAACTCTCGAGATCCGCCTTCACATCATCGAAGGGCACGATAACGCGGTCGCCATCTTCGATATAATCCCCCACAACGCCGACTGTTTTTCTGGGAATAGTGCTCGCGATTTTCAGCGGGACAGAATAATCTGCAAGATAAGGAGAGGAAGCGATAATTTTTTCGGCTTCAGGGAAGTATGTTTCTTGCAGGATCCCCAGTTCCCGCTCCCTGAGGCCAAGGAGGATGGCTGTTTTGAGGAGTTTTTCCGTGTTTTTTTTCTGGAAAACAGGGAAGGAGAGTGCTTGCTCATACAGCTTGTAGGTTTGTTTTAGACAAATGTAACAGCCTCGACCGTACAAGTGATCGGCTTCTTGGATAATTTTGTTATATTCGATGAGCTGTTGTGTTGAAACTTCAGGTTTTTGTTTCGAGACGCATCCCGAGAGTAAAAAGGTCATCAGGGTGAGCAAGGCCGGGATGGATTGTTTACGAATCATCGCTATCCTTCATTTCTACCTTAACCTATTACGCCCCACTCCCTCAACCTGTTTATCCTGAATTATTCATAAAATCTGCCGATTCAGGCATTCATTTTCATTAGAATAAAATTTACATACCATTAATACTAATCATCGGCAGATTTTACCCTACGGGCGAACCGATCTCACTGCATCGGCTTCGTCGCAGCCCATTCGCGGTATACAAATACAGCTTCATGGGCCACTTCCTTGTCGCTACAGCAATCTCGGCCCGTGAATAATCCAGGTCCTGTCCCCTATTGAACAATTTTTTTCAATTATGGGCTTGACAACGCGACTAAACTGTATTAATATATTAGTACAGTAACACAGAGGGCAAAATGATTAAAGTCAACACATCAAGCTTCGTTCCCATTTATGAACAGATAAAAAAAGAGTTTAAAAAGGAGCTCTTTAGGGGGGATATAAAACCGAATGATCCATTGCCCTCCATAAGGGATTTGGCCACAGAACTCCTGATCAATCCCAACACCGTGGCCCGCGCCTATAGGGAATTGGAGATGGAAGGCTTCATCTACACGCGTAAAGGAAAGGGTTGCTATGTTGCGGATGATTCCACAAAGCATATGATCGAAGAACGAAATTCAATCTTGTCACAGAGTTTTGACGAAACGATTCGGGATGCAAAAAAATATGGCCTGCTCCCTGAGGAAATCAAAAAACTCTTCGGTGAGAGACTGAGTGTTTCTCAAGAAGTCATGGAAAAAGGAGAAGACAATGAGTGATATTCTACGAGCGAAAAATCTATACAAGAGTTTTGGACGAAAACACGTTCTCAACGACTTCAGTATGTCTTTAGAAGAGGGGAAGGTTTATGGGCTTCTTGGAAAAAATGGGGAAGGGAAGACCACCTTGATCCGGATGATCATGGGTATCATTCCCTGTGACAAAGGCAAGATCCATTACAAGGAAAGTGAGATCAAATTCAATCATCCCCTTTATAAAAAAGAGGTGGGCTACATTGCTGAAGAGTCCATTTTTTTCGGCTGGATGACCATCCGGGACTTGATGGCCTTTAATTCCTCTTTTTACTCCAAATGGAACGAGAACAGAGCCAAGGATTTGTTGGATCGGTTCGATCTGGAAGGAAGACTCAAGATCAAAACCCTTTCCAGGGGTATGAAACTCAAGCTGGGATTGATCGTTGCTCTGGCCGCAGAACCAGAGCTGTTGATACTGGATGATCCCACCTCCGGGATGGATGTTCCCACTCGCCATGATTTTCTCAAAGGGATAATAAGCGAAATATTAGAACAGGGCACTTCGATTCTATTCTCATCCCATATGGTGCATGAACTGGAAGGGATCATCGATCATCTAGGCATTCTTCATGACGGGAAACTCATCCTGGAAGACAACTTCGAAAAGGTGAAAAACAACGCAAAAAAAGTCCATCTTGTGTTTGATGGATCCGTTCCCGATGGGATCGACATCGAGGGAATGCTGACCAAACAGACCGATGGCAATAAATGCGATCTTGGGATTTATCCTTGGAGTGAAGATGTGAAAAAAGGACTTGAAGCGCTGCATCCCACAAAGATGGATACGGAATCCATGACACTGGAAGAGATATTCATCCATTTTGTATCTTGAAGGGGACACAGGAGGTTTTGATGTTTGCAAAAATATTCATTAAGGAATGGAAAGAAAACGTTCTGATATTTTCTTTGGCCAACTTTATGATGGCTGCGTTGATCATCCTCAATTTAACCGGCCAAGAAGAGATGACTATTTATTCCTCCGGCATGTTCCTGCTGCTGTTTTTGCCATTAGCGGCCCTTTTGATCGGCTCTGGTGGATTTTACACGGAACACAAAGATAATGCCTGGATCTATCTCTTTTCCCGTCCGATCAAAAAAGAATCTCTCTGGATTTTTAAGTATGTATCCCAATTGAGTATCCTCATAGTCATCTTTGTTATTTTTTATTTTGTCAGACGTTTTTTGCCCGGATTAGATAAGATCTTTCAAGATTTAGACCTGAATTATCCTGCCGCTTTCGGTAAGTTTACTTTATCCTTGTATATTGTTATGCCCCTGATAGCTTTTACCATCTCTTTCTCCCTTTCCATGCTCCATGATAAACAGTTCATTGTCATTTTTGTGTCCATCCTAATTGGCACAGCGCTGATATTTGCTTGGCAATATTATGTGTATTTTTTGTGGGCACAAGGATTTTACCTCAAAAATGAAGGGATTTTTTCTCTGTTTTTCACTTTGAGTTTTGTTTTTGCCTCGATCCTGACTCTTGCCAGATCGGATTTTTCCCAAGTGGGAAAGAAAATTTTTCGTTTCTCAAAATATTTGCTCATCTTTCTCATTATCTCTTTCTTTATCAGCACGGTCTGGGTCACAAGAGGACAGATCTTTTCTTCCAACGGAAGCTTTTCCATCTGGTATGACCAAGTTTATCAAGGCAGTCTTTATTTCCAAGATTTTAGACAAGGAATTTTGCGCTACAATCCGGATCGAGAGAAAATCGAAAAGCTGAACAAAGAGTCAAGGTTCTCTTTTGAATCTTTTTCCTTGAGAGCGGGAAAAATCCTATTCCTCCAGATCAAGAGCAGGAGGCAGTGGACTCACGATCTCTGGATCATGAATACCGACGGAACCGGTGCAAGACCGTTGGTCGAGTCCTCCGAAAAGGATTCCCTGTTTTATAAGAAGCGAACAATATCCTTCATTCTTTCGCCCGATGCCAATAGAGTGGCTTTTATAACAACTCATGACGAAAAAGTAGGAGAGAGGAGTGTCCCGATTCACACGCTGTGGCGGATGAACACGGACGGAACAGGTTTGAAAAGCCGGATCCTGGATGTCCCTGAGTCGCATGAAGCTTCATTGATTTCCTGGCCTTCCTACGGAGATGATCTCGTTGTCCTGATCACTACGGGGCCATTTGTTCGCCAAAAATCTTCCCAGATAAGATTGGTTGATCTTGACGAGGATACAAGTCAAGTTTTGGCAGAAGATGTCCTCGTGCCTCCTGTCTGGCGTCTTTCTCCCAGCCAGGATTACCTGACGTATAAAATTCGAAATATCGATCAGAACAAAGAGAGTTTGATTATATTAGATCTCAAAAACCTGGAAACCACGGAATTGTTTTCAGCCAACTTCCTGAAGTTGTGGAAAGGGAAATGGAGTCCTGACGGCCGCAAACTTGCTTTTTCCAGAGAAAGAGAGTTGTGGGTATACGACATAATGGAAAAAAAGCTCGAAAAAATAAGCATACGAAATTATGAATATGAGATCGGATTCGACTGGACAATGGATGGACAAAAATTCATCCTCTTGGCTCCGGTCGACGGGGAGAATCAATTGGTCATCTTGGATAAAAAATTCCAGGAAGAAAAGACGATCAAGATCCCGATGCAATTCAAGGGAGCCATAACTGTCAGGGTTTTGGAAAATGGAGCCATCCTGAAGGGAACGGTCAAGGGACACTTCTGGTATGTGGACCTCGAGACCGAAGAATGGAAAAAAGTCTATTGATGAAAAAATCATACCTGATATTTTTATTCTTCACTATTTCGGCAATTATTTTAATCGGTTCGACCAGTTATCCATTGTGTCAAGAAACGAAAATAGAACATCATAATGGAGTGACCATCATTTCCAACCAAAAAACTCCCCAACCTGAAACCGGCATTCCTATCCGCCTCGTGTTCACAGAGGAGCTTTCCATCGGAGTGGAAGAGGGTGAGGAATACTACATGTTCGGCAACCGGGTTTATTTCAACGTAGATGTGGATGGCAATTTTTACGTGAATGACTGGGACAAAAAATGTATCCGGAAATTCGACCCGGATGGAAAATACCTCCTCACCATCGGCAGGCCGGGACAGGGTCCTGGAGAATTTCAGAACGTGTGGCACCCCAGATTCGATAAAAACAACAACTTGTACGTTTCGGATAACGCGGGCAGTCGCAGAATCTCCGTTTTTAACAGAAGAGGAGAATTCCTAAAACTTATCAGGGTCCCGATAGATTTGAGAGACATCACCATCAACTCTCAGGGATACTATCTCGGCTATTATTCCACGATGATCGAAGACCCAAAGGGTGACTCAGCCACCACAGTTTTTGGACTGTTCGATATTAAATTTCAGCTCCTCAGGGAATTCCACAAAACGACACGTGAGTTCAAACCTCCCACAGGAAAGGGTGCAGATTCTCGAGCCCAATTTCTTGCAAATTTGCTGGGAGATGGTGCTTTTAAACCAACCACGACCTTCTTTATAGCCGAAGATGACCTCATCTATTTTGGCTTTCCTGATAGCTACGAAATAAAGGTGTTTTCTCCCGAGGGAAAGCTCCAAAAACTTATCCAGAGAGAGTACGATCCCATAAAAGTGGGGAAAAAACATATACAGGGCTTCATCGATATTCAAGAAAATGAATTCTTCCGGTTTACTCAGTATCCGGAGGATATGAAGGAAAAAGTGTATGAGCTAATCGAATATCCCAAACACAAACCTGCATACGATTCCTTCACCCTGATGGAAAACGGATGGATCTTTGTGGTTGTGGACTACATCGAACCTGAATCCACACTCATAGATCTTTTCGACCGGCAGGGAAAGTACATCGCTCAGTTCGAGGCTATAATCCCGGTACAGAATTTAATTTTCAAGAACGGTAAAGCCTATGCATTGGCCATCGAAAATGACTACAGATACGTGAAAAGATACGGATGTGAATTTCAAGAGTACAAAAAAAATAAATGGATAAGGAAAGATATGCCAAAACTGCCCAGAGAAAAGGGAACATGAAAAGACGAGTATATTTTTTATTGATATTGTCCATGTTTTTCTACTGTGGACCGAATAAAAGTGAACGGATCGAAAGGCTAATCGAAGACGGAGAGGAAGTGGTTGTCAATCATCTGGAGCCACACAAAATCAAAGGAGAGTCGTCTACATTCACCCTGGAAGAAGAATTCAGGATCGATACAGAAAGCGAGGATCTTGCTGATTTGGGCATTAGAGGTATAGATGAACTAGATGTGGATTCAGGAGGGGACATATATCTTTCCACCGGCGAACAAGTGTTGAATTTCGACAACACCGGAGAGTTTGTCCAAGCCATCGGCCGGACCGGCCAGGGACCCGGCGAGTATCAGATGGCGACTGGACTGAGAATAACGGATTCCGGCCAACTGTCTTTTTTTGATGCAGAAAATTCCAAATTTTTATTTTTTAATCCTGACGGGACTTTGGCGAAAGAAATAAAAAAGACGGCGGGAATGTTCACTTTTGTAGGATTATATCTGGACAACGGCCATTTTTTGTTGAGAGAAAGAACCGATGAGCCGAAAAAGGGGATCAGAACTTTTCACTTTGTCCTCTTTGATGAACGTTTTGAAAAAATCACAGACCTGATTCCCAGCTTCTGGATAGAAATTCCCTATTTCCAGACCGATAAAATCAGCCTCCTGGGCTATAGCATGAGTCATGCCATAGCAGATGGAAAAATTTATGTTTCCAGCAATATAACGGACGATTTGGAAATCGAAATGTATAACTTCCAGGGCGACTTGATCGGAAAAATAAGAAAAAAATCGGAAAGAGGAGCAGTTCCAAGGGAATATAAAGAAAGAGTCATCGAAAGATGGAAAAGCTCCCCTGCGTGGGAAGAACTGAATTTCAAAGAGAAACATTATTTTCCCGATTATTTCCCTCCTTTCAAGGAATTGTGGGTCGATGAGGAAGGAAGAATTTTTGTGGAGACGTATGAAGAGGGTGCAGAACCAGATGAGATTCTTTTTCAAATTTTTAATCCGGATGGAATTTTTATCGGCACCAAATATCTCAAAGAAGCAAGGTCAAGAAAATTCAAAAACAATCATCTGTACTGTATATCCAGGAAAGAAAGTGGATTCGATGAATTGATTGCTCACAAAATTATTTGGTAAGAATAATTGGGGCTTTCCCGCATAGTATCCCACATTCCGTTTGAGTTGACTACTCATTACTTTATTGTTAAATTGAGAAGAATTGTGCAACAACAGGAATAAGTCACTGAGTCAATTGTATATTTATCAAGGAGGCATAGGGATGCTCAAAAAATCAGGTCTATTCAGCATCATGCTTTTGTGTGTTTTTTCCCTATCTGTTTTTGCTCAGGAGATCGATCTTATCGATAAAGCTCCTCAGGCAAAATGGGGAACCACTGCCGGAGATACGCTTGCATTCGGCGCTGATGGAAGGGAACGGGGAACAGTAAGGTATGAACATGATGGCGTTCTCGAAGATGGAAAACAACGCGCGAGGGTATTATATACCCATCCGCAATGGAAAGTTTATGGAAATATTCTCGGGACCTTTTCGGACATATCGATTCCTAAAGAAGGCGGAAAACTCATTATCGCAGGGGGATTTCTCCAGGGAGCACAGGCATCGGATGGCGTGAAATTTTCCGTCCATTTCAATCCGACAGCAGAAAGCACGGAGACTCCACAAAATGTGAAAGTGAAAAGACGGGTGCCGATGGATCAGAGAATGGGCATAGCCTCTGGCCGTGTTCTCGGGACCTTCGATGCCAAATACGACGGCAAGATCGATAGAGTGGAAGCGGATCTAAAAGATGTCGCAGGGCAGACCGGCGATATCATCCTGGCTGTTCAGGCTATGAATACATCAGATTTTGACTGGGCTGTTTGGACGATTGCCAAGCTCGTTTTTGGAGATGTGCAAGAACCTACTCAACCCATCCTGCATAAAACCCTCAGAGGACATA
>Ga0307445_10001402_pt1 | contig 13571 bp, 14 predicted proteins | sample SalMarSW160330MG_FD_202147 | JGI IMG/M metagenome (GOLD analysis project Ga0307445, IMG submission 202147) | Salt marsh sediment microbial communities from the Plum Island Ecosystem LTER, Massachusetts, United States - SW1603-30 | ecosystem: Environmental > Aquatic > Marine > Intertidal zone >...
GCCTCTTTTAATCTTAAGGGGACAAGGCCTCTCAGAAATTATCACCGACGGACCCTGATATTCAAGCATCTCCTGTATCACCTTTGTTGTTTCCTTAACGTCGTATGGATCAACAACTTTCACATTGTCAATTCCAAGACCCCTCACAACATCTCGAATCCCAATCATCTTGGCATCCGTGCCCATGGCAGTTTTGCCAGAACCAGGCGTCGGCTGATGCCCCGTCATAGCCACCACATGATTATCCAAAATAATCACACACACATTCGCCCTGTTGTACGCAATGTTAAGCAACCCAGGCATCCCAGCATGGAAAAACGTGGAGTCACCTATAACCGCAAACACCTTATCTTTTACTCCAGCGTGAAACATGCCCGCAGCCTGCGAAACCCCCGCGCCCATACAAAGGCAAGTTTGAACACTGTTTACGGGTGGAAGAACACCCAAAGTGTAGCAGCCTATATCCCCCGTGACGATCTTGTCAGTAGTTTTCCCTGAAAGACTCAAAGCGCCTTCCGGGCAAAACTGAACACATTCAGGTTCACCGCTGCACAGGTCACAGACGATAACCTTCTGCTTATTCGGATGCAGCGTAATAGCACCATACTCGCAAGCTTCAATACACCAGCCACAACCATTACACTTGTTCTCATCCACCGTGACAACGCCAGTTTCAGATGACTGCGTCAACGCTTTTTCAGGACAAGCAGCCACACAAGGCGCTTCCTTGCAGGATCTGCAAGCTATAGCCGCGTTGGAAAACGGATCAAGCCTTATGGCGCGTATGCGCGACTTTAATGGGTTGAAAACTTTTTCTTTCTCCATTGAGCAGGCGTACTCGCAGATAACACAGCCTGTGCATTTCTGCGGGTCACAATTGACAAACTGGTTAACCATGTTTAAAGCATAATAGAAAGCCCTGTGAGGGCATCCAGGACACAATGCGGGAGGTCGAGGAGGCAGGTCCAAGACTTCTGGCTCTTCAGGTTTATCACATAACCCCAACCTTACAAACGCTTCTCTTATCGCGTCTGGGGTGAATTCGCCGACTTCTTCCAAACCCAGCTGTTCTTTGCCTAAAACCGCAATGCCCAAGCGCTGCATGTTTTCCTCGATGTAAGGTCTCAACTCTTCAATCACAATTATCTTCTTCACTTTAGACGCAAAATCCTTAACCAAATCCGCGGGAAACGGGTACACAAATCCCAGCTTCAACCACGAAAATTTGCCCGTGTCCAAAATGGACCTCGCGTAGTAATATCCTACTCCGCTTCCGATTATTCCCACTTCTTTTCCGTTATCTCCAATTACATTAAACTTTGAGCGGTCAACAAGTTTTTTTGCTTCGCTCAGTCTGCGCTGCAGTATTCGATGTTGCCTAATAGCGTTGGAGGGCACCATTACCCACCGTGCCCCATTCTTGTCAAACTCGGCTTTCCGCGAACTTCGCTGAATTTCCCTCAGCATCACCCGTGCTTTTCCATGAGCAACCCGAGTGGTTAATCGTACAATCACAGGCAACTGCAACTTTTCACTTATCGTAAAGGCGTCTCGCGTCATGTCTAAGGCTTCTTGGGGGCTGCCTGCGTCCAGCAGAGGAAGATTTGAGTGAATCGAAAAAAATCTGGTGTCCTGCTCGTTCTGGCTGCTGTGCATGGCTGGGTCGTCGCAGACCGCGATAACCATTCCGCCCTCAACACCCGTGTACGCCAGCGTCATAGCCGCATCGGCAGCCACATTTAACCCAACATGCTTCATGGAGACGATTGATCTTACGCCTGCCATTGAGGCGCCTGCAGCGACTTCCGTGGCAACTATTTCGTTTACGCTCCATTCCGCGTAGATCCCGAAATGCTTTGCGACTTCTGCGATGGCTTCCAAAATCTCTGTGGACGGCGTGCCAGGGTAAGAGGCAGCAAGCTTGATGCCTGCTTCTACTGCGCCTCTGGCAACTGCTTCGTCGCCGTTGAGTAGTACAAAACTTCGGGGTTTGTCTAGCGCAATCTTTGACGTCATCTGGTTAGATCCTTTACATTTTGCCCTTGCGTAAGTCTAAGACGTGTTTTGCTTTTCCTTCGCTCCGGGGGAGTTCTCCACACTTCACGATTTCAATATCCGCAGACAAGCCGGTGATGCTGTGAATCTTTCCTTGGATGTCGCGTTTCAAGGCATTTGCATCTAGTTTTTTGCTTTTTGAGGCTTTCTCCGTTAACTCCAGTTTTACAGCAAAAGTGTCTAACGCGCCTGGTCTGTCAACAACTATTTGATAATGGGGCGCCAGTTCGGGGAAACTCATCACGGCGACTTCTATTTGGGAAGGAAAGACGTTGACTCCTCTTATGATTAGCATGTCGTCGGATCTTCCTCTGACGCGTATCATTCGTGCGTGGGTGCGGCCGCAAGCGCATTTTTCAGGGTCTATTACCGAGATGTCTCTTGTTCTGAACCGTAACATTGGGATGCCTGTTTTGGTTAGGGTTGTGAAAACCAGTTCGCCTTCTTCGCCTGGAGATAATACTTCACCAGTTTCAGGGTCAATCGTTTCCACAAGGAAATGGTCTTCCCAGATGTGCAGCCCTTTATGCTCGTTGCATTCGATTGAAACGCCTGGACCGCAGAGTTCAGTTAATCCGTACACGTCAAACGCTTCGATTCCTAAGTTCGCTTCGATGCGTTCGCGTATTTTGTCAGACCAGGGTTCTGCTCCGAAGAGACCGATTCTCAGTTTAAGGTCTTTCTTCGGGTCAACTCCTTCCTTGATCATGGTTTCGGAGAGGTAAACTGCGAAGCTCGGTGTGCAGCACAGCACTGTGGCGTCTAGGTCTTTCATGAGTTTTATCTGTCTCTGTGTCATTCCTCCGCTTACGGGAACTATCATGGAGCCGATTTTTTGGGCGCCGTAGTGGAAGCCTATTCCGCCTGTGAATAAGCCGTAGCCATAAGCTATGTGGATTACGTCTTCTCTTCTTCCGCCTGTTGTGTATATGGATCGTGCCATGAGTTCTTGCCATACGTCTACGTCGTTTTTGGTGTAGGCTCCGATGATGGGGTTGCCGGTTGTTCCGCTTGAGGCGTGGATTTCGACTATGTCTGCAGGGTTAACTGTGACCATGCCGAAGGGGTAATTGTCTCTGAGGTCGTTTTTTACTGTGAAGGGGATTTTTTGGATGTCTTCTAACGTTTTTATGTCGTCGGGTTTCAGTCCAACGTCCTTGAATTTGGTGCGGTAAAAAGTGCTGTTGTCGTAGCAGTGTTTGACTTGTTCTTTGAGTTTACGAAGTTGGTGCTTTCTTAATTCTGAAATGGGCATTGTTTCGATTTTTTCGTTCCAGTATTTGCCATTAGTCATGTTTTCTCGTTCTCCTATAGACCCATGTATACCTCTTTTATGTGGTTGTTACATAAGAGTTCTCTACTTTTGCCTTCGAGGATGATTTTTCCTTGTTCAAGAACGTATCCTCTGTCGGCGATGTCGAGAGAATCGCGAATGCTCTGCTCAACTAGGAGTATGGTTACTCCTTCTTCGTTGATTTTGCGCACGGTGTCCAAGACTTTCTCTACAAGTAAGGGTGCTAACCCCAGAGAAGGCTCATCCAAAATTAAAAGTTCGGGGTTCGACATTAGGCTTCTGCATATTACAAGCATTTGTTGCTCACCGCCGCTGAGAGTTTGCGCTAATGCTTTTTCTTTCTTTTTAAGCACAGGAAAGATTTGATAAACCCTTTCTTTGGCTTCTTTTACTGTGCCCTTGCCATTAGTTGTGTACGCTCCTAACTTGAGGTTTTCTTCAACGCTCATTCTGGGAAAGATATCTCTGCCTTCAGGAATCAGAGTGATCCCTTTTTTTGCTATTTCGTATGGGGGCAGTTTTTCTATGTTTTCTCCTCTAAAACGAATTATGCCACTTCTTGGGTGCAGCAATCCACTGATTGTTCGGACAAGGGTTGTTTTTCCAGCGCCGTTAGGACCGATGATGCTGATGATTTCTTTTTCTTCTACGTGAAAGGATATGTCTCGAAGTATCTGAACCATGCCGTACGCTGCAGATACGTTTTCGATGTCTAACATGGCTAGTCCTCGCAGAGTGAGAATCTTTTTCCGAGGTACACCTTCACTACGTGTTCATCGTTGACTACTTCTTTGGGGGTTCCCTCGAATATCTTCTCGCCGTGATGCAGAACCGTCACGTGGTCACATAAGCCCATGATTACTCTCATGACGTGTTCTACGATGAGCACGGTTACGCCTTGTTTGTTGATGAGTCTTATCAACTCGATGGCTTCGTCACTTTCCCGTGGAGTTAAGCCTGTTAGGAGTTCATCCAACAGGAGTAACTTGGGCGAAGTCGCCAGAGCCTTGGCGAGTTGAATTCGCCGCAGTTCAACAACGTTCAGGTTTTTGGCAGGTAAATCAAATTTTTCTTCGTTCAGACCTACAAATCCTAAAAGTTCTTTTGCTCTGAGTTGCGGCTCAGTTTCCGTTTTCTTTTTACCGTTGAAGAGTACTGCTGTGAACACGTTTTCTATTGCAGTCATGTCTGGGAATGACTGAACAGTTTGAGAAGTTTTTGTTATGCCCTTGGAGCAGATGGCATAGGGCGGAAGCTTGGAGACATCTTCGTTTAAGAAAAAAATTTTTCCCGAATCTGGCTTGTATACTCCGCTGATGAGGTTCAGCAGTGTTGATTTTCCAGAGCCGTTTGGTCCGACAAGCCCAGCGATTTCGTTATCTTTAACTGTCAAGTCGACTTTTTTTAATGCTTGAAGCCCTCCAAAACGCTTCGAGACTTCAGTACACTTCAGCAAATGCGCTGTCTCCCATTAGCGAATCGTTAACTATACCTTACGTGAAAATATAAATATTGTCTGAAGCTAATTGAATCGTGATGCCGCTATGCCTATACCTCAAGTGAGCGTTTACCTTGATAACAGACCAGGTTCTCTTTCTGAAGCCATGGGTCAGCTGGACAAAAATCAAATCAAAATATTTGCGCTGTCAATTGCGGATGCTGGCGAATTCGGCTTAGTCCGTATGATAACGGAGGACCCTGAAAAAGCCACCAAAGTCCTTGAGGATGTTGACTATAACCTTGCGAAGTCGCGGAAAAACACGGAAGTGACGGCGGTTTTCATAACGGAGGAAAATAAACTTTCGAAGATAACCGAGATTCTCGCTGACGGCAGCATAAACATTGAGTACGCTTATTCGTCTGCAGTGCATGTAGACGGCAAAATCGCTTTGATACTGCGCGCCAGCGACGTGGAAAACGCCGAAAAAGTTTTGAAAGCAAACGGCGTAACTGTTCTGTCGCTGGCGGAAATCAAAAAATACTTCAAGTAGAGTCAGGGCTCTAGCTGCTCTCTAGCGCGTGGAAAAAACTATACCCCCTTATATAAACTAAACTGCATGAAACTCTGCAGCCGCTATTTTCTACATTCTTTTGGGCGGTTTCCGCGCCAATACGGACCTACTCTCGTCGTTTTTGCGCAGAACAACTATTAGCGTATACCTTGTCAATAATTTTGTTTGATGCTGCAATCAACACAAAGCCGGTAATTACGAGGATAAAGAACTCAAGAGAGTAGATTCCTTCAGATGGGTGCTCAACTCTTAAACTCAGCGTTAACCACATGAGTGGACCCATAACTGCGAGAATTAGAAACCCAACGGCGACTTTTAAATGACCAATTTTTCGAACTCGCGCCTCATCTTTTACAGCCATGATGGTCAAAATGTATGTTATTAACAAAAGATAAAGCTTCAGTGGTTTTCGAAAATCCTGATTGCGGTCAGCGTCAAATTTATAATCCGCCTCCATTCCACTCTGTTGATGAAAAAGGAAGCGACAAGACGTTGACAAACCCCCTCATGGTGCCAACTGAGAACCTTAGGAATGAACCCTATGCATCAGTCCTATGCTACCCGAAAGCAAGCGAAGCTAAACTCCAGACGCGACTTGTGGAGCTGCAAGGGCACGGCGTTAAGGCAGTGGAGTTCGCTGGAGATGCAAGCGCTTTCAACGTGCCTGTTCTGGGCAAAGGCTTCGTAGGCATCGTCGTAACCGCCCATGTGGATGGGAAAAGAGCGGCGTTGAAAATCCGCAGAGTAGACGCTGGCCGCGCGGGACTGGAGCATGAAGCGCAGATGCTTGCCAAAGCCAACTCCGTGCAGGTTGGGCCGAGGCTCATGGGCGTGAGCAGGAACTTTCTCTTGATGCAGCTTATTGACGGCGATTTGCTGCCTCGCTGGCTTGACGCACACAACGAGAAGGCGCAGGTGCGCGGTGTTTTAGGTGAAGTGCTGGAGCAGTGTTGGCGGCTGGACAGCATTGGCTTGGACCATGGGGAACTCAGTAAGGCTCCCAAGCACATAATCATCGACAAGCAGCAGAAGCCGTGGATTGTGGATTTCGAAACCGCCAGCGTCAACAGGAAACCTGCAAATGTAACCTCTGTTTGCCAGTATCTCTTCACAAGCTGCGGCGCAGTGGCAAGAGCAGTGGCTGAAGTGCTCGGCGAAAGAAACCGACAAGAAATTATCAGTGCTTTAAGGCTTTACAAGAAGGATAAAACCCGCGAAAACTTCGACCGCGTAGTGCAAGCGTGCCTCGTTTAGATGACGTAGCTCATCGGCGCGTTTGTGCCAGCGTTGCTGTTTTCTGATTTTTGAATGTTCAATTCCCTTGTGATCTGGTACAGGTCCAGCCAGGTCTCTATTTTACTCTGGCGCTCAATTTTCTTCTCCTCATACAGTAACGGAACGGTGTTCACGAATAACCAACTGTAAAGCTCTTCTTTTGCTGCCAACCCTTCTCCCCGAAAGTAGAGTCAGGGCTTTCTCCTTTTATTTCCTATGGAAAAAAATACTAGAGAAAACTTCTATAACTCTGCAGGCAGTTGTCTACCCGCTTACGCTAGCACTTCTGTGAGTCTGCCTTGTTCGCGGGCTTCTTTCAGCTCCACTGCTATGCGCCTTCCCATGTACATGTCTGCACCATACCGCAAGTAAGCGTAAGGGGAAGTGCCGATGCCAACGTTCGTGCCAGCCACTATGCGAGCGGAAATCTCAAACGTGTAAATCTTCAAGTCATCCGTTATCACTGTCTCCAAACAGAATGGGCCAATAATTCCCGGCGGTGCCAGTTCCCGCGCTTTTTTGTGGACGTTGTCGCCCATCCGAATGAGTTCAGGAAGCAGGGATTCGCGGAGCACTATGGGGAAATTGCCCACGATGGTGTAGGTTGGGTTTACGCCGATTTCAAGCTGCTCTCTTGCAGGTATCTTGCCGATGGCGTCCACGGCGGATTCGTAGCGCCGGTCCACTGCCAACAACTCTACGTCGTCTTTGATTATGCTGCTGAAGTAGCTGGGGTAAACGTTCACGCCCAACGCGTACTCCTGCAGATGCACCTTATCCACGTCCTCTTCGCGAAGCAAGCCGCGGTCCACCATCTCCTTGGACTTCCTGCGGAAAGACGACGGCGAATTAGCCAAAAAGTAGCCTCTGCCACCCTTCGCGCCAGGCAACTTGGCGATTACCAAGCGGTCAATCTCATCAGGCGATTTGAAGGTTGCAGGCAACCTGAGCCCGGCTTTGCGCAGCCATTCCGCTTGCGCTTCTCGGTTGGCTTCCCAATGGAGCAGCTGACGGTTCCCGAACATCGGCACGTAGAGGCTGTTGGTGAGCTGCTCGGTGTTCAGATAAGCCGTGAACGAGCCATGGGGAATAAGCACCACGTTTAGGCGACGCAGTTTCTCCTGTAGCTCCTCGCTCAACAGTTCGGCGAAGCCTTTGACGATGATTATTTCGTCCGCCAACGGGAACTTCTTGTAGAGTATGGCGTTTTGTTCGGTGCAGACGCACACCGTGCGGAAGCCTTCTTCCTTGGCGCCTTTAAAGATGTTCAGGGCAGAATGCGAGCCCAGAGTGCCTATGGCGAGCTTGTCTAAGTCGTATTTTTCCAGCATTTCGCCTGTTTCTTTGCTTGTTATCAAGTTACCACTTCCGCAAGCCGCCCCTCTTTCACCGCCTGCTTTATCTCCATGGCAACGCGTCGTCCCGGACCCACTTCCACGCCGTACTTGTACTTCATGTAAGGCGACGTCGGCTCAACGCACGGGCAGCCTGGAACGCGTGGGCTCACGTCGAAAACGTAGAACTTCAAATCTTTAGTCACGGCACCCTGAAGCGCAAAAAGCCCAATCATGCCAGGCGGATACTCCTTCTTGCAGATGTCCACGAACTGTTCAGCAGCCGCGAAAATTTTCTCTATCTGGCTTTCCCGCATGGTTGCGCCCATATGCCCAATCTCAATGTTCTGCGTAGGTATCTTCAACTCCAACTGTTCCGGCGCTGGAAGGTCCAGCACGCCGTCAAGGTCCGTCTGTATCCTGCGATCGAAGCCTAAAAGGTCAATTTCGCCTGTTAGGGGCGACCAGAAAAGGTTGGCGTTGAACTTGGCGCCGATAACGTATTCTTCTATTATGGAGTCTTTCAGCGCTTCCTCGGTGATTATTCCCTGTCGTATGCGTTCCGCAGCCGTTTTTTCGAATTCCACGGGGGTGGAAGCGTAGAAGAAGGCGCGTTCTATGGCACGTTGTTTCTCGGGAACCTTGGCGATTACCAGCCTGTCTATTTCGCTGGGTGACTTGAAAATTTTGGGAGTGTGTATGCCCCCTTGCTGAAGAAGGTACTGCTGGTTCCGGGGCGTGTTACGCTCTTCGGTTCGGAGCATGTACCTGTTTCCAATCATTGGCACCGTAAACTTTTCTTCGATGTTCTCGTAGCCTGCGTACACCGAGAAGGAGCGGTTGGGTACGAAAACGGTGCAGAGGTCTTGCAGTTTTTGCACGTTGGTTGGGTTGGTTATGTCTGCGAACTTGTCCAGAAGCAGGGTGTGGTCGAAGATGTTGCGGTAGTACCTTGTGTAGGTTTTGTCTCTACCCTTTTGGCACACCACTACGGTTTCGAAGCCTTCCTGCTTGGCGCCTGAAGCGATTTCCAGCGCCGAGTGCGAGCCTAAAACTCCTATGCTGATTTTTTGCGGGTCGTATTGGCTTATTACTTCTTTTATTTTGGTTTTCATCATTTCTTTCAACTCGTATATTCTCGGTATTGCTTAATTATTTCCGCAAGTGAGGGTGCGTCAAACAGGCTGCGGCGTGTAAGTTCGTTGGCAGCCGCCATGTACATTCTGCTGATGATGGCTTTTAACTGTGCGTCAAGCTTCGGAGGCTGCGACCGGCACAGCGCCTTCCAGTCTCGGACGCCTCTGGCTTCAGCGGCCTTCTTGGCTTCTTCCACGTCACGGTACCAGCCTGTTTCTTTGTAAAATTGCCTTGCGACTTCTTTGCTTACGTGAACGCCATCATAGGTGAAGCGGCACTCGTCCAGCGTGCCCACCACGTCCACGACCATGAGTTTTCTCTGGCTGTCGAATGATAACTCGATTTTGCCGTCCTCATTCTCCAGTTTCGCGTGGCAAGCCAACTCAGTTATGGTGTCGTCCACTTTTGCGAGAACCGTTTTCACCGCGATTAGTTCGATGTTGGTTATGCCCGCGATTTTTTTTGCTTCTTCCCACGTGACGTAGCGGTCAGCCTCTTCCAGCTTGGTGCTGACGTCGAAAATGGCTTTCGCCAAGCGATCGCCAGGCTTAGGCGTGTGGTCTAGCCCCAAGTCTTTCACGGTGATTTTTCCCTGCTCAAGCCGCTTGAACACGGAGGAGCCTTCGGGCAGCCCGTTCCTGTAGATTATCTCAAGCGGGATAAGGCAGTTTTTCAGGTTGGAAGTGTACATGCTGTAGTCGTAGGTGACTTTACCTTTGATCTCGCGGGTTTCTGGCTTGTAGACGTTAACGAGGTTGACTTCCATGGTGCTAGTGGGCTGCCTAAGCTCTCTAAACGTGACTAACTGCCCTGTAGGGTCCACTAAGCCCCTGTAGTGGGTTTTAACCCCCTTTTCTGCGAGTTTTTCAAAGCAGTAAGCACCTATGAGGCACAGCGCCGCGCCTTTCCCGTCTATGTGGTCGGGCATTTCGCCCCAGTCAAAAACCGAGTAGCGGTCGGAAAAGTGGAATCTGCCTACACCCATCGTGTCTGCTGTCGGCTTTTTTATCACTTCTAGGTCTTTTACGCTGCCCATGATCTTGCACCTCAATTCTAAAAAGAATATTCCACATGAGCTTATATCGCTTTTTCAGCGAAGGGGACCGTTACTTCAGTTTCTTTATGGTATCATTGGCTTTTTCTACAGCCTTCTTTTTCGCCGACTGGTGGTCTTTCACGCGTTTCTCCAGCGCCTTGTCGTCTAACGCTAGAATCTTCGCGGCGGCGATAGCCGCGCCTTCAGGCTCAATAGTTACTGTGGAGCCTATTCCGCTTGGCACTCTGAGGGATGAGTAGATGTCTGCGCCGCCGTATTTTTCTGAGTAAGGCGGGCACGCGATAACGGGCTTCGACGTGTTGGCGTCAACGAAAGCGCTTAAGGCGTTAGATCGCCCAGCGACTGCTATGTAGACGATTTTTTCTTTTTCGAATTCTTTCAGAACTACAAGTGCTTGTTCGGGGGTTTTATGCGCGGAGGCAACGCGGAAAACGTATTCTACTCCTAAAAGCTTCAGGTATTTTCCTATTTCACGGCAGAACTCCAAATCCCGTTCTGAACCCATCATAACTATGACTTTTCCGTTCACTTTTTCACACCGAGATTTGCTAGCGCTTAACTTACTAATTAATTTTTAACAGCCCCAATGAAGCATTATCTTTAGCACTTGTTTTTCGTTATTTATGCTTCGTGCAGAACCGCGTTTGCCGCTTCACCAGAACTAGCCGAACATTCTTGGAACAGGCAAAATGTTTTCTTCAATAATTATAGCGGATGATATTTCCTCTATGCCATCTATACACCGTAAATCTTCCACAAAATTCGACTGCTCCCTGAGGCTTCCGAATCTAGCTTTTACAATTAAGTCGAAATCAGCTGCCTGAACCTCGATTATTTCTTCAACCTCTTTGAAACGACTCAAAGACCGCAGGACATCTTTCTTGGGGATGTGCCCTTTTCCCGGAATCACTTCAGCCAAATTCACCATCAACAATGTCCCTATGGGCCAAGGTGTTTTTTCGAAGTTGATTATAGCTTTGTAGCCTTCGATTATTCCATCATGTTCGAGTTTCTTAATGCGCCTGTGCACAGTGGATATGGGTATTTCAAGCATTTTTGACAGAGATCTGCTCGATAAGCCTGCCTTTCTGCTCAGAATCTTTAGTATGGCTTCGTTCTTCTTATCCATCGCATTGCCCAATTATGAGAAATATTCTCAATTTAATAAGTATTTCTGAGAATTACTCCCAGAAAAATGAGAGAAACTTTATGATAATCTGTGAGTATTTCTCACAAGAGCAAAAAACTGTGAGGAGGTGAAAAAACGGAGCCGAGAGAAATTAATTGGAAACCGTCCAGAAAAATAAAGGGTTTGGCATTAGCGCTAATAGCGATGCTGCTGGTATCGATAATTTTTGGGTTAACCATGGTAATCTCCGTGGGCGTGGGGCATACTGTACTGCTCGTTGACCCGCTTACGAAGTCAACAAGCGACCCGATAGTTGGACCGACCTACGTGGCAAAGGCGCCTTGGGTTACATCAGTTGACGTGTACTATGCTACTGACTCTTTTGAAGACACAATCGCCTGTTTCTCTTCAGACCAGCTGGAGATGCAGATTCAAATCCTGTTAAGGTGGTCTTTAGAACCTGACAGATTGAGAGCTCTTTACCAGAACTATCCGCGATTAAACTACAAACAAGCGGCAATCGAATCGATTATGGCTGAAACAATACGGCTTGTGACTAAGAACTTCACGGCATTGCAGACAATAGAGTTTAGGGACGTTGTAAGAAACGAGATAGAAAGTGCCGTGCGGGAAGAAGTCACGAATGAACCCTCTTTGGCGGGGGCACTGGCACGTTTCGAGTTTGACCTGCGAAACATTGGTTACCCCGCGAAGTACACCTCAGCGATTGAGGATAAGCTGGTTGCTGAACAGCAGAAGATTCAGGCGGACTTTGAGAGACAGCGGATATTGGTGTTGGCAAACGCCACAGCCCAAGAGGTCATCATTAAAGCTTCAGGTGAAGCCGAAGCAAAGGTGATAGAGGCTAACGCCACAAAACAAGCGATTGAATTAGTTTTGGAGCCCGTTGGGCAAAGTGGAAACGAAACGAGAATTGCTGAACTCTATTTGTGGGTTCAAACGTTGCAGAAGATAGCGCCAGACATCGACATACTGCTGGTCGGCACGGATGGCACTCCTGTGTTGATTCCGACGAACTCAGCAAATCCCTAATTTTTTTGCATGCGGCTGTGCCTTAAAACAACTTTTTGCTACTTCTTTCGCTTTCTTTTCATCTTTGTCAACAGCATTACGGCGGCTATGTGCGAGCATTTTGCTTTGCTCATGAAACCTGGACAGGTGCAACTCCACTTTCCAGTGTAGTCTTGAGCCACCGTGTAGGTTCCGTGGTCTCCGACGACGTTGTAAACTCCCTGACTTAAAGCTTCGACCCTGCGGCTTTCCACAAGTTTCTTTGCTTTTTCAAACAGTCTGTTGATGGGCGTTTTATGCAACTCCTGTCTTCGGAGACACCATAAAAGATGCCTGACACAGAGATAACCTGTAAGTTCCTAATAAGCCCGTGGCAGTTACCCAAAGAAGTTCTGTTGGCGGCGCTATTTCTTGAAGCTTACAGCGGCGTAGCCAACGACGCTGGAATACTCATTAATTATTTCTCCACTGGTTCTGTGAGCGAGAAGCGTTGCTTTGGCGCCCACGCCCTTGGCAAACTCGATTAAAGCGGTTATGGGACCGTAACCGCACGCACTTACATTTTGTTCTTCAATGGTTGAAAACAGCAGTTTCGCATCCATTGCTTCTACAGCTTTAAGCACAGCCGTGTCTTTCCTTTCAGCAGCTGCTTGCGGTTCATAATGTGTAAGGTCTGAAGAGGCTATAACTGCGGCGTTTTTATTGGCGAGAACTTCAACTAAGGCTTTTCCGATCTCCACGGCTGACTGTAAATCCTGCATCAGGAAGGATATGGGCACAAACTTGAACGCGTTACCATAAATGTACTGTAGAAAAGGCAGTTGAACCTCGATTGAATGTTCAAAACGGTGCGAAAGGTCATTCACGTCCACAAGACGCGTTTCCTGCACTATCTGGTTGGCTGTTTCCGCGTCTATTTCCACATCGCCCAGAGGCGTACGCCAGAAACCCTCATTCATTAAAGCTATGGCGCTACCGTAACCCGTGTGGTTTGGTCCCAGAATCACCAAGGTGTCTGGTTTGCCGTCCTGAGCCAATTCGTAATAAGCGTTAGCTGCAACCTGACCTGAATAAGCGTAACCCGCGTGCGGGCAAATTAACCCTATCACTTTTCTGGGGCCGTTCACAGCGACTTTCGGGGTCTTTTGTGGACCAAATTTGTGGAGAAAACAGCTTTTAATTTGAGCGTTTAGCGATTCAGCGTTTCCTTCGTAGAAGGTTCCAGCCACGTAAGGGCGCCGAATCT
>Ga0307445_10001404_pt1 | contig 13569 bp, 8 predicted proteins | sample SalMarSW160330MG_FD_202147 | JGI IMG/M metagenome (GOLD analysis project Ga0307445, IMG submission 202147) | Salt marsh sediment microbial communities from the Plum Island Ecosystem LTER, Massachusetts, United States - SW1603-30 | ecosystem: Environmental > Aquatic > Marine > Intertidal zone >...
TGGGCCATTTCAGGATCAGTCATAATAGTGGCGGGATTACTGTTTACTAGTACGATCTCGTAGCCTTCTTCCATCAAGGCCTTGCAGGCCTGGGTTCCCGAGTAATCAAACTCGCAGGCCTGGCCGATGATGATGGGTCCTGAGCCGATGATTAGGATTTTTTTTATGTCAGTGCGTTTAGGCATGATTCAGGTTACAGGTTTGACGTATTGTGGCTTTCCATCATCTCAACGAATCTATCAAAAAGATAGCTTGCATCATGGGGACCGGGTGAGGCTTCAGGATGGTATTGGACTGAAAAAAGCGGAACTTTCTTATGTACGAGACCCTCCAAAGTGCTGTCGTTGAGATTTATATGGCTCAGTTCAATGTCAGGATCTTTCAGGGACTCCATGTCCACGCAGAAACCGTGGTTCTGGGAGGTAATCTCCACCCTGCCTGTTGCCAGATCCTTGACAGGCTGGTTGGCACCACGGTGCCCGAATTTGAGCTTGAAGGTCTTCCCTCCCAGGGCTAATCCTATCAACTGATGGCCGAGACATATCCCGAAAATCGGTCTCCTGCCTATCTGATCCCTAATTGTCTCCACTGCATAAATTACTGCGGCAGGGTCTCCCGGCCCGTTGCTCAAGAAAAGGCCTTTAGGATTAAGTCTGTTTATGGTTTCACTTTTCACATCCGCAGGAACCAGAAGGACGGTGCAACCCCTCCTTTCAAGGCTCCGGAGTATATTGAATTTCACCCCGTAATCAATGGCCACCACACGCGGGCCTGAGACCTCATCAGGCCACTGGAATTGATCAAGGCCTCCATTCAATTTGATCGGTCGACCTTCTCGCCATAACATGGGTTCCCGGCAGGTCACTTCTCTGACCAAATCCGAGCCCACCATGTCAGGTGACCTTCTCGCCTTTTCTACAAGGGAATCCGGATCCAAATCCAGGGTGGAAAGGGCCGCCTTCATGGCACCGGCCAGTCTTATATGGCGGGTAAGTGCTCTGGTATCAATGTCTTCAATCCCCGGGATATCAACGGCCTTGAGATAATCCGCCAGGCTTATTTTACACCGCCAATTGCTTGGATAGGCCTGGTATTCCTTCACGATCAGTGCCTTAACCTGAATCCTGTCGGATTCGATATCCTGATCATTGATTCCATAATTGCCTATCAGAGGATAGGTCATGGTCACCATCTGACCGCAATAGGAAGGATCCGTCAGTATCTCCTGATAACCTGACATGCTTGTGTTAAAAACCACTTCCCCGACCGTTTCTCCGTGGCCGGTAAAGGAACGGCCCGTAAACACGGTGCCGTCTTCTAAGGCTAGTATGGCTTTCATGATATGGCTTTTAATAAAATGTTCCTATTTAGTCGACGTTTTAAAACATATCACCGGTTTCGTGGCTCAAAATGAAATGGCTCAAGGCGCAAGGATGATTATTCCTTCTGTTCAGGGAATCCTGCTCCCTGATCGCGGCTAGTTAGTCCCAAGTCTTCCTCACCTTCACTCCCCTTGCATGCAGGTCTTCCTTTATCTCTCTAATCGTATAGGTCCCATAGTGAACAATAGATGCTATCAGGGCTGCATCGGCCTTGCCCTTTGTAAAGGCGTCATACAGGTGTACTATGCTCCCGGCACCTCCAGAGGCGATGACGGGAATATCCACATTTTCGGAAATAAGCGAGTTGAGCTTCAGCTCATATCCCTTTTGTGTGCCATCCGTATCGATTGAGTTCAAACAGATCTCACCCGCCCCCAAACTCTCTGCTTCCTTGGCCCAAACAAGTGCATCTATGCCGGTATAGGTCCTGCCACCGTGGATAACCATCTCATAGCCTGATGGAACCCTGCTTGATGGACTGACTTTTTTAACATCCATTCCGAGCACAATGCACTGACTCCCAAAGGCCCTGGCTCCCTCGGAAATTATTTCAGGGTTCTTTACGGCTTCGGTATTCACGCTTACTTTTTCTGCCCCGGCCAGAAGCACATTGCGCATATCCTCGACAGTCCTTATTCCCCCGCCAACAGAAAAGGGGATAAAAATCTCTTCGGCCACGCGGCGGACTACATCTATCATGATATCCCTTCGGTCACTTGACGCGGTGATATCGTAAAAGACAATCTCATCCGCACCTTCCTCATAATAGAACCTGGCCATGTCAACGGGATCTCCAATATCCACATTTTCCCTGAATTTTATTCCCTTCGTTGTCTTTCCGTCCCTCACATCAAGGCAGGGTATAATTCTTTTACTCAGCATGCTAATAAACCGTGGTGAAAGGTTTACCATCCCAGGTACAGAAATTTTTCAATATCCTGAGACCAGGAATCCCGCTTTTTTCCGGATGAAACTGCATGGCGACCAGATTCTTATGCCCAATAACGGATGAAAACTCCAATCCGTAATCGGTCGTACCTATTACGAATTGATCTGAAGAAGGCTTGGGATAATAGGAATGTACGAAATAGAACTCATCTGATGACTTAACCCCTTCCAGCACCGGATGTTTTCTGGCTACTTGCACACTGTTCCACCCCATGTGGGGAATCTTGAGACGCTCTCCTTCTCCTGATGTAAGGGGAAAGGGAAACTTCTTTACCTCTCCTGCTATCAACCCTAAACACTGTGTGTTATTTTCCTCGCTCTTATCCAGGACAATCTGCGAACCCAGGCAGATTCCCAGAATAGGTTTGCCGGCCTCAAATGTCTCCTCCAAAACCTTATCCAGTCCGATATTTCTCAAGTCATTTATGGCTCTTCCGGCTGCCCCGACGCCGGGAAAAATAATCCTTTCAGAAAGCAATATCTCTTTCCTTGTATGTGTGATGCTACAGGAAAATCCCAATTTCCTGAGAGCACGCTCAACACTCTTCAGGTTTCCGGCATTGTAGTCAATAATGGCAATCATCTTCTACCTTCCTTTATTTAGGTAGGCCGTTATTCCGCGCGCAGCCTTTCTGCCGTCACCAATAGCTCTCACTACTAGAGACTGGCCCCGAGTCATGTCCCCGGCTACAAAAAGGCCCTCTATGTTAGTCATATGTCTTTCATCAGCCTTCACGTTTCCTAGTGAATCCAACGCTATTCCCAGCTCCTCAATGAGCCTGTTTTTACCCGGACCCAAAAATCCCATTGCCAGGAGAACCATGTCGGCCTCCACCTCAAAGTCGGTGCCTGCCTTTTCAACAGGAACAAGCGGTTTTCCCTCTTCTGTGGCAACCCATTCAACTTCCGCGCACAAAAGCTTTTTAAGAATTCCATCTTCACCGGAAAATTCTTTTGTCATTACCGACCAGAGCAGCTCCCCACCCTCCTCGTGGGCGTGCGTTTGTCGCAGCATCAGCGGCCACATTGGCCATGGAGTTGATTCCGACCTGTCGGCAGGCGGTTTGGGAAGGATCTCCAACTGATAAACCTTTTTAGCGCCCTGTCGCAGTGCTGTACCCAGACAATCCGAACCGGTATCCCCGCCTCCAATTACAACTACTGTCTTTCCTTTGGCTGTTATCGCTTCTGAAGAGTCACTTATCTCGCCGCTGACTCTTTTGTTCTGTTGTGTCAGGTAATCCATTGCAAAATAGATGCCTTTTAAATCCCGTCCCGGAACATTGAGTTCCCTGGGCTCACGTGCTCCGCAGGCCAGGCATACGGCATTAAAATGCCTTGTAAGGTACCGGTAGGAAATATCTTCCGCGACCGTTATTCCTGTCTCAAAAACAACGCCTTCCTCCTCCATCAAACTAATGCGGCGATCCACAGCCCATTTCTCCAATTTGAAGTCCGGTATCCCGTACCTCAGAATCCCTCCCGGGTATCTGGCATCATCATACACGGTAATCCGGTATCCCGCCCTGTTCAACGTATCCGCCACGGCCAGTCCGGCAGGCCCGGAACCGATTATTGCAACCCTTTCATCATACCGATTCCCGGGCAGGCGTGTTTGTAAATAACCACTCTCAAATCCCCTCTCTATTACAGCCAGTTCAATCTGCCTGATGGTTACGGGGTCCCAATTGATTCCCGCCACACAAGCTGCCTCACAGGGAGCCGGGCAGACACGCCCTGTGAATTCGGGAAAATTATTTGCCGACAGTAAAATATTCAGAGCCTCCTGCCAGTTACCCCTGCACACAAAATAGTTGAATTCCGGGATAACATTGGCTACAGGACATCCATACGCATGGCAAAACGGCGTACCGCAGTCCATACATCGCGCAGCCTGCCGATGAATCTCGTCGTAACTCAGCTGCCGTTCTACTGCCTTGTAGTCCTTGAGTCGTTCGTCCCTGGGACGGTATCCAGGATCTTTCCGTTTATATTCCATAAACCCGGTTGCCACTTTCAATAAATTACCTGTGCTGCACCTCTTCCCTTTCAGTAGATTCGTCCTCTTTGCTCATCTTGCCCAGGACTCTGCGGTATTCCATGGGAAAGACTTTGACAAAAAAGGGCAGACAGGCCTCCCATTTAAGAAGTATTTTAGCTGCCTTTTTGCTGCCGGTATACTTAACATGACGGGTGATCATACCTTCCAATTCCTTAATATCCTTCTCATCCTGGACCAGCTCCAGGTCTACCATATCCAGATTACAGCGACCGTCAAACAGTCGCTCAGGGTCATATACGTAAGCAATACCGCCACTCATCCCGGCGGCAAAATTGATACCCGTCTCGCCCAGGACAACAACTCTCCCGCCTGTCATGTATTCGCAGCCGTGATCGCCGACGCCTTCAACAACGGCATATGCGCCGCTGTTTCTGATGGCAAACCGCTCACCTACCCTACCATGGATGTACACCTCGCCTGAAGTTGCTCCGTACAGTAACACATTACCGGCGATTATGTTTTGTGACGGATCAAAGTCGCTGCCATTGTATGGCTTTACAATGATCTTGCCTCCAGATAATCCTTTACCCAAATAATCATTGGCTTCACCTTCCAGAATCATTGTTTGACCCTTTGACACAAATGCACCGAAACTCTGGCCTGCCGCCCCCCTGAGACTGCAAACGATTGTATCATCGGGTAGACCCGTACTGCCATAACGTCTTGCAATCTCACTGGAAAGCATTGTGCCTACGCTCCGATTCACATTTTTTATCGGTAGTTCGATCGAGATCCTTTTCTTGGACTCCAATGCGTCTTTCGCACGATATATGAGTTCTCTGTCCATGACGTTTTCAATGTCATGTTGCTGTGGCTCAATGCAGCGAAAAGGAATATTTTCATCCATATTCGGACGGTAAAGGATCTTTGAAAAATCCAATCCTTTTGCCTTCCAGAAACTCACAGCCCTGTCCATATCCAAAATATCAGATCTGCCGACCAGATCGTCCATTTTGCGAAATCCCAATTGAGCCATATATTCGCGGATCTCTTCCGCAAGCATGGCAAAGTAATTCTGCACATACTCCGGTTTTCCCGCAAAAAACTTACGCAGTCTTGGATCTTGCGTTGCGATACCGACTGAGCAGATGTTTTTATTGCACTCTCTCATCATCACACAGCCCAGTACGACCAGAACTGCCGTTGCAAAGCCAAATTCCTCAGCCCCTAAAAGTGCTGCGATAATAACATCACGGCCTGTTTTCATCTGACCGTCCACCTGCACCCTGATTCTGCTCCGCAACCCGTTCAGGACAAGTGTCTGCTGTGTCTCGGAAAGGCCGAGTTCCCACGGAGACCCTGCATGCCTGATTGATGAAAGCGGCGAGGCCCCAGTACCACCATCATACCCGCTGATCAGAACCATATCCGCACGCGCCTTGGATACTCCTGCTGCGATAGTTCCGACTCCGTTCTCGGACACAAGCTTTACTGAAATTCTGGCATATTCGTTTGCATTCTTAAGATCGAAAATTAGTTGTGACAGATCTTCAATGGAATAGATATCATGGTGAGGCGACGGCGAAATCAGAGTGACCCCCGGTGTAGAATGACGTACCCGTGCGATCTCTTTATTGACCTTATGCCCGGGTAGCTGACCTCCCTCGCCGGGCTTGGCACCCTGTGCGATCTTGATCTGAAGCTCCTTCGCATTGACCAAGTACTCAGTTGTCACTCCAAAGCGCCCGCTTGCCACCTGCTTTACGGAACTTGAACGGTTATCTCCGTTCGGGAGAAGCTTATATCGGGCCGGATCCTCGCCTCCCTCACCACTGTTGCTCATGCCCTTTATGCGATTCATGGCAATGGCAATGGTCTCATGGGCCTCCCTGCTGATGGAACCGAACGACATGGCACTCGTTACAAATCGCTTCATGATTTCAGACGCAGGCTCGACTTCTTCTATGGGAATAGGATTCGTTTTTGCGAAACAGAACAGACCACGGAGCGTTGACGCTCTTTCCACCTGGTTGTTGATCAAGTCTGCGTATTTTTTGTATAGCCTATAGTCGTTTTTCCTGGTCGCCTGCTGAAGCATGGTGATGGATTCCGGTGTCCATAAATGCCTCTCCCCGTCCACGCGGAGCCTGTATTGTCCTCCACTCGGGAGGATCTTTGGCGCGTCCAGCGCCTTGTTATAGGCCTCCTTGTATCGCGCGTTTGCCTCTGCAGCAATTTCATCGAGTCCAATGCCTTCTATGCATGAAGCTGTGCCCGTAAAGTACTTGTTTACCAAATCACTATTAAGGCCAACAGCCTCGAAAACTTGTGCACTCCTGTAACTCCGCATAGTAGAAATGCCCATCTTTGACATGATTTTTAGCAATCCCCTGCATAGGGCCTTAATATAGTTCTCAAGGGCCACCCCGACGATCAGGTTCTTACTCAACTCCCCTTTCAAGTCCATTGCTGCGACCGTATCAAAGGCAACATACGGATTCACAGCCGTGGCTCCATATCCTAAGAGCAAAGCCATGTGCATCACTTCTCTGGCCTCACCGGTTTCCACGATAAGCCCTGTGTTGGTCCGCAGGCCTTTACGAACCAGAAACTGGTTGACCGCCGATACCCCGAGAAGGGCCGGCATAGGCGCGGAACCTTCAGGGAGATCCCGGTCGCTCAGGATGATCAGGGTGTATCCTCTGGCCAAAGCCTTCTCGCTCCGCTCACAGAGCTGTTCGATCGCCACATCTAAGTGCCTTCCTGTACCACCAGCGGGAAATGCCATGGGCAATGTTATGGAGCGAAAGCCTTCAACCTTCAGGTGTTTTAAACGTGACAAATCCTCATTAGAAAAAATCGGATGCAACAGCTTGATCAGATGGCTGTTTTGTGGAACCCCGGATAGGATATTTCCGGGGTTACCGATAAAAGTCATTAGTGACATGACAAGTTCTTCCCTGACCGGATCGATTGCCGGATTTGTCACCTGGGCGAAGAGCTGTTTAAAATAGCAATAAAGCATCTGATTTTTTTCTGAAAGAACCGCCAAAGGGGTGTCCGCACCCATGGAACCAACAGGTTCCTGTCCGTTTGAGGCCATTGGTTCGATCAGCATCTGAAGATCTTCGCGAGTATATCCGAAAAACTTTTGGCGAAACAGGAGCTTATCAAACTCGGGCCTAATAGACGCCACCTCACTGTAAAACCCCCGCAAGGTAATCTTGTTCTCCTCAACCCATCTGCGATAAGGTTGTCGCCTGGCAAAATATGTCTTGATTTCTCCATTCTTAAGGACACGCTTTTTATTCGTATCGACTAATATTACCTGACCCGGCCTTAAAGCCCCTTTCTCGGCAATCTCATCAGCCGGGAAGTCGAGGACACCCGCTTCTGACGCAAAAACCATGAACCCGCTTTTAGTGATAGTATAACGGGCTGGCCTCAGGCCATTGCGATCCAGCATGGCACCTACCTGACTCCCATCTGAAAACGCAATAGCTGCAGGTCCATCCCACGGCTCCATCAAGCCTGCATGGTATTCAAAAAACCCGCGTTGATCCGGACCCATGGGGTATTTGGCACCCCATGCCTCAGGCACAAGCATAAGCATGGAGTGTGGAAGTGAGCGACCGGCATTAACAAGGAGCTCCAGGACATTATCAATGCAAGCTGAATCACTGCCCCTCTCATCAATGATCGGCAGGAGCTTTTTTATGTCATTCCCGAATAGGTCTGACTTCAACATGGATTGTCTTGATCTGATCTGATTTAGATTGCCGCGCAGGGTGTTAATCTCCCCATTATGGGCCAGATAGCGGAAAGGCTGTGCCAACTCCCATGATGGGAACGTATTGGTGCTGTACCTCTGATGGACAACTGCAACTGAGCTCACCAGTTCACGGTCGCTCAGATCTTTGTAAAACCTCAGTAACTGCGGAGCTGAAAAAAGGCCCTTGTAGACGATTGTGCGGCACGAGAAACTTGGAATATAAAATATTTCCCCGTCGCCGACTGCCTCCATTGCCTGATTTTCAACCTGTCTGCGAATAACATAGAGCTTTCGATCAAGTGCATCTGCAATCAGTCCTTTTCCGTCTATGTAGCATTGCATTATGATAGGCTGCTGCTGCTTGGCCTGGCCCGAAATAGCGCTTTCATCAACGGGGACATCTCTCCACCCAAGGAATCCCAGGCCTTCTGAGCCGACAGTCTTTTCCACAATACGTGAGCACTCTTCCATAACCCCTGATGATTGGGGCATGAAAATCATGCCCACACCGTAGTTGCCAGGATCAGGCAAACTGATGCCCACATGCTTACAATCTCTCCGAAACGAGGCATCTGGAATCTGAAAAAGGATTCCGGCGCCATCTCCTGTCTTGAAATCACCCCCTACTGCACCACGGTGGAGCAGATTTTCCAGGACCCTGATTCCCTTCTCAATAACGCTATGGCTTTTTATGCCGTCAATATTTGCAACAAACCCAACGCCACAGGCGTCATGTTCGTTGCCGGGATAATACAACCCCTGTGCTTTCGGAAATCGGCCAAACATATTTTTAACAAGTCTTCCCATAATCCTGCTACTCTCGAGACCTTCGAAAAACACCGACATTGTCATTGCGAGCACAGCGAAGCAATCTTGGTTTTGCGTGAAATTCAATGAGATTGCCGCGTCGTTTCTCTCCTCGCAATGACCGAAAAGGCCAATTTTTATAAGGTCTCCTCTGTTGGGCCTTAAGTAATTTAAAAACTTCTCGGCCTCCTGGAAAAAAGCTCAATATCTCCAGCAGGCCCAATTTTGCATTTATGAATCAATTTAAGTGGTCAGCAGTAGGTCCGAGCGTACCTATTAATCCCACGCATTGAACCCACCATGTAACGGACTGCTGAATGCTCGCACTCTAATCCATACAATTACTAGAACATATAGATCTGATGGCTGTCGGGGTTTTTCCCGAAGTAGGTTATGTCATCGATTTTGTCAAGCTCTGGTCCCCGGCAAAGGGCATAAAGGGTTCTCTCCACCCCAATACCGCCACCAAGTGTATCAGGAAATGAGGGTTGACCCTGATCATTTTTCTTGGCGGCCATCATTAGAAAAGGCCCATAACCGCCCAGTTCGTCAATATTCTTGATATTGCCCTCGAAAATAACGGGCCTGGCAGGGATAACTCCATTATCCAGCAGCCTTTCCACAATCGCCTCATAAATCCATTCCCTTACAGCACCCGATAGGATTTCGAGCGCAGGAGTCTGCTTGCCAGTATCTCTGACAATACTCTTTGCGCAAATGTCATAATTATAAATCATATCCGATGCCACTTCCGAAAGAGAAACCTTACCTTCGGGTCTCAGGTAGGGATACACCAAATCATAATTTTCTCTTAAAAGACCTGTGATCCAGAAAAACGGCTCCTTGATTTCCTCTCCCAGCTTCAACTCGTAACCGGATCTATACTTCTTTTTTGCCTTATCACACGCAAAACGAGGAAAAGGTTGTTTAGGGACCTCAATGACTACACCGAGGGTTTCTAAATCATCCTCATTTTTTTCAACTAATTGTGTCATGGCATGGATTATCAACCGTTCAAACAGATCCATTCCTTTCTCCATATCCTCGGATAAAATCTTTTTCACCGTTTCCGGTTTTTTCAGATATGTCTCCAGGTCAACACCCCGATTTCGCCTTATCTCAAGGTCCATCTGGCTGAAATCGATCAGGTATTTGCCCCTCTGTACCCTGTCCGGGCTTTCAATTTCCAGCCTGAGGTTGGGCGAATCCACAAAGACTCCCTTGATTTTCGGGTTATGGCACGCCAGAAATTTGCAATAGATCATGCTGTGGGTCATCACATAAACCTGACCTTTGTAATGGATATTCGGGATATGTTCCACATCATGAGCCAATGGATCTGTCACAGGACTCAATTGTATCCTTTCAAGATTGAACAGCCCCTCATCGGCCAAAAACTGATGCATTGCCGTAACAAAAGTTGTCCTCAGGGCCATAGCTGCATAAAGGGCATCCCCCATCCATTTCCGGTAGTAATATTTGTTTAAGTATTCCTCAAAGCTCGAACCGGCCTGTTGCAATGCTGCCTGAAAACCGAAGAGGCTCTGGCCAATAATGGACATGGTCTCATTTTTCATGATTGTCTTGTCTCCTTGTTGATTGGTTGAATCTACGCATCAATCTGTGTGGACTCACCAATCAAAATTACAGTTTTGGCAAATATCTCTCAAGCTCGAACAGGCTTACATGGGTCCTGTAATGATCCCACTCGATTTTTTTGTTCTCAATAAATTTTCCAAAAATATGATCACCCAGGATTTTTCTTACCAACTCGCTTTTCTCCGCTTCTATAATGGCCGCATAGAGATTCCCCGGAAGATCCGTAATCCCGTGGGCCTTTCTCTCGGCCGGGTTCATCTCAAAGATATCTTCTTCGATAGGCTCCGGCAGCTCATATTTCTTTTCAATCCCTTCCAGTCCGGCACCCAACATCACGGCAAAGGCAAGATAAGGGTTACATGCAGGATCAGGAGAGCGAAACTCCATCCGCGTAGCGCCTTCTTTTCCCGGCTTATACATGGGCACACGCACCATGGCAGATCGGTTTCTTCTAGCCCACGACACATACACGGGCGCTTCATATCCCGGCACCAATCTCTTATACGAATTCACCCACTGGTTGGTCACTGCCGCTATCTCCGGCGCATGACGCATTACACCTGCGATATAGTGTTTGGCAATCTCCGAAAGGTTGTATTTGTCGTCAGGATCATAAAAGGCATTTCTGTCACCTTTAAAAAGCGACTGATGAACATGCATACCGCTTCCGTTCTGTCCAAAAATTGGTTTTGGCATAAACGTCGCATAGATTTCAAATTTCAACGCTATCTCTTTAACCACCAGCCTGTATGTCATGGTCTTGTCTGCCATCTTCAGACCCTCGTCATAGCGAAGGTCAATCTCGTGCTGGCTGGGTGCAACCTCATGGTGGCTATATTCTACCTGAATGCCCATATCCTGCAGGGCAAAGATGGTTTCTCTTCTCAGTATGCCGCCCATATCTAAAGGTCGAGAGTCAAAATACCCGCCTGAATCTATTGTATCGGTGGATTTATTATTCTTGAAATAGAAATATTCCAGTTCGGGTCCGAGATAAAAGGTATAGCCCTGTTCGGCCACTTTATTCAATAGTCGCTTGAATATATATCTGGGATCCCCTTCATAGGGTGACCCGTCAGGGTTTAAGATATCGCAGAACATCCTGGCCACAGGACGTTCCGTACCTCTCCAAGGGACAAACTGGAATGTAGTCGGATCAGGCTTGGCGATCATATCGCTCTCATGGATCCTTGCAAAACCCTCTATGGAGGACCCGTCAAATCCCATGCCTTCGGTAAGGCCCTCTTCCAGTTCCGAGGGTGTGATTGCAAAACTCTTAAGGACTCCCAGTACATCGGTAAACCAGAATTGAATAAAGCTTACATCCTTTTCCTTTACAATTTTTCTCACATCGTCTTCATTCTGGCAATTCATCTTGTTACCTCCTGTTGGAAAAAATTTGCTGTCCAAACCATTCTGGCCTGTCTTCTGAAAAAATAGCAATGATGATGCCAAACACAGCAAACAGGTGATTCAAACATTTTTTCAGCTAGTTATATCACCAAATGACAAAAAAAAAGAAAATAGGCATTACAAAAATGTACCATTAGCACACAATTTGATACAAAAATGTAGTTTATTTCATCCGTAGAACTGCTAATTACGTCCCAAGGGGGCCTCACATTTATACCATATCACAGGTCTTTTAGCTTTTCTCTTTTTCCCGAGCAACCATTGCTGCAGCGGCCAAGACGATTTAAAAAATAAAACCTGGCAGGTACAAAATTCACCTGACTCTACAATCTAATATACTTCCTATATTGGCTTAATTGTTGCAACAAATTTTTTGATAAAGAAGAAAACTGCTGTCACTGGAAAGGTGCTTGAGGAGAATCAAATGGAGAACCTTGTAGCCGTTGAAGGGGTCAAAAAGACGATCTTTGGAGTTGGCGCAGTTAATCAGATCATATTCGAATGTCAGTCGCTCGGAACATCCAGGGCGCTTCTGGTTGTAGATCGTGCCCTGTCTGAAACAAAAATATGCACATCTATACAGGATATATTCCGGAATAGCCCGGTAAAAACCATCCCCTACTTTGAGGTGACGCCTGAACCATCACCTGACCTGGCCGATACCGGAGCTGAACTGGCAAAAAAAGAAAATGCTGACTGTATCATAGGCATCGGTGGTGGAAGCACAATGGATGTTGCCAAGGCCATTGCCGTCCTTTGCAAAAATGATGGAAAGATATTGGATTATGTTGGTCTTAACCTTGTAAAAAAAGCGGGGCTCCCAACAATTATGGTTCCGACAACAGCGGGCACAGGAAGTGAGGCGACCTTCACATCGGTCTTTACAATGAAGGAAACAAAGACTAAAGGAGGTGTCAACAGCCCTTTGCTTTATCCTCACACGGCCATTTTGGATCCTGAACTCACACTCGGACTCCCTGCAGATATAACCGCGTCCACTGGTATGGATGCCCTGACCCATGCGATTGAATCTTTTACTTCGCTTCAAGCCCACTTCATAAGCGAACCGCTTTCCCTCAAAGCCATTGAGATAATCTCCGCCAATTTGAGAGGAGCCGTCTATAGCGGGAGTGACATACAGTTTCGCAATTCCATGATGAAGGCCAGTTTCTTGGCCGGCATGGGTCTCGCCATGTCCGGGGTAGGCGCAGTTCATGCACTTGCCTATCCCCTTGGGGCGTTCTTTGATGTGCCCCACGGCTTGGCAAATGCATTAATGCTTCCGTATGTACTTGAATACAACTATCCCGGGGATATAGACAAGTTTGCTCGTATTGCCCGGGCAATGGGAGAGGAAACAGAAGGGCATTCGAAGCGTGACACGGCCGCCCTTGCCGTGAAAGCCGTCCAGGACGTTACCCGGGATATTGGTATTCCACGAACACTTAAGGATCTAAGGATTCCGGAGGAATCAATCCCCGAAATGGCCGAAGCTGCTATGAAGGTGAAAAGACCGATCATGAATAATCCAAGACCGATGACTGCCAGAGTTGCGGAAGATATTTACCAAAAAGCATTTGAAGGAATGTAAACTAATTAAGGAGTCTCATACATGCCAGGATTTGAAGTCATAGGAAAAGAAGAAG
>Ga0307445_10001405_pt1 | contig 13564 bp, 10 predicted proteins | sample SalMarSW160330MG_FD_202147 | JGI IMG/M metagenome (GOLD analysis project Ga0307445, IMG submission 202147) | Salt marsh sediment microbial communities from the Plum Island Ecosystem LTER, Massachusetts, United States - SW1603-30 | ecosystem: Environmental > Aquatic > Marine > Intertidal zone >...
ACCCGACAGAGGAGATGGGGAAGCCGTCGTGTTTGGCCTGAAAAATAACGTTAAATATGGTGTCGAGGGAGGCAGCCAGCCTCAATTCACAAAAGATGCGAAGTGGGTAGCCATGATCGTGAAGCCCAAAGCCGTGGAAATAGAAAAGGCTCCCAAGGACAGGCCCAAACAGGGCATGGCCATCCTGGGAACAGCGACAGGCGAAATAACCTCTTTCGAAAAGGTGCAGAACTTTGCTCTCTCGGAAGATTCCCGTTGGATCGCTTATCTTCATCATAAAGAGGAGGAAAAACCCGAACAAAAGGAGGATGCGGCTTCTCCAGAAAAAAAATCGACGGCAGAATCGAAAAAACAAGCAGACAAAAAAACCGGGGGTCTTTTGATCCTTCACCAATTGGCGACCGGCAATGAAAAGGAGATTCCTCATGTGTTGGCCTATTCTTTTGACGTCGCCTCTAAATACCTGGCATTCACCGTATCCAGTCCGGATGGAAGCGAAGATGGCCTTTATTATCTGGACTTGACTCAGAACTCACCTGGACCAAATCCGATTGCCCAACATGAAGGCATGCTGGTTTCAGGGCTTGCCTGGACTGAAAAGGGGAGCCGCCTGGCTTTCCTGGCCAGCACGGTTGAAGATGAGGGGTGCTTTTCCCTTTGGATATGGGACGGAAATACAAAGGAAAAGACATCGGCGGTGGCGGCAAAAGGGGCTCCAGATGGGTGGATGATCCCCGAAGAGAATCGGATTTCTTGGAGCAAAGACGGCAAACGCCTGTTTTTCGGTTTCAAGCCCCTGGAGATTCATCAGGCCACACAGAAACCGGAGGAGACGGAAGGGAAAAAGGACATCAGCGAATCAGACCTTTTCGACACCAAAGAGATCCTCGAAAAAAGAGAGGTGGATGTATGGCACTGGAACGACCCATTGATCAAAACCAACGATAAGATCCAGTGGTCGCGAACCAAAGACCGAACATATATGGCGGTATACCATGTGGATTCTGAACGTTTTGTGCAGCTTGCCGACAGAGAAATGCCCGAGATAGAGCTGAATGAAAATCCAGATTTTGCCCTAGGTCGTTCCAACATCCCTTACCAAAAGGAGATCACATGGTACGGCGAACTTGAGGATCTTTATCTCGTGAATTTAAAGGATGGCAAACGTCAGAAATTCGCTTCAAAACTCGAGGATCGGTCGGTTCTTTCTCCTGGAGGCCGATATGTCGCCTATTTTAATGAGAAACACTGGTATCTGTTTGACCAACAAACCGGAAAAACTATCAACTTGACAGAAAAGGTCGATGTGCCTTTTTATGACGAAGATCACGATTTCCCACAAATGGCCCCCAGCTACAGGACAGCGGGATGGGGAAAGGATGATGAGTTTGTTCTGATCTATGACAAATACGACATCTGGCAGTTCATGACTGCCGATGGCGAAGCAAAGAATATCACCGGAGGCAAAGGCCGCCAGACCGGGATGACCTTCCGCGTGTTGAGATTAGACCGGGAAAAACAAACCTTCGAAAAGGACGAAAAACTTTGGCTGTCCTCCTACCACAACACAAAAAAGAACCATGGTTTTTATTCCTGTGAGATCGGAAAAGGCACTGTGACACGGCTATTGGAGGAAAACAAAAAATTCCAATTCCGTGCCAAGGCGAAAAACGCCGATGTCCTGATGTACACGCGCGAGAGCTTCGAGGAGTTTCCCGATCTGTGGGTGGCCGATTCGAAATTTTCCTCGCCGAAAAAGATCTCCGATGTCAATCCCCAGATCGAAGAGTTTGCCTGGGGAAAACCCGAGCTTGTGGAGTGGAACAGCATAGACGGCATTCCTTTGCAGGGAGTCTTGATCAAACCTGCCAACTATGAGGAAGGGAAGCGTTATCCTGTGATCGTGTATTTTTATCACTTTTTCTCCGAGAGAATGTATGAATTCAACCAGATGAGGGTGAACCACCGGCCGAATTTTCCGTTTTACGCCAGCAACGGATATGCCATATTCCTGCCGGATGTATGGTTCGACATCGGCCATCCGGGATATTCGTCCACCAAGTGTTTGGTTCCCGGAGTGCAGAAACTGATCGATATGGGTGTGGCCGACCCCAAGGGCATCGGTCTTCACGGCCATTCGTGGAGTGGTTACCAGACGGCCTTTGTGATCACCCAGACAAATATTTTTTCAGCCGCTGTGGCCGGCGCTCCGGTTTCGAACATGACCAGCGCCTACAGCGGCATCCGTTGGGAATCCGGAATGGCCCGGCAGATGCAGTACGAAAAACAACAGAGCCGGATCGGCGGCAGCTTGTGGGAATATCCGGAACGCTACATCGAGAACTCTCCCGTGTTTTTTGCCGACCGCATCCAGACGCCTTTGCTCATCCAGTTCGGGGATGAGGACGGAGCTGTGCCCTGGTACCAGGGCATCGAGCTTTATCTGGCCATGCGGCGGCTTCAAAAAGACTGCATTTTCCTCCAGTACCGCGGCGAGCCCCATCACCTCCAAAAATATCCGAACAAGCTGGACTACTCGATCAAGATGAAAGAGTACTTCGATCACTACCTCAAAGGCATGCCGGCTCCGGATTGGATCACAAAAGGCGTGCCTTACCTTGGGAAGTAAGATGCATCCATAAAACCATGAGAAAGAAACAGCCGGGGCAACTGAAACGTCAGGCCGGTGATTTTCCCCAGCGAGGAAAATCCCCTTATTCCTCGGCTCGCTCTCCTCTTCGAGGAACCGTGCCTGCTCGCCTCCGGATGCCTTCCTCTTCAGATCCCCCTGCTGTTTTAATAACATCATGGTTTTATGTGAGTTTCCTGATTATAAGACCTTCATGACAACATGGTTCTGAGTTTGTATAATACGATAACATAATCCTTAAAAGGAGAGAGTCATGACAAGAAGAAAAATTTGGAATTTTCTCCTGCTCTTTCTGTTGTGCGTGCCGATATTGTCGGCTCAAGTCACCAGCCCTGAGGAGTTTTTAGGCTTTACGGTAGGTGCTGAAAAAAAATTGGCCGATATGATTCAGATCGTCGAATATTTTCAATTGCTGGACGAGCAGAGCGACAGGATCCTGGTTCAGGAAGTCGGAAAAACGACGGAAGGGAACCCGTTTATCGTGGCTATCATCACGTCAGAGAAAAACCAAAAAGATCTGGAAAAATACCGGGAATACCAAAATCTGCTGGCCGATCCGCGGAAGATCTCGGAGGAGGAAGCCCAAACAATGATCGCCGATGGCAAAGCCATCGTGATGGTCAACTGTTCCATCCATGCCTCAGAGATCGGGGCCAGCCAGATGTCGTTGGAGCTGGCGTATGACCTGGCGACGAAAAATGATCCCACGACCAGAGAAATCCTGGACAACGTCATCCTCCTCCTCACGCCGATGCACAACCCGGATGGGATCCAGATGGTGGCGGAATGGTACCGGAAATATTTGGGCACAAAATACGAGGGGGGACGGATGCCCTGGCTCTACCAAAAGTATGTGGGGCATGACAACAACCGCGACTGGTACATGTTCACCCAGAAGGAAACCCAGCTCACCCTGGAGGTCCACAATGCCTGGCATCCGCAGGTCATCGTGGACATGCACCAGATGGGGAGCCGGGGAGCGAGGCTTTTTGTTCCTCCCTATGTCGACCCGTACGAACCCAACATCGATCCCATTCTTCGCCAAGAGGTAGCCATGATGGGGACATTTATAGCCACAGAATTGACGGCCCAGGGGAAGGGAGGAGTGGCCCACAGCATCGGATTCGATGCCTGGACGCCGGCGCGGGCCTACCACCATTATCATGGGGGGATCCGGATCCTGACCGAGGCGGCAAGTGTCCAGGTAGCAACACCCATAACGATTAGAGAGGAAGACCTTTCGTCCTCGGCAAGGGAAGAATCGGTCAGTATGCCTTTGCCTTGGACGGGCGGGAAATGGTCGCTCCGGGATATCGTGGAGTATGATTATGCAGCGGCCAAGGCCGCGTTGACCAATGCCGCAAGGCTCAGGGAAAACTGGCTGCAAAATTTTTACACCATTCATAAAAAAGCGGTTACCCGCAGCGAACCACCGTATGCCTTTATCGTTCCGGCCCACCAGAGAGATCTGTCCACGGCCGTAAAAATGTTGAATGTGTTGAGGCTGGGAAAGGTGGAAATTCACAGAGCTTCCGATTCTTTTTTGGTGGAGGGGCACGAATATCCGGCGGGAAGTTACATCATCTATATAGCTCAACCCTACGGTGGATTCGCCAAGACTCTTTTGGAAAGGCAGGTTTATCCGGAGATCCGGGAAACACCTGGAGGCCCTCTGAAGACTCCGTATGATGTGGTGGGCCATACATTGCCCCTCTTGATGGGAGTGGATGTGGTCCAGGCCGAAAAGCCTTTCCAGGTGGAGGCAATGCTTCTCGATAAGATAGATGCACCCCGAGGAAAATGTAATGCTGTGGAAAGTGCCTATGGTTACGCTTGGGGGCATGCCACCAATGACGACATCGTGGCGCTAAACAGGTTGGCGGCAAAAGGGCACTCTATCTTTTGGACGGCTGAAAAGTTCCAGGCCAACGGAAAAACCTATGATGAGGGGACGATGATCGTCCAAAACAGAGAGGGTCTGCTGGATGACATCCAGTCTATCGTTCAAGAGCTTTGGGTCTGTTTCGATGGGTTGTGGGCCGATCCGAAGGTGAAGACCTATATCCTGAAGGAACCGCGCGTGGGTCTATACAAGAGCTGGACCGCCTCGATGGACGAGGGATGGACGCGATGGGTTCTGGAGCAATACGAAATCCCCCACATGAGCGTTTTTGACGAAGAGATCCGGAAAGGAAATTTAAACGATATCTTCGATGTGATCATCATCCCCGATCTCGGAGAGAATGCCATCATCAAAGGAGTGCCGGAGACAGCGATCCCTTCAGAATATGCTGGCGGGATCGGTGAAGTGGGGCTGCAAAATCTCATCGACTTCGTAAAAAACGGGGGCACCGTGATCACCCTGAACGGAGGTGCCGATTTTGCGATCAAGCATTTTCACTTGGGAGTGGAGAACGGTGTGCGCGGATTGAACCGGAGGGAGTTTTTTATCCCGGGTTCGATCCTAGAGGTCCTGAACGATAACTCTCATCCGATCGCGTATGGATTCGAGAGAGGAACAGCGCTTTTCTACCGAACAAGCCCTGCTTTTGTCGCGCACGAGGGACATTGTGTGGTCAAGTACCCGACCGAGACCCTGCTGAGCGGCTGGTCGACAGGAGACCAACATCTGATCGACAAAGCCGCCATCGTGGATGTGCCGTTCGGCAAGGGCAAAGTCATCCTGATCGGATTTCCCGTGGTCTACCGCGGCCAATCCCATGGCACGTTCCGCTACCTGTTCAACGCCATCTACTACGGCTCTGCTAAACTGGCCGAGTAGAAATATTGTCAGTGCAAGCGCAGTGAAGCAATCTCCTGCGGTTGTTGCTGTCCTTCGCAATGGCTGATACAATTCTATAAAGGAGGGATAAATGAATAAAGCCATTATTTTTGCTGTCTCCTTTTTTGTATTGCTAGGCTTAGCCAATCTCCGTCTCCATGCTGAAGAAGTCACCTTTAAATGGTTCGGCCAGAGCTGTTTTTTGATCGAAACATCACAAAACACGCGAATAATCACAGATCCTATGAAGATGGGTTCTTACATGATCCCCGAAGATATAAAGCCAGACATAGTGACGGTCTCTCACGAGCACTTCGATCACAACCAGGTGGATGTCGTATCGGGCAAGCCGGAAGTTCTCAGAGGACTGACTTCTGGCGGTGCAGACTTCGCTGCGATCGACCAGAAAATAAAGGACGTCAGGATTTATACTGTTCCATCTTATCATGATAAAACCCAGGGTTCACAACGCGGCAAAAACGCCATCTTTGTCTTCGAATTCGACGGGATAAAAGTGGTCCACCTCGGGGACTTAGGGGATTCTCTTGCCCCGGCAAGCGTTCAAAAGATCGGGGCCGTCGATGTCGTGATGATCCCAGTCGGAGGAACCTATACGATATTCGGGAAAGAGGCAGACCATGTGATTTCCCAGCTCAACCCGAAATTGATCGTCTTCCCGATGCATTTCAAGACTGATTCTGCCAGTTTTTTACCCTATTCGGGAAAGGACTACACAAAGGACAAACAGAACGTGAAAAAAGTCGACGGCAATACCTTCAAGCTCGATCTGAATGAAACCGGTGATAACCTGACATATGTGGTGTTGAATTACAAGTGAGCACATTTCCAGAGGTCAAAGGAAAAAACCTGGAAGGGAAAAACCTCCTATTGCCTCAAGACTTTGAAGGAGACATGAATTTAGTATTTTTGGCTTTCCAACGGGAGCAGCAACTCATGGTGAACACCTGGCTCCCGACAGCCGATCTTCTCGAAAACATTTACCCTGAGCTCAAGTACTATGAATTACCCACTATCTCCCGATTGAATCCCTTCGTTCGCTGGTTCATCAACACCGGGATGCGTTCGGGTATTAAAGACTCGAAATCCCGGAGCAAAACGATTACGCTATATCTGGACAAAGGGCCATTTTGTAAAGCATTGGGAATTCCCAAAGAAGACAACATCTACATTCTGGTGGTGGAAAAACAGGGAAAAGTCATCTGGCGGTCAGAGGGCCCCTGCGATGTAGAAAAAGCGAAAAATCTCAGCGATTTTCTAAAAAAGTCATTAGAACGGTCATAAAATACTTACCCTGAAGAATTTCTCGTAAAGTTAAAATAAATCTATATAAATAAACATAAAAGCACTCTTAAATTTATCTTTATTAAATTTTTTCGACATTCTCGGTTTTAAAGCATATCTGCTATAATAGTAGTTGCGAAAAACCTACTTTATCGACCAGAGAGAAACCATGACCAAGACTAAGTTAATTAGGGCCATCTTCTTGATTGTATTCCTCTCCATCTGTATCACCGGCGGGTTTTCTCAGCGGGATGAAAAAATTTCCCTGAGAATGCATAGATCATTCGATAGAAACGAACAAGGGGAAAAATTTGTCGCATGGATCTATTTCAGGGACAAGGGCCCAGGAAAACTCCAGAAGATGGAGGAAACCAGGCTGACATTGAACACAAAATCCTTGAACAGGCGCCTCCGCCATGGGTTCGAAGACCTGGTCGATGAATACGATCTCCCAGTCTACCAATCCTACCTGAATTTGATCGAACCATACGTCCATAAAATTCGACATCAGTCCCGCTGGTTGAATGCGGTATCCGTTGAAGCTACGCGGCAATCCCTCGAAATGATCTCCACGTTGCGCTCCGTAAAAAAAGTGGATGAGGTCCAAATCTACACCTACAGCGATCCGGTTGTCGAACCAGAAACAGAGCCAGCTAGCAAGACGCTTCTCGCGGGTACTTTTGCCTTCGATTATGGGGCCTCCTTTGCCCAGGTCGATCAGCTAAATGTTCCCCCTCTGCACGACTTGGGATTCAGCGGCAACGGGGTGCTGGTTTGTATGCTGGATGACGGATTCAACAATTTGGGTCATCAATCCCTTGACCACATCGACATCGTGGCTACATGGGATTTTGTAAACGGAGATCCCCGTGTATTCGACGAAGAGGGCCAGATGGGGAACGGAAATCATGGGACAAGAACCCTGGGGACCATTGCCGGATTTCAACCTGGTCAGCTGATAGGTCCCGCTTACGGGGCCAGCTTTCTGCTTGGAAAAACAGAAAACAGCGAATCGGAACGCCACATCGAAGAGGACCACTGGATCGCCGGTGCCGAATGGGCCGATACCCTTGGAGCGGATATCATTTCCAGTTCCCTGGGATACCGCGATCAATTTTCTCAAGGCGAGGGCGATTATTCTTGGCAGGATATGGATGGTGAAACCACCGTCGTTGCCCGGGGGGCTAACATCGCTGCAAGTCGGGGCATCCTGATCGTCAACAGTGCGGGAAATGAAGGAAGATCCCAGTCCGGTTTGAACACATTGGTTTCCCCATCTGACAGCGATAACGTATTGGCTGCCGGCGCTGTAAATCCCGAGGGAAACCGGGCCAATTTCAGCTCCATCGGCCCCACTGCCGATGGCCGGATCAAACCGGATTTGATGGCCATGGGAGACCCGGTTTATTCAGCATCTCCCAACGGGCCCGCTGCATACGAGCTTGTGGATGGAACATCTTTCGCCTGCCCGCTCGTGGCCGGTGTTGCCGCATTGATCCTCGAGATCAATCCTTCCTGGACCAATCAGGATGTGATGGAAGCGATGAAAGCGACCGCCAGCGAGTCGGAATCTCCGGACAACCTCAACGGGTGGGGTATCGTGGATGCCCAGAAAGCCGCAGCCTATCCGCTGAAGAGCATCCATCCGCCTAAGGATTTCGCGGTCTTCAGGATCCCGAATGACTATGGATTTTTCTTCCAGTTTGTGGACCAGTTGACTTGGAAGGCTAATCCTCAAAACGGGGGCCAGGTTAACTCCTATCGTGTGTACGGGAAACAATTGGATACCCAGGACCAATCCTTCACTCTGATAACCGAAGTGGACAGCCAGACTTTCAGTATCTTGAAGAGGGGTCTCTTAGAGGGAGAAACTTATCTGTACAAGATCATATCTGTCAACGCTTCAGGCGATGAGAGCGATCCCAACTATACCCTTCGATGACATGAAACGAAAAAAGGATTATTATAATGCCGATTAAAAATATTATGAAAAGATGGTTAGTCCTCGTGCCGATGATGTTTTTCTCCGTTCAATTCAGCAGCTCTGCATGGTTCACGCTCGGTCTCAATGGTGGATACCGCGTTCTCAACGATCCAGTGCTGGGAGAGATATACGGCGATGGATACGTGTATGAGCCTTACATCAGATATTCTGTACCCAGATTGTTAACCCTGGAACTTGCCTACGAGGGGGGATACAAAAAAAGCGGCCCGGTCGGACTGTTCCAGGAGGACAGCACGTTGAACGTTTCCGGGCTTCAGCTTGCCGCGGTTGTTCCCATTCCTATCCTTCGCATCCAGAGGGTCAGTACATACTTTAAAGTCGGCATCGCCTATTATTTTTATAAACAGGACATCGACAGCGAGTTCGTCCGGCAAAAAGTCGATCACACCAAATGGACCACCGTTATCGGCGTGGGAATGAGTCTGCATCTTTTTAGAGGCCTATTTCTGACGGCTGAATACAAATCCATTCCTCTCAGGGTGAAGCCGTTCGACATACAGGTGGACCTGGGCGGTTCGCGGATTTTATTCGGGATCGGGTATCAATTCTGGCTTTAAAAATTTGTCGAACCAGGCCACGATGCGATGCCATGAATCGCGGATATTGGCCGGTTTGCTGAGGACATGACCTTCCCCGAAATACCTCCCAAGCAGCTTTCTCAGATCGCCTATGGGATAGATGTCATCCTCCTGAAAACTCCGGGCTATCGTGAAGGCCACCCAGTTTCCATCCGGAGAGATATCATAATGCTCATAATAGGGGTTGGAGATCGATTCGGTTGCCATCATGGAATCGAGGAATCTGTCGACTTTTTCAGATATTTTTTCTTGTCCAACCAAAGGATAAAGGAAAAAAATAACCGGAATACAGAATACAACCAGCGATTTGGCTATTTTATGACTCATAATCCCTCCTCAGATAATTGACTGAAATAATCAATAAAAGTATAATAAAGTTAAATTTTATCCAATATTTTGATATATTGAATCAACTGAACTTGTCAAAGTAGATTTGTTCCAAAGCAATTCCCTTTTTCTTGAGTAACCCCAAGCAGGAATCCACCATTTCCGGTCCTCCACAGATGTAGACATCCAGGTCAGCCCCTTCGAGAATTTGCTTCTCGATAAGATCTGTTACCCGGCCTCTTGCTCCCTTCCAAGAGGAGTTGTCCGGCACCCTGGACAGTGTGGGGACATAGGTGAATGCGGGAAGCTCTTTTTCCAAGCTTCTCAGCTCCTCAACACAGTACAAGTCCTCTTCAGTCCAGGTGCCGAAAAACAGGGTGGCTTTTCGCTGAATTTTTTCTTTTTTCATATGACGGAGGATGGCCAAGATGGGCGCCAATCCTGTCCCTGTTGCGACCAAAAGGATGTCCCGATCGGATTCCCTGTAATAAAAATCCCCGAAAGGTCCCCGCATGACAAGCTTTTCCCCTTCCTTGAGGAAATCGTGGACATAGGTCGAAACGATCCCCTTTTCCACGAGGCCGATAAACAGTTCGATTTTTTGGTGCTCCGGAATGGAAGACATGGAAAAAGCCCGAAACTCTGGCCCGCTGGACAGCTTGTATTTGGGGATCTCCAGTTGGATGTACTGTCCGGGTTTGTATGTGATCCCCTCATCCTGTTCGACGATCTCAAGGGTGACCCCTTTAATATAATCAGTCAAGTCTTCGATGCGGTCTACCTTGACCTTGAATTCCCTGATCAGAAAAAGCTCCTCCGGTATTTCGATCGAAAGATCGTTCCGGACTTTGACCTGGCAGGAAAGCCTGACATTTTTCTCCAGTTCTTCAGCGGAAAGATAGGGTGTTTCTGTGGGCAACACCGGCCCGCCCCCGTCCAGAACCTTCACTTTGCAATAGGCGCACGTCCCCTTGCCCCCGCAGGCCGACGGGATGAATATTCCTTCATCCTGCAGGCTGAAAAGCAGCGGGCTCCCCCCTTGCACTTTCAGCTCCTTTTGTTTGTTGATCAGAATATTGCACTCGCCGTAGTCGGCGATAAACCGGTCGGCCAGTTCCAGGAGAACCGCCAACAGGGCACCGATCCCGCTTATGACCAGTACGCTGATGATTATTTGAGGCATTTTTTTACTGCACGCGGATCATGCCGCTGAATGCCAAAAAGGCCAGCGCCAACAAACCCGTGATGATTAAAGTGATGGCCGGCCCTTCCAGTCCACGCGGAAGTTTGGCTGTTTTTTGAAGCTTTTCCCGGATGGCGCTAATGGAGATGATGGCCAGCATCCACCCGATCCCGCTCCCGGCCCCATAAGCTAGCGATTGAACAAAATCGTATTTCCTGATGACCATAAAAAGCGATGCCCCGAAGATGGCGCAGTTCACCGTGATCAAAGGCAGAAAGATCCCCAGACTAAAATAAAGCGACGGGAAAAACCGCTCCACCGTCATCTCCACAAGCTGGACAAAAGCCGCGATCACCACGATGAACACGATATACCGGAAATGCTCCAATCCCAGCGGCACCAGTATTTTGTAATGGACCAGATTGTTGAGCGCTGTGGTGGAAGCCATCACGAACACCACAGCCGCGCCCATGCCGAAGGCCGATTTTTTCTGCCCGGACATGGAGAGAAACGGACACAGTCCCAGGAAGTTGGTCAGCAGGATGTTGTTGGTAAAGATTGCCGCAAAAAACAGCGTCAGCGGATTAATAGGGTCCATCTGGTTCCTTTATCCTTTTTCCTCGCCTGTTTGCGGTCGAAAATATTTCAAAATCCAGACCATGATACCCAAGGTGAAAAAGGCACCGGGTGCCATGATCATCACGGTCCAGTGGACAAATCCTCCGGGCATGATCCTCAAGCCCAGGAGGGTGCCGAATCCCAGTGGTTCCCGGATAAAAGCGATGGCGATCAAAACCAGGGAATACCCCAGGCTCATGCCCAGCCCGTCGATAAAAGATGCGGCCGGCGGGTTATGCCGGGCAAAGGCCTCGCACCGCCCCATGATGATGCAGTTGGTGATGATCAGCGCCACATAGGGGCCCAGGGCTTCGCTTATGTCCGGCAAATAGGCCTTGATCATTATGTCCACGATAATGACGTAGGAGGCGATGATCAAGGTCTGCACCATCATCCGGATGCGCACAGGCGTGACTTTTCTCAAAAGGGAGACAGTAAGCGATGACATGCAGACCGTGAAGATCAACCCAGCATCCATAACCAGGGTATTCACCATCAGGTTGGTCACAGCCAGTGTGGAGCAGATGCCGAGGACCTGCCGGAGCACCGGATTGTCCTTCCACAGCCCGGTGAAGAAGATCTCTTTTTTAGTCGCAGGATTCGGCATCTATTTTGTCCCCTCGATCTGTCCCCAGAGTTCCCTAAGGAAATTATCCAGCTCTTGATTCAGAAAAGTCTCAACAGCCGAGCTGGTGTTGGTAGCGCCGGTGATAGCGTCCAGTTCATTGGCGGTTTTCCCCGTTCCTTCCGGTTTCAGGTAAAAAATGTTTTGATCTCCTTCTATCGGATGAAGCGGCAGGTCTTTGAACTGGTCGGTGAACCAGCTTTCTGTGATCCGGCCTCCCAGGCCGGGTGTTTCGGAATGCTTGATAAAAGCGATCCCGAGGACCCGGGTTGCGTCTGGACTGATGCCGACCATGCCGTAGATCGGCCCCCAGAATCCGGGCCCACCCACCGGCAAGGCATATCCCTGGATAGTCTTTCCATCCTCTTCGTACCCGACATACATAATCTTGTTTTCGACATCGATTTCCTTTATCCGATCTTTGAAAATCCGGGAGAGATCCTCTTGAGTTATTTGCGCTCCGGTCGGAATTTGCAAAACCTGAAGGATGGTCCGCTGAAGCTTTAGGGTCTGGTTAAGTTCGATTTTTCGTTCATTCAAAAGTTTGACTGCGCTGACCAAAGAGGCGAAAAACAACGTGATAAAGAACATGTAGAGCACAGAAAGGATGTGCTTTTTCATGTCTTGGCCTTCTTTTTCTCCTGGATTTGCTGCACCGTTTGATCCAGAATCGGAACGAAAGCATTCAAAATCAGGACCGAAAACATCACACCCTCGGAAAAATTGGAAAAACCGCGCAAAACAACGATCAGGGCACCGACCATCGATCCGTAGATCCACTGCCCGGTTTTCGTTTTGGCTCCGGAGACCGGTTCTGTGACCACGAAAAAAGCCCCGAACAGGAAGGATCCTGTCAGGAGTGTCGTCAAAGGATCCGGTATTTGTGAAAAACCCGCCAGACTCAGGATTCCGCTACTGGCGATTCCTCCAAGAAGACAGGATAGGACCAATCTCCAGGAGGCCGCTTTTTTAAACACGATAAAAAGGCCTCCCAGCAGGATCAAAAGAGCCGACATTTCCCCGATGGACCCGGAGGTTCGGCCAAGCAAAAGGTCTTGCCATGGCAAAGACTCTCCATGCCTTAGAATGTCCAGGGGAGTCGCTTGCGTAAGAGAGTCCAGTGAAGCGGACCAATGAGTCAATCCGCCCAATCCTCCCCAGAAAGGCTCCGCCCATTGGTTCGTCATCTGGAGAGGAAATGTGATGTAGATAAAACAGCGCCCCACCATGGCCGGGTTGAAAACATTCTGTCCGAATCCTCCGAACACCATCTTCCCGAACGCCACTCCCGCCACTATACCGACAACCGCCATCCAGAAGGGGATGGTCGGCGGGAGGGAAAGCGTGAAGATCAGGCCGGTGACAAAAACAGCTGAAGTCACTGGTTTTCCTTTGGGAAATGCGAAGAGAGCCTCGGTGAAAATCCCAATGATCAGGACCAATACGGCTAGTGCAAAGGACCTCCATCCGAAAAGATAAACCGAAGCCAACATC
>Ga0307445_10001406_pt1 | contig 13556 bp, 14 predicted proteins | sample SalMarSW160330MG_FD_202147 | JGI IMG/M metagenome (GOLD analysis project Ga0307445, IMG submission 202147) | Salt marsh sediment microbial communities from the Plum Island Ecosystem LTER, Massachusetts, United States - SW1603-30 | ecosystem: Environmental > Aquatic > Marine > Intertidal zone >...
AAAAAAATGAAATGATTATCTCATATCGACATGTTACACTCCGCTGAATGGTTGTAATTAGACGTGAAAGTTGTTTTCACGCATGTAAATGTATAAATACAATGAAAAATTAGAGTTCTTGGGCAAGTTGGGCAATGCCTGATATCCCTTCGTTGGATTGACCGCAAAATGCTCATAGCGGAAATTGCCCGATTTGAGGTTTCATAAGCATTGTTATCCGATTTTACATTCCGGCGAAGCGCTCCCCTTGATGGTGGGTATCTGTGGTATTGTCTTCTGTAGGGAAGGCATAAACCCGTAATTCCGAAACCGACCAGGCCAGGGATGGAGCAGTCGTAAGGTTAGACGTTCACGCTTCAAGGTAAGGGCGTGGAGGGGTGCATTATTTGGTCATAACTCTGGGATTGGAGCCAAGAGTCGGGTTTTTTATCTCATCTAATGTGAAGCGGAGGAGTCGATCTTTATCTTCTTCAGCATAGGCAATTCCAATTCTTTTTCCCATTAAGATTTTCTCATCATTGATCTTTTCTCCTTCTGTAAAGTAGAGATCTGAGTTATCAGCACAAGAATCAGTACCATTAAATTTGTCTTTTGTTATATTCATTGCCATACAAAGTTTGCTGGGACCATCAACTAAATTTCTATAATTCTTACCCACTTTGACATTGCGATTATCTTTCATTAATTCGATCCCATCAATTGGATATAATTTTCTTATGAATATTGCACACGGACATCCTTTTGGTTCAGTAATGACGTTTAGGCAGAAATAGGTTCCATAAATGTAATAAACATATAGAGTACCTGGTTTCATGTACATTATTTTCGTTTTTTCAGTTTTTTTATTATTATAACAATGACACGCTTTATCTCTTGAACCTAAATAAGCCTCTACCTCAATTATTTTTCCAATCATTCTTCCTTTCGCTGTTTTTCTTACGAGATATTTTCCTAAGATTTCTTTACCAACTTGCACCGTATCTCTTGAAAAATAGTCCCTTGTTAATCTACTTAATCCACTCAATTCAAAATCAATTACAAATTTGTAAAATTAAAAATTTATATATTTAAAAGAATAAGCATATTAAATTAATGAGTTTAATAAAATTTTATTAGCTTGAGATATAATGAACGCTCCAGAAAGAATTTTAAAAACGATTGAGCACGAAGAACCGGATAGGGTCCCTGCGTTTGAAAGCGCATTTACGAATAACACAATTATGAAATATTATGGAATTGATCCAAGAGCTTCTGGGGGATATAAAGGCTTATATGAATTTTCCTATAAAGTAGGAATAGATTTAGTCCTTTCTACAGTAAGTCTCTTCCCTCGAACGTTTCTCAAGGGTAAAAATGGTTTTATTGATGAATATGGCCGTTTAATGAAGTTTGAAAAGAGTGCAGATGATACTCAAATTCTCACCTATCATGGAGGTCATTTTAAAAGTTTTGAAGATTACGAAAGTTGGGAACAGCCAGATCCAAACTTGAAATCGAGATTAGCACAATTTAAAAGTGGAAGAAAAATTCAAAAAGACATGAATGACGTTGTTTTTTCCATTCCGGCGACAGGTTCACTCATGGAGTGTACTTGGGAAGGATTTGGACTTGAAAATTTTTCAAAAATACTGAGACACGATAAACAAATCAGAAGAGTATTTGATGACCGAGGATCTTTTACGCTAGAATTAGTGAAAATCTTGGCAGAAAATGATGCACAAATGGTGTTACTTTGGGATGACTACGGATTTAAAAATGGTTTGTTCATGAGACCTAATCTATACCGAAAATATATTTTTCCATGGATAAAGCAAATATGTGATGCTGCCCACAAACGCGAATGTAAAATATTACTACACTCAGATGGAGATCTAATGGAAATTTTTGAGGATATTATAAATTGTGGTGTTGATGCCCTCAATCCCATCGAATCTACCACTGCTAACCCAGATTATGATATATTTAAATTAAACGAAAAATATGGGGATAAGATCACATTTGTCGGCAATTTAAGCCCTATCATGTTAGCATTGGGAGACATTTCGGAGATTGAAGATTACGCGAAAAAATTAATACGGGAATTAGCACCAGGTGGAGGATATATCTTCGGTTCAGGTCATAGCATAAATCCAGCAGTTACAATTGATAGATTTGAAGCCATGCATAATATTAGAAGAAAATACGGAACTTATCCTATCAATGTTCCTGATTAAAACATGAACCCTTTTAGAGCATGTTATTAAAGCACAATTCGGCTTTTAAGAATGGGGCTAATCTTTTATTTGAAGCTATGAAAGGAAATTTTAAAAATATAGATAATTCTCCTTTAAGTTTACTTCCAGTAATTGAAAATATTTCTCCTCCTGCTTCTTTTAATATTAAAATACCAGCTGCAACATCTACTAAACGATTATTTTCACGCAAATTAATAAATGCCTCCATGCTCCCCTTAGCAATTTGGCATAATGTTAATGCACTGCTTCCTAAGACTCTAACTTTATAGTTCCTTTTTATTAATGATCGAAATTTCTCAACGTATTTAAATAAATTTTTGTTTGAAATATTGAGCTCAAAAAAGCAATCATCCGATACATCCAACTGAGAAGCGTGTATTAAGGCACCATTTAAAAAAGCACCGTTACCCTCTTCCGCCCAATATAAGTCCTTTGAGTTTAGATCGATAATTACAGCTTTTACAATATCCTTGATAGATTTTCCTTTTGCATATGCTATGGATATTGAACAATAGGGAATTCCTCTTGCAGCGTTGTTAGATCCGTCAATAGGATCCACAATCAATATATGTTCGTTAAAAAGTGCTTTTTTTTTATTTCCTATATATTTTTCCCCTACTTCTTCGCTAATTAAAAGGATGTCTAATTCTTGATCTTTTAAACTTTGGATAATAAGCTCTTCAGCAACAAGATCTATATTCATGGATATATCTCCTCCAGCCCCCCGCGAAATTTTAACCCCCCCTTCCTCAGTACCCAAAAGAGGATTTATTTTTTCATAAATCTTGATAGCCAACTGTTTTAAAAAATCGATAGTTACTTCCATAAATACTCACTAAAATCTTGTAAAAACTCAATTTAATGTAATTGTAAGTTTATCTTAATTCTTATGAATTGAATTTTTTTAACTTAAATACTCGTTTTTCAACGAAAATTGTAAGAATAAGAGGATAACATGACTATTGTAATTCAATTTCAACGAGAACAGTTTCAGGAATTTGTATTTTCATGATAAGATGCATGCTACGCTCATTTGCTACTATATCAATCAATCTTTTATGAATTCGCATTTCAAATTTAGCAACTTTATTCGTACCTTGCCCGCTAACGTTTTTCAATACTGGAACTCTTAGATGCTTCGTTGGAAGGGGAATGGGTCCCATCTTCTTAATTCCTTGGGATGCACAAACCTGATCAATCTGTTCGCACACGGAGGATACAGCATCTAATTTAACGGACGAGAGCCTGATTCTTGCTTTTTGCAATGTTTATAATACCTTTTGTTTCAATTTGATCTTAACTTGTATGATTAATTTTAATCTCTAATAGTAAAAAAACTTTATTAAATTACACGAGAAAAAGAATAAACCGTTTATTTTGTGCTTTTTAGTAAAATGAAAGTTTGACCTGATTTTTGTTGTTTATGATTCTTAATTAGAAATCCGTTAAAACCATTATTGATAAATGAAGAAATATAGGAGTTTAATTCCAGTTCGTCTAAAGGATAAAATTCAATGATAATTCTTCCTAATGGTTTAAGAATTCTATGTAAATCTCGAGCAGTGTCACTAATTCGCTTTTTTTTTTCTTTAATCTTCAATAATCCATGAGTAATAAAATTGAATGCAGAAACAGAGAGAATATGGTCAATTGTCAGTTCCCGTAAGGGAAGATTATTAATATCTGCCAAGATAAATTCAATTTTCCTATATTCTGGATATAAATGCTTTTTTTCACCCGTTTTAAATAACATGTCTTTTAAGATATCGACCCCAACGACTCTAAATCCATGATTTACTAAAATTTCTGAAGAAAATCCCGTTCCGCACCCTAGATCTAGTACGAGTGAATTTTCATAAACTAAAGTATTTTGATTATCGATTTCATTCAGTTTCTTATCATATAAGTACCGGATGCATTTCACCGTGGTCTTTTTTTGATTCCTTTCCATCCATATTGAATCATTATATTCATTTGATAAGGAACCAATATATGAATCTGGAAATCTCGGATTTGATGTTTTTCTTGACATTGATCCTCAAAATGATGAAAATCTGATAATTATTTAAATAAGTAAATGAATATAATTATGTAAGATCATAATTATCCATTTTTTATAGATTTACTCAATTAATAGATTATGTCATCTAATAAACAGAATTTATATAAAAACGATATGGAGATATGAAAAGGGGATAAAAATTGAATGAGACAATCTTAATCGTAGATGATGAACCAGATATTGTTTCGCTCACTGAGAAATTCTTACAGATCGGGCAATTTAATACTATTACATGTAATAACGGAAAAGAAGCATTAAAAAGATTGGAGGACCAGTTTTCAGAGATCTCTTTAGTACTTCTCGACGTAATGATGCCAGGAGTTAGTGGTACGGAAGTATTAGAAATTATCAAATCTAAGAAAGATTATGAGCATATTAAAGTAATACTTTTTACTGTAAAAAGCTTCCGGGAGGATATTGAACAAGGTAAAATGCTTGGAGCGGATGGGTATATTACAAAACCATTTTCTGGTAACGATCTCCTAGAATATGTAAAGAAAATTTTAGGTCATATGAAATGAGCCAAGTTAAAGGATCAATATTGATCGTTGATGATGAAAAAGATATCACATTATTAACTAAAAGATTCTTAGAGTTAGAAAATTACGACATCCTTTCAGCAAATAATGGGAAAGAAGCACTCCAAATAATGGAAGAGCGCTATTCTGAAATTGCACTTGTTCTTCTAGATATAATGATGCCACAAATTAGTGGATTTGATGTTCTAAAGAAAATTAAAGCAAACGAAAAATATAATGATATACTCATTGTTTTATTCAGCGTAAAAAATTTTCAAATCGACATCCAAAAAGCCAAGGAACTTGGAGCTGATGGTTACTTGCCAAAAACTATTTCTGGAAAAAAGCTTTTAGATTATATCAGAAAAATTTTAGACACAAAAAGTAGGTTATAAATTATTAAATAGCTGTTTATCGTTTAATTGATCCTTCAGGTTCTATAATTTCCAGAGCTAATTGATATTTAGCCAGAATTAAAGTGGCAAATACAATAAAGACTAAAGCTACAAAGAATAATGGATAATTTGTAAATGTTTGTTGAAACACTAAAATCCCAGCAGTAATTGGAAGGAGTAGAGCAACTGTGTCTAAAATTGGATACATAATGAGAAGTTTACCCCTTTGAAATCCTCCTTGATAAAAAGGTACACTTGAAATGTTAAAAATAGTCATTAACCAAAATCCGAGAAAAACCCATAAATGGGCATAATTTCCACCAGCCATGAACCAAAAGATGCCGAAAGGTAATTCAAGCAGTGTATACCATTGAAATCCTTCACCTGTTTGAATTAAAGCTTGAGCAAGAATGTTTGTAGCGACACCACCCAAAGCAAACAATAGTGCCCCTCCAAACATCGTAAAAAGTCCTTCAGCGCCAGTTCCTTTCTTTTTTTTAGCAAAATACAAGGAGAATATACTAATGGGTATTACAATGAGTAAGAAAGTGATGAATGCTGGCACAAAGCCATATAAATCAATGTTTACATCTGAAATACCCGTAAAAGCTATTAATATCGGAGATATAGTAAGAAGGGCAATAGCTGTATATTCCAAAGCACCCACCCTTTCTTTTAGAATAACTATAGCTGCAATAACAAAAACTATAAAACCCGTAGCCATAACTGGCTCAGTAACAATAATTCCAATCATGCCAATTGATAATATATATGGAAACCAGCCTGCAATTCCCAAGAAAAACCCAAATGCCCAAGATTTATTTTTCACTAACCATAAGAAGGTTTTTAATATCTGTTTTATTCCACCTTCAAATTTAATTTCCACGCCATTAAGGGTTGCTTGATTCAATCCTTTTTTTTGATATACAAATGCCAAGTTAAAGCAAGTAGTTGTAACCAATGCCAGAATTATGCCAGTTATAACGATTATGATATCAACTAAATTAACCATACAAAAAAAAATCAAGTGTAGAATAAATCTTTTTAGAATTTAGAATTTAAAGGAAAGGAATTATGCATATAACCATTATCACTATTGCTAAAAAGGTAAAACAAAGAGCTTTTCTAAAAAAATGAGCAACATGTTTTCTTGGTTTTCTCCCATTCCTGTCAAATAATTTAGGAAATAAGGAATGATCATGTGGTTCTAATTGATACCAATATGCTGTGGAAGACCAATCATCACTGCGGTGGTTATCATGACCATGTTCGATGGTTACTATTATTTTTTTATTAAAATAGACGGGATCTTCGATATGATATCGATAATAAGAAATTTGCCCAAAAAAGTTGAAACCGCCAGGCTTAATAGTCCCATAATATGGAGCAAAATACTTCTTTGCTTGAGCATATGCTTGATTTACATAATCTTCAGTACCTGTTCCAAAGAGAGTAGGTACACCTTTATCTATATCTTCATCGATGAATATCATATCATCTCCTTCTCCTGGCCAATTGAGAAATGGTAGGAAGGTAATATTATCGATATCTAAATGACAACCAACATAGTGTCCTTTACCACTTGCCTCTAAAATTCTAAAATTCTCTTTTAAGGGTTCTGTATTCTTCCCTCCGGTGTAATTGAAAGAGATTGGCTTTGATCTCTTGAACTTTTTTCCTGTCTCGCCATTTATGAGTTTAGGTGTAGTTGGGTTCTCTCGTCGCCATTGAGCATGAAATCTTCCGAAAGATTCAGAATTTTCAATTCCATCCTCATAAACTTCATAATCTATGTAATAATAAAAGTTAAGAGGATCTGGGTTATCATTTTCTAATGTAATTTTAAAATTTTCTGTAAATGGCATTGGCCACCAACAATTGAATCCTCGACCACCTCGAGGAGTCATTTGGAACGGCGAAGATACAAACACTTCTCTTTTTGCATGACCCAACCCAAAAAAATCAGCTATAGGAGCTTCTACACTAGGTTTATCGTCTAATTCATTATCCCAATACATTCTAATGATAATATTACGCAAATAATATTTGCTCTTGCACCTCATCGTACACCATAAATGAGTTATACATCCAGTTGCTTGCTCTTTTCCCAAAATCACGAGTTCACCGGATTTGAGGTCGATCCAGTCATGATTTCCTCCAGTCTTATCATAACTTGAGATTCTTCTCCGTTTTACAGAATCAGGGCGTATTTTAGCAATATCATTCAATCCAGTTTTTAATAATTTCATAGGTATAGATAAATCTTTTAATTATTTTAAGTTTCGAATTTTAAATATATCAGTTATTAGCTACCTTTATTTATGATAAAAAACCTATAAAATACAATAATTTCTTACTACAACTAAAAAAATAACATTGAAATTGTTGGTGCAAACAAACAATGGTTTTAGAAGCTGAACCCGACAAAATTCCGTTCTTCAAACAATATTTTTCTGTTACAATATTAGTTGCTAATGTTTTAGTTTTTGTGTGGCAGCTCATGGACCCTACTGGTCAAATGCGTATAGAATATGCTTTTGTACCTAACGAATTTTTCGCGGGCGAGAAATTATATACAATTCTAACATCAATGTTCATGCATGGTGATTACGTCCATATCATAATGAATATGTGGTTCTTTATTGTAGTAACAGACAACTGTGAACATGCAATGGGTCATTGGTTGTACCTATTTACCTACTTTTCATCTGGGCTTTTCGCAACATTCCTTCATGCATTAACTAGCGTGATTATACCAGTTTGGGGGCCTATTTTAGGGGCTATACCATCATTAGGCGCTTCTGGAGCGATATTTGGACTCATGGCAGTTTATGTAGTTCTCTATCCAAAAAATAAATTTTATCTTCCTTCTGCAACAGGCCTGTCCATGCGAAAAGTGAATGCTGGTTATTTTATAATAGCATATTTCATATCTGAATTAACATATGCTGTTTATTCTTTTTCCAATCCTTTTGGGTCGTCCACAGCGCATTTTGCACATGTAGGTGGTTTCATAGCGGGAGCAATTATAGCAGGAATTTTTAAAGCCGTAAAAGGAACCTCATATCAAAAGAAAAAGCCATAAACAATAATTTTAACAAATTTAATATTTAACCATTTTTTATTTTTTAATATAAAGTTTTTGAATAAGACATGATTAAATCACACAAAATAACATTTTTAATTAAAAAATGCCGATTAATATTGTTGTAATTGGAATGGGATATGTAGGTATCCCCATGGCAGCACTACTCGCAGACGTTGATGACTTCTATGTTACTGGAATTCAAAGGAGATCCCAACGTTCTGGTTGGAAGATTGATTGGTTAAACAATGGTAAAAATCCTTATGAGGGAGATGAACCGGGTTTAGATGATTTAATTACTCGAATTGTAAAAAATAAAAAATTCCACGTGACTGATAATTACGATAATTGTAAGACTGCCGATTTCATTCTCGTTGACGTGCAGACCCCAGTAGAATTAGAAAGTAAAGTTCCAAGATACGAATCTCTAATTGAAGTATCTGAAAGAATAGCAGCATGCATGAAAAAGGGTGTTACTGTCATTATTGAATCTACGGTCGCCCCAGGAACTACAAATAATATTGTAAATCCCATCTTAGAGAAGGGCAGTGGATTTAAAAGAGGTGAAGATTTCTATTTGGTATTTTCCTTCGAAAGATTAATGCCTGGTAAATTATTAGAATATATTATAAATTTTCCTCGTGTTATTGGAGGAGGATGCGAAAAAGCGAATGAAAATGCAAAATTTCTATATAGAAAAGTAGTTAAAAAAGAATTACGTGTAACTGATACGCTTACAGCAGAATTAACAAAATGCATTGAAAATGCATATAGAGATGTAAATATTGCTTTTGCGAACGAATGCGCTTTATTATGCGAAGATTTTAATAGCGATATTTATAAAATCATTGAATTAATAAACATGCGTCCTGATAGAATGATGCATCTTCCTGGAAGTGGCGTGGGAGGCCATTGCTTAACGAAAGATCCGTGGTTATTACTTTATGGTCATGAGAAATACACGAATGCAGAAAATAGAGATAAGATTAAACTCATACCGAATTCGAGAGAATTAAATGATTACATGCCTAAACACGTGGTAGAATTGATGGAAGATGCATTTCGTGAAGCCCATAAATTGGTAGATAATATCAAAATTGCATTAATGGGTGTATCTTACAAAGCTAATACTGATGATACGCGAAACACGCCTACTGAAAATATAGTAAAAATTCTTATGAATAGGTACCATTCTCACAACATTATTTATATTGCGCATGATCCTTACGTTAAAGAAAAAGATTATCAACTTACGAAATTAACCGATAATCTTGAAGAGGCATTTAATGGAGCCGATGTGCTGATTTTTGCCACAAATCATAAGCAATATTACGAACTGGACATTAAGAAGATAAAATCCTTGATGAATACTCCAATCATAATTGATGGAAGGAATATTTTTAACCGTGAGATTATGTTAAAAGAAGGCTTTATTTACCATAAGGTTGGAACGGGTTAAAATTAATTTAATAGTGTTTTAAGAAAATATAACAATGGAATATCTTAAAATTCTCCAGTCCGAGCAGGACAGTAAAAACAAAACCCTATCATTTATCGGTTTAATTTTCGAGAATGTTTGTATTTAATTTTTCGATTTTTTAGCATTTTTTCTTTGTCTAATCGCACTAATGCCATTAAGAATGCCATCAATAATGCCTCATCCAGTACAGTAGGACCCTTCTTCTGTATTAGAAGCATGAGATTTAATCTTATTCTTCCATTCTGACATTTTTCCTATAATTTCTGTTATTGATTATGATAGTAGAAATATTAAGATCATATAAGCATTCTTGTTATGAAAGATAATATAAATTATTGTAATGGAATCGATTCTTTATATAGGAATATACCTTATTATTATTAATTCATAAGTTAAAATTAATAAAAATACTTCCATAAACCATGGGGATTAAAGAGCGATTATCAGAATTGGGAAAAAGCATGTCAGAACTTACATTAGAATTACATGAAACAAACACTACCATGCGAGAGTCCATGAAACTAATATCTGATACGATAAAAGATTTGAGTGAAAATTTCTCTAAAACATTAGCAGAAACTTTGAAAACCATTGAAGAGATGAAAATTCAAATTGATATTCGCGATACTGTACTAAAATCTCTTGGAATTGATGGTGTTATTCCTGATTTTTTCAAGAGGAAAAAATAAATATCTCGATAAAATGGCTTATATCGATTGAGCATTAGCTTTTCTGAATAAGAAATACAAAATTATTAATGAGATTAAATAAATTGCAGTGAACATAATCCATAGGAAGAATTCGGATAATTTATTTGAAATTATAGACGAGATCGCTCGATAAATTAAAAATAAACTTAATAGACTCAACAACTGAACACGAGATTTTAACTTATCCATGATATAGAAATTAAATGATATATTTTTTAAAACTATACTATATATGTATATTAGAAATTAATAAAAAAAGTCTGATGGTCAGATCATAAATGTCTGCAACGCCACCTAATTGTTTTATATGTAAGAAAAATTTAAAGAATAGTATTGAAAAATCATATTATTGCATTTGTGACATCACTATATGTGATTCATGTATAAATTCGGTTAAAAAAAATGAAGCTACGTGGATATGTCCCAACTGCAAGAAAGAATTACCATTAAAAAACAGCATGCTATTTAGGAATGGTTAATTTTTACATAAATGCTCTATATAACACTCTTATAAAGAATAGTGAAACTGATAAGCCTGTGATGAAACAAAACGATTATGATTTATGGTCTATATGCATGAAATAATCAAAGGAAGGCTGAGGCTTATTATCTTGTTTAGTGTTTTGAATTTGGAGGATAAAAAATAAAAACATTCCATTTTTTAATTTAATATTAAAATCAGAGAGAAGATGAAGGATAATGACAAATATCTCGAAAATTTTAGAGATTGAAAATTGCAATGCGGATGATTTAATAAAAGCAATTTATACTCCGAACTTGTGGGAAAAAATCGCTCCCGTACAAAAAATTGAAGTAGAATTCATAGCACCTAACGTAATGCGTAGTAAAATTCATGATCAGATAAAAATTGTAAATGTTCCAATTGAGATGGATACTGAAATAGTTCTTTCTGATAAGGGAGAAGAAGCAGGAAAAGGTCATTTAATTGAATTGAATATTAGAAATAATGAACAAGTTCAAAAACTAGAAGGGAGATTGCGGATTAAGAAATTATCGCCTACCAAATCAAAAGTGGGTGTATTTATTGATACCCTTATCTTTACTAATGATTTCATAAAATTGCTGGGTGGAGCTGCTGACATGACGTTTCAGTTAAAAATTTCCGATATGTTAAGAAACCTCGAAAAACATTGTAAAACAAGGAATATAAATGAATTTCTACATAATACTTGAACTATTAAATTCAAAAGATTTTTTTCTACACGGAACATTATATTATTTAATTTAGAATAAATATCAGGTAAGAGGTATTAAATATGAATGTATGGGTGTTAGATTCTGAATCCGGAATTACTTTACTATATAAATCATATTTAGATTTACCATTGGATGAGGATCTTGTAAGTGGATTGTTGGCTGCATTAAATCAATTTACAATATTTGAGTTTCAAGAGGGGATTGAAAGTATAGAGATGGGTGGATTACGGTGGGTTTATTTAGATGAGAAAGAGTTAAACTTACTTTTCATTGGCGCTTCAGAAAAGAGTGTAAATTCAGACATGTTAAAAGCCAGGTTAAATGTCATAAAACAAGCGTTTATTCAACAATACATACCTGATAGAGGGGAATGGGTCCATTCTTGGAAGGGCAATACTGATCTTTTTCTTCCCTTTAAAAACACAATTGATGAATATTACCAACAATGGCTTACTGCAGAAGGAGTATCCAGCTTAGCAGAATATTATAACATTTTGGGAGTATTTCAACAAATTCTTAATCTACTAATAAATGTAGTTGAAGCCCATGTATCTCCTTTAAAGAAAGAGAAAATTTATTTTAAGATTGAAAACATGTTCAAAAATTATTTAAGCCATGAATATGTGAAGGATAATGAAGAACTTAGTAAATTATCATTTGATCGTAATGCGGGGATTAATATTATTAGTATAAATCCTGGTAATTGCGATATGTTAGTCGTGGAAAAACAAATAATTAATTTAATAAGAAGAATTACTCAAATGTTAAAAACTGAAGAAGGATTTGAACGCGCTTTACATTATTTTCTAAAGGAGAATATTTTTGATTATTTAATATCAAATATGTCTCTTTTAAACGAATTAAACTTATTTAAATTTCTCATACAAGTCTTTTTACACAGATAGATTGTAGATTTTATCACGATTTAGCCAAATTTTCTTCAGAGTAATCACAGTACATCAAAAGGATGTAATTTTTGGTTCCTCCAAATCTTATTTTGAAAAAACCTTCATTTCAATTAGGTTTATTAAAAACTATTTCTTAACACTATTATTAAGTTAATACATTCAGAAAGCTGAATATCGATGGATCTTCCTTTACTAATATTGCTTTTCTTGATGTTTTTCCTTATTATTCTTAGCTATTCATTTAAAGATTTAGATTTCGTTGCCATTTCTTTATTATGCATGTTTTATGGAGCAACAATTACGGGATTGAAACTTGGACTTGATTTAAATGTTTTTATTAGCATGGTGAACTGGGAAGCAATCCTTATTATATTAAGTATGAGTATTATTACAAAAATCGCTCAGGATTCAAATGTATTAGAATTTATTGCTGTTAAATTATTTAAACTTTCCCGAGGAAATCAAAAAACATTTTTCTATTTACTGTGCATTATAACAACGTTTCTGGCTGCTGTTATTACGGATGTTGTGGTGGTTTTAATTTTAGCACCAGTGGTTGTTAGGCTTTGCCATTTCTTAAAAATTCGATCTGGTACTTACCTATTAGGAATGACTATTTGCATAAATATAGGTTCTATCATAACTCCATTCTCGAGTGGGGAAAATATTATAATTTCAAGTGCTTTTAATCTTACTACTGAATATTTTATCCAGAATTATTGGATATTTTCACTTTTTTTATTATTCACTACCATATATATTATGGATCGATTCGTGTTATCGAAAGAACCGAAAATTGAAGACCAACAGAAAAGATTCGTTCTTGAATTAGTTGATGCAGATATAATGATAAAAAATAAAAAAATGTTTTACTTTAACAGCTTTGCAATCATTATCACCATTACCCTATTTGCTATCCTTCCTTTATTATACCTAACAGCAATTA
>Ga0307445_10001408_pt1 | contig 13533 bp, 11 predicted proteins | sample SalMarSW160330MG_FD_202147 | JGI IMG/M metagenome (GOLD analysis project Ga0307445, IMG submission 202147) | Salt marsh sediment microbial communities from the Plum Island Ecosystem LTER, Massachusetts, United States - SW1603-30 | ecosystem: Environmental > Aquatic > Marine > Intertidal zone >...
GAATAAATCTGGCGGAATGAATTTCTCGGTCCATTAAGTGGAAAGGTAAGAACATTAACATATTTCCATTTTTGACAGGTAAGCGGAACACTAACTGACATGCTATCAATCACCCGGGCGGCAAAACCAAAGGACGGTATATCAGTTTCGTTCGAATCCGGGAAATCGTAAGAAATAACCATCAGGGGACCAGTCTGTTTTACTCCCTGGTTTTCTAATTCCAGTAAAAAATTTTGAACTTCCTGGTCATTATCCAGTGCAGTTTGTGGTACAATCTGGGCCACATAATAAAAAGGTTCTACAAATTTTTCCTCAACATTCAAACCGGCAGCATTTTTATTTTTGAAACCACGCTCACAGAAAAAGACCGACAATGCCAACCCAATGGATAGAATCAATAAAATCAGGTGCTTCACTAAAATCTCCTTAAAAATGGGGGAGAAATATAAATCAAGGAACAATCACATTCAATGCAATTTTATTTATTTTCCCATCAAATATTAAGTTTCAGATGAATTCACCAAGTTTAAAATTAAACACCAACTGTATCGGATTCGATTCCAGATCTGCAGCAGCTATTTTATTAAAATAGATTCGCCGAAAAGGTAATCTCTTTGGAACTTGATATATTGTGTGAGGTAAATTAAATTGAATTCGATTAAATATTATCGGGAGTTTTAATGAAAATTTTGCGGATTGTAAGTGGGCTTCTATTCATATTTCTGCTTTTCAGTGTAACCAAAAGTTTTGCCCAACGATTTCAGTGTGAAGTCAAAATTCAGATGTCCCAGCTTCAACCACGGGATCAGGATGACTTATCCGACCTGTCACAAAAATTAACCGACTATTTGAATAAGAAAAACTGGAGCGATCAAAATCAGGACATCACCATCAAAAGTAACATACAACTCATCATTACCACTGTAACAACCCGAGGTTCTGAGAAGGTGTATCGGGCACAATTCCTGATCAGCTCTCCTAGCGGTGAAAATTTTTATGACACCTCCTGTGAATTTCCTTATTTTCTTGGCCAGGCATTTGAAACTTACCGAACCGCCTTTGATCCCCTTTTAGATTTAGTCGATTTCTATGTCTACATGGTTTTAGCCGGCGAACTGGATACCTATGAATTATTTTCCGGGACTCCCTTCTACAACAAAGCCCAGGATCTGGCAAACCAGGGACAATTAAGCAATTTTTCGACCGGTTGGACTGGCCGGCTGGAAGACGTCATTCAGATCACCGATGGAGATCATGTCCCGTTACGGGAAGCCAAATTCTATTATTACGAGGGTTTGTACTTCGTTGAGCGGGAACCCAATCCGAATTATGCCCGACAGTTCTCGGCCGAAGTGGTGAGACGATTAGGTATGGTTTACAATAAAAGACCAAACAGCAAGACGCTAAAAAGATTTTTGGATTCCCATTTCCAGGAAATTTGTACTTTATTCCGCTTCGATCTGGACCGAAAGAATATGGATAAAATGATTGAAATAGATGGTCGTCACCGGGACACCTACGAAAATTGTGTTCCGGCATTTTAAACTTTTCCCAGACCATCTGCTTCATTAGCTTACCAGATATCCAGTGCGAAATTTATGAGAGCATTCTGGCCAGATAAATTGTCCCATTATTCCAATCGTGAACTACTTGGAGCTGGTCAGTTCGGTTTGGTTTACCTGGTTGAAAATCCTGAGTTAAAACAAAAAACCATCATCAAAATTATCGAGGCTATCCGGGATATTGACCCGGTTATCATCAAGCGTTTTCGCCGGGAAATCAAGTCACTCCAGAAACTAGATTCTCTCCATATCGTTAAGTTGCTAAACTATTGGATTGATGATTCTTTCTTGGCCTTCGAGACCGAGTATATTAACGGCATTTCGCTAGAACATCTTCTTGGCCTTTTTCAGGATATCCCCTACCCCCGAAAAAAAGAAGCTATATTCAATATCGTTTATCAGATCTGCCAGGGTTTGGAATATTTACACCGGAATCACCTGGTACATCGGGACATAAAACCTTCGAATCTATTATTGGAATTGAAAGCATCTAAAAAGAATTATACTTCTGAAGAAATTCTATCACTCACGGAAAAGAATGATTTTTGTTGTAAGATAACAGATCTGGGAATTGTAAAGGAGCTGGGCGCATCGGTTAGCATCACCCGAACCAGCGATTTTATCGGTACCGCCGCTTACATTTCCCCCGAGCAGGCTGTGGGCAAAAAGGTCGGGCAAGCTTCGGACTTATACTCTCTTGGCGTACTGTGGTATCAGCTCATTACCGGAGCAAATCCGTATTACCGGAAAAATGTCTATCATACCATCAATGCTCACTTAAACGAAACTGCACCGGACATTGGCATAAAAAATCCAGAGATGGATCAGAAACTTTCCGGAGTTATTATGCGACTCCTGAAAAAGGAACCAAATCAGCGGGGCTATAACGCAGGCCAGTTGCTCAAATTCCTGGAGACATATAAGCAAGTAGAAATAAGTGATAAAAGCAAAGATCAGATAAGCCTGTTAAAAGAAAAGCGTAAAAAACATCACTGCCCGGCATTCGAAGAATATTTTATAGATATGGTTAGGGTAGGTCAATCTAAAAAGATTATCTCTGCTGCATATCAAGATCGGAATACTTTGAATAAATTTTTTTTCCACCTGGAGAATTTGCAAGTCCGGGAAACCATTCAGGAATTTTATTATTTCCCAGTGAATGACCTCGGTTTTCTCTACAATTTTGTTCATTCAATCCTCGCTCAGGCAGAGCAAACCGAGCTTCAGGAATTTAAAAAACACTTAGCCGGGGAATCGTTATTCCTTGAATTTTTTAACCTCTATTCCCGGGAAAAAATCAGCGATCTCGAACAATCAGAAAATGACAGCTGGTCCAGAATGCAGCTTCCACTCAAACTGTATAACTGGATTGAATTTGTTGCCCGGCTCCTGAGTTTTCTAAGCCAGAAAAGACCAGTCATCATCTTTTTAAACCTATTGAATCGTTCATCTGATAATTCAGATCTTCTTATATTGCTTATGGAGAGACTGATGAATGAAAACCTTTTCTGGTTCTATCTCGGCACAGAATCGACCCCTTTTTTAAAAAATGTACGGATTACATTTTCAGAGAATGAAACAACAGTAGATCTGGATAATCTGTTTAAAGAGAAGATTCAATGCCGGCTTCACTCCCGGGAAGTTAAAAAATATGCCATTCTGATGGATAACCAGATGGTTGAGGAGAAAAGGAAAAAAGCGAATTCCCGACCTGTAAAGGAAATTAGTGGGAAGAATCTTGCGCTCTTGAAAATTCTGGCAACGTTGGGTCCGATTCATTCAATAGATTTTATTCACTGGATAGTAAGGCAAAAAGCTGACGATTCAGGTAAGATTCTCAATGCTTTATTCCAGAAAAATTTACTCCAGATTCATTCCAATTTGGCTATGGAGGGAATGGTTTCTTTTACTTCAGGAGAATTGTATCAAAATATTTTGTCAGGTATTTCCACAAAAAAAAGGGCTGAAATTTTAAGATTTGTATTACCATACTGGGAAAATCAGGACAAATTTACTGACCAGTTTATTTTAGTTAAAATTTACCGGGAGCTACAAGAATTCAATAAACTGCAATCCGTAATTTTAAATTTGTTTAATTTAGGTATACTGTTTGGCGATTTGAATATGAACCAACAACTTCTGAATTATTTGACGAAATCATCCCGGATGGACAGATCCAAACTTCTTCGCCAATTAAATGTTCACCGAATAATTATACTTATCGCCTGGAGACCCAAAATATGCCTGCACTGGATTGCAAAAAATTTATTGGTCCAAATATCTGATAAATACATCAATGAAAAACATGCCCTCATTCGATTTATGATCCTAAATGCATTATGTTTAAGAAATCAGGAAATTATTAAGGATATTCTTTCAGATCCGATTTTCGGGAAATTGAAAATGACAGATATTACTGCCAATCTTAATTTTCTTGAAGCATTTTCGATTTTTCTGGAAGGGAATTTTTCTCAAGCTGTAAAAAAATTAAGCGAAAGCCTGATGGATTATTATAAAAATGAACTGTACTACAATATCCCATTCTGTACCTATACCCTTGCTCAGTTTTATGTCCAGGCACGGGAGTGGGAAAATGCCTATAAATATGCCGCCATGGGCTATCATGCAGGTAAAGCAATAAATGATTATTGGGTTATGAAGAAATGTGTCGAGTTGATCTTACAGAATGAATACTACTTAAGAAATCAGAAAAACCTGGTTGATTGGAAAAGAATAACCTTACAAGACATAAAACTTTCTGCTAAAATTCTGAAACAGGTTGATTTCCGCACACAAATTTTCGCAACTAAACGTTAAACCTGACCGTCATAATGTCTCCATCCTGAACCTGATATTCTTTGCCTTCCAATCTTAAGATGCCACTTTCCCGACATTTGGCCAGTGAACCTAACTTAATAAAATCCTTAAAATTCACTACTTCTGCCCGAATAAAACCCCTTTCCAGATCCGAATGTATTTCCCCGGCAGCTTTTTGGGCGTTGGTGTGCACTGGAACAGTCCAGGCCCGGCATTCATCATCGCCGACAGTGAAGAATGAAATTAGTCCCAGAAGATCATAAGATTCACGTATCAATTTATTTAAAGCCGGTTGCTCGATACCCATTTCTGCCAGAAAAACAGATCGGTCTTCTTCACTTAACTGGGAGATTTCGTACTCTACTTTTGCGGATAACCCGGTCAATGTTACATTAGGCAAATTTGAAAATTCAGTTAGTTTCCCCAGGATCTGACCTTCCCTGGAAATATCATCTTCTCCATAGTTAATCAAAATTATAAGCGGCTTAGCTGACAAAAATTGAAATCCCCGCATTTTAAATTTTTCCTCTGGAGTAAAACTGGCTTCCCTTAACGGTCGTTCCTCTTCCAGGATTTTCAAACAACGTTCCATCAAATCCAATTCTTTGACATTTTCATCGGATTTGATTTTCATCAACTGTTTTTTTAACCTTTCTATCCGATTCTCCACAATTATCAGATCCGAAAGAATAAATTCCGACTCGATCATTCTAATGTCCCGGACAGGATTTATCGATCCTTCCGGATGGGGGTAGACATCATTTTCAAAGGTGCGAATCACCAGGCATAAGGCGGCAGTATTTTTCAATATAGTGAGGAACTGGGGATCCATATTACCGCTCCGGGCAACATCCTTTTCTAGCCCACCGACTTCCAAATATTCAATGATTGCATTCACCTGCTTTTTCGGTCTGAATATTTTTGTCAATTCATTCAGGCGAGAATCAGGTACTTTCACCACCCCCCGGTGAACTTCAATTTTTCCGGTGCCATGGGCTTCCGGACGTATATTGCCAGTCAGCGTTGAAAAGAGCGTGGTCTTTCCTGAAAAAGGTAGTCCTATTATGCCAATTTCCATGTTTATACCCCACTTGATTTAAAAAATGCCGAACACAATTTAACCAATCCGTTTAGATAATCCAATCCCACATCCCTTAAAACATTACCATAAAAAAAATAAATACTGTCAGTACAAATTATAGTTATAATCAGATCATATGATATAAAAAGAAAAAGCCCGGTTTAAACCGGGCTTTTAAAATGGAGAACTAACAAATTTTAAAAAACGTCTACCCTGCCATTGATATGTTTTCTTTTGTCTTTTATCGTGCCGTCAGGATTGACGACTGAAACATGGCAAAGCGCACAGCTTCTCGGATCGATAAAAATATCCTGTCCAGCATGCCCCTGCGGCGGCAAACCATGGCAATATCGACAGCCTTCAGTATTTTCCGAGGTCCACGATACAGTTCTGTTTTTTCCAACTATGGTTAAGGTATCGTAAACAAAGACAAATGACCCATGGCAATAGACATCACCGCAAGTTCCTGTGCTGGCGTCATAGCTGGTGTTCAATCGGCCATTGTCTGTAGCCAGACTGCTGAAAAGCATTTGTGCTCCGGGGGTATTATCAATGTGCATCGGATCGGAAAAATTCTTGACCGAAACATGGCAGGCATCGCAATTATATACATTGGTTATAACCGTTGTCGCCACATGCTTCTGATGCGCACCGACACCCAGTGAATCCTGGGAAAAATTATTATTCAAATCCCTGGGCGGAGCATTGTTGAGATCACTGCCATGACAGGTATTACATTGCTCAGGACCATTAGCACCCACATGACACTCCCGGCAGCTGACCCCGGTATTACCTCCGGCATAGTTGCTTCCATGGCAGGTTTTGCATTGCAGAATATTCCAGTCTAGTTGAGTTTTGAGGAACTCGCCATGAAAATTGGGGGAGGAAATTGCTGCGAACCCATCCGGATGCGGAAATGAAATGTGACATCCGGAGCCATAACAGGAGACATCACTTGGTCCACCGGAATAATTCTGACCGTGGCAACTGGCACACTGATCAGTCCCCCCTTCCAGTGCCGCCTTGCCATGAAATTGCTCGGATTGCTGATCGACCCAACCATCAGGGTGCGTCGGAACTTCCGGGAAATCTTTTTTCTCGCTACAGGAAAAATAAATTAGCGCAATAATTATCAGGATAAAAAGTTGAGAAATCTTCTTCATCGTTCATACCTTTATTTGGAATGACATTTTTGACAAACCTGTTGAGCATCTTGCTCATGACAACTCATGCAACTTTCCAGATCACGCTCAGCTTCGATCCGATGCCGGCCACCATCTCCCGGTATCCGATTGGCCCACCCAGCGGTATGGTTATAGGGTAGTACAAAGTTTTGCTGATGACATTCAATGCAGAAAGATCGTTCGGTATGACAAACCATGCAATCTTTTTCCTTACCCATGGCATCCAGAGAATGCGTGTAGGTATAGTTCAAAGGATGGCTGATCCGATCCAGATTGTCGCCTTCATGACAAGTCTGACAGAATTGTACTGCATGGCAGGTTTTACAAGTCTGGCTGGCATTGACAACCATCGCAACAGACGAAGAACGGGCGTCATCTCCATGGGTATGGAGGTAATTCGGGCTGTGGCTCTGGGGCATCACTTTTTTCTGGGTATGGCACTGCTGGCAGGCTTCGATCGTTGGCAAAACATATGGTTCAACCATTTCCTTATTCTCCATTACAGCATGGCAGGATTCACAATTTAAGCCAGCAGACAGGTGCATCTCGTGGGAAAAATTAGGGAAATAATTTTCCACCCTTGGGGCATATTGCGGATTATTAACATCAGTATGACACATTCCACAACTGCTTTCCGATTCAATATCGTGGCAGCTCCCGCAAACTTCCATGCTTGGCATCAGGTTATCCGTCCCCTTCACACTTTTCTCTGCTGCCGAGTGACAGGTTGTGCACTCCATTTCGTTCTGGACTACATGCAGTTTATGAGAAAAAATAATACCTGATTTTTCCTTTCCCGCAAAAACACTGACGAACGATAGCACAACCAGGACAAGTGTTACTGACAGAACTAACTTTAACGATTCTTTCATAATATATATTCTCCGGTAATTTCTCCCGAAAAGTTGATCAGGTTATTAAAAATCTCCATTCGCGATTACATTGACTATTATTATCAAACAATTCATAGGGTAAAAACTGATAATACTTATATCTTAAATAAATAGGTTAATCGTAATAATCCCCGGAGATCGTTTTTGTAATAGCTGTTTGACGATTGCTGCAGTTCTCCGTCAACAATTAGAATATTTTTTAGACGGTAACCCAACCCGCCACTAAATGCCAGGGCATCCTCACTGATATTCGTAAATGCTCTCTCATAATTGTAATAACTGTTGAACAATTTCACGGTAAGATTAGGAATTATTTCGTATCGAATATCCGCATAATATCCGATATTCTCACCGGCGTAACCTGTCTGATATACAATCCCGAGCGTTCCGAATTTATTATTACCTATAGAGCCGATAATACGGTTATCATTGTCATCCTCATATTGGGTAAACAGATATTGCAAACCGAGTTCATAATTACCCAAACGATAGGTTGCGGCAGATCGAATCTGGCTGAAAGCATCGATTTCGAAAATATTAAAAAAGGAATCCTCATAGACCCGTGGTCTCTGACTATTAAATTCCACACCCAGCGACCATTTTGACTCATAATAGGTTAGCCGGTAACGCATTGCCTGATAGTTGGAAGAAAGCACGTTATAGTCGACGCGGGCATAGTAATTTAGCTTTTCAAATAAATAGCCATCCAAAGCAGACCCGACTTGCTGCCAGTATAGTTCCGACCAGCGCTGTTTCTGAAAATAGCTCACATTAATACTGTTTTGCCAGGGTAAATTATAAGCCAGGTAGCCCCCAAGAACATTTCCGTTATCCCAGTCCCGGATCTTAAAGGTTCTCTCATAGGTTGCTTCGGTACCAACAACTCCGCTTACCAGTAAATTTCGGGCAACCTTTCCGGACAGAACTACTGCATCCATGGTTCCGTTAATAACACCCTTGTAGAGAAACTGCCGGCCAACCCGCAGCTTATAGTTCTTATAGAAGTTCCAGTTCAGGTATAAGTTATAGACTCTTTCCTTCCACTCCTGGGGATCTCCGCGGTAAGCTTCTCGGAGAAAGGTGTTGAAATAGAGACCGGAATATTGTTCATGAGATATCCGTAATTGCAATCCCTGGTAATAATCCCATTGCTGGTCTTCATTTGCGTTTTCCCAGGCATAAAGACTACTCTGTAGCCAGCCATTTACTTTAACTTGAGAAAATGTTGTTTTGGTAAATAAGAAGGAAAGGCCTAGGATGGATACTAGTATCAAGCGTTTCATAGGCACCCTGTTTTTTGGTAGTAACTGAGGTCCACTTTTTTTAAGTGGACCTCGAAATTTTCTCAATTTACAAATTTTAATGTATCAATGGCAAGATAAAAACTTTTATGGTACCAACGGCAGAACCGAAGTTATCTGTGACGCACTCCATTTGGTACCACCAGGAAGTAACTGATCATAAACCATTCCATTGACTCCCCGACCCAGACTGTATGCGTCATAACCAAGCACATTCAGGAATGCAGCAACCTGACTGCTGTTTTGTCCAGTCCAGCAATATACCACTATCGGTTTATTCGTAGGAAGGTTTTTCAACTGGGCGGTAGTTTTAAGGCTACTGTTGGGTGTATACTGGTATGCACCGTCAATATGACCCGGAGGGCAGTTACCTTGACCCAGGTAGTCGGATTCCGAAAAATAATTTACAATGTAATAATTAGACGGATTTGCAAGTACGTCAGTCGCGCTTTTACTTTTATATCCAGCTGCCAACATTGCATCAACTCTTGCTGCCAGGATTTCTTCACCGGTCTTTTTCCCAGTGCTCAAAATGGGATATTCACCTGCCGCATTTAAAGCAGTCGGTGTGGTGGTGAACGAGCTGGCGTATGCCGAACTTGTACCTGAGGTCCACCGATCCAGGGAGGTATCGGCACAGGTCATTCCCCACTTCAGAGAATAGGCATCATATCCCAGTAAGTTGAGGGCCAGGACGGCATGACCGGCAGACTGTCCGGAATAACAGGCAACCAGAATTTTATCGGTTTTACCCAGGTTCGTTTCGGCATAGGTTTTAATATTTGCCAGAGAAACGTTGACTGCACCATCAATATGCTTCGCGTTATAATCTGCTTCCTGGCGAATATCAATGACTTTATAATCAGCTAAATTTGGGGCAACAGTCCCAGCAGTAACAATTTTTGGTGCAGTGGTATTGATGTAATCCCCACCTGTACCCTCCAAATACTGAACCAAAACATTAAATTCATTAATTGGTTTTTCTTCCGGTTCAGTGGAATCCTTACTACAACTGAACAGACTCAACAGAACCAGCACCGCCAACAGGGCCGTGAAATAATTTCTTAAATACTTCATTTTACTACTCCTTTTATTTGGTTATTAGGTTATTAAAAAATAATATTTCTCATTCATTTTCAAGGTCCAACCGGCCATTCTTCATCCTTCACGACTACCGAATCATTCGCATTTACCTCTTCCGACATTAAATCTGCCGGTCGCAGGAAAATTGCTTCATTATGATGACAATTCCCGGCGCAGGCAATAACTGCAGAGGTATCCGGCTCTGTTTGAGGAGTATTTTTTTGCATGTTGTGCGGCATGGTATATTTCCAGGTCGGCATGATATCATAAAACGGCAGATCATTAAATCCCCAGGGACCGTAGGTATCTTTCGCAATAGGTATATGCCTGAGCGTCACCCATTTATAGCTTCTGTCCTGCGGATTCGAGTTTTTGCCAATTTTGAACTCAAAGTATGGCGACCCGGTGATTCCCTCACCACCTACATGGCAGGAATTACAATTGCGATATGCCTGGGAATGACAGGTGGAACAACTCAAATCTCCCCAGTGCATATTATGATATTGATTTTCTGTTCCTTTATCGTGGCAATCCTCGCAGGCTGGCATTTGTTTGTCCTGAAGCTTATAATCATATTCAACCCCATTTCCATGCATCTCAGAGCCGGAATGACAAAATTCACAGCGCTTAAAGTTTGGTGCCCAATGAACATCAGGCAGATAACCTTCATTATTACCCAAGTACTCATCTCCAATCCGGCTTCCATGACAGGCAGTACAGTTTTTGGTCATATCAGGAACCTTCGAAAATTTATGAGCACTCACAAAACCACCCTGTGCCGTATTTGGAACACTAATATGGCATTGGCCGCAGGTGGCATGACAAGTACCGCATTCTTTATTAAATTCTGCGGTAAATTCATGAGGGATAGGACCATCGATCGTTCCCTGATACCTGAGGCTAAAGAATGAGAAATAACCCCTTTGTGTTTTATGAAGACTGGTTAGATGATTACCAACAATACTGGTATGGCAGCCTGCACAATATGTTGCCGGATCTTCAGATGGATCGGCAATCATGCCCATGTGGGCCTCCTCCATACTCTCTGCTTCTCCAACACCACCATGACAACTGACACACGGCTGTTTCCCGTGTATGGAATTTAGAAATGCCTGTCCATCACTACCGATAATCGCTACTTTTTTCCATTTCTCCACCGGAGGAACAGAGCCACCTCAGCCACCGCCGCTGGAAGGAGGTTGCGGATCATAACCGGGAGCTAATTTTTGCAAAGTGACCTGATCTGTGTGGCATCCTTCGCAGGTAAGCTTTTGGGAAAAAGCCATCGATTCATCCGGCTTTTCTACCTTTTCTTCACACCCAAAAGTCACTACAAGAAATGAAATCCCAATTAACAAAACACATAAATTTTGGAGACTAAAACCCGATTGATATGTGAACAAGTTTTTTTGATACATACCTGATCTCCTGTTTAATTAATCTCTTCACAATATATTAAATTGATATTTACAATTTCAAGAAAAGAAAAAAATTATTTTATTTTGTGAAAAATAAAGAATTATTGTGATGATTTAATTAATCTAAAAACTAACCCATTTATCCCAAGTGAAATATAGATTTATTCTCAAAAATTATAAACAAAAAAATTATTTTGTCAATCTGCTGCACATCTTATAAGTTTCAATATTGATTATGATAACTAAAAAAAGTATATTCCGTCAGTTGTAACAAAATTCGATATTACTGAAAGGTTTAGGAGTCCAGAATGGAGCGTAAAATTCGTGTACTTGTAGCTAAACCCGGTTTGGACGGGCATGATCGCGGAGCGAAAGTTGTTGCCGCTGCGTTAAGGGATGCGGGTATGGAAGTTATTTACACCGGCCTGCGTCAAACACCTCAGATGATTGTAGAAACTGCTTTACAAGAAGATGCAGATGTGGTGGCTCTCAGTATTCTCTCCGGTGCGCACATGACCCTATTCTCAAAAGTATTGAGTTTGATGAAAGAAAAAGGACTGGAGGATGTCCTTTTAACCGGGGGTGGAATTATTCCCGAAGAAGATATGGAAAAGCTGGAAAAAATGGGAGTGGGCAAATTATTCGGACCCGGAACCAATACCCATGATATAGTCGATTACATCAAAACCTGGTTCCAGAAAAACAAGGCAAATTAGATAATCCCGGAAACCTCCGGAATGAATGCCTCAACAAGTGATATTCGGTTTTTGATCTTACGATCCTTTTAGCAATTGTAAATTATTCCAGCAGAAATATTCAGAAACCTGTTTGAACACATCTTAATGATTTATCAGGAAATTTACCAGGAGGGTGCCCACTATGAAAATTGAAGAACCGGTTTTCTATCCAAGTCGAATTAAAGACTGGCCGGAGGATGAACGCCCCCGGGAAAAATTAATGGCACTTGGACCGGAATATCTTTCCAATTCGGAATTATTGGCTATTCTTTTCCGAACCGGAAGCCATAAACTCTCTGCGGTCGATCTGGCTAAAACCATATTAAACCAGTATGGTGATCTGCATAATTTAACCGGAACAGATTTCCGGCATTTTTTTAAACTCAAAGGCATCGGACCGGCCAAAGCGATTACGCTTGCTGCTTCTTTCGAAATCGCCCGAAGGATCGCTTCTCTTCCTTCTCAGGAAAAAATAAAAATTACTTCACCCGAAGTGGTTTATCAAAAATTCGGACCAAGGATCGGGGGATTAAAAAAAGAACTATTTTTTGTCTTGCTCTTAAACAGTGCCAATATTTTGATCCGGGACCAAAAAATATCCGAAGGAACACTGAATGCTTCGCTGGTACATCCCAGAGAGGTATTTCAGCCTGCCATCACCGACTCAGCCGCTTCGGTCATTTTGCTGCACAACCACCCGTCCGGGGAAACCCAGCCATCCGGGGAAGATCGGGCCATTACCAATCGACTGGTGGAGGTCGGCAAGATTCTGGATATCCCGGTTCTCGACCATATCATCATTGGGGAAAAACATTATTTCAGTTTCAAGGAGGAAGGGCTTTTAGATCACTGATGTCTTAATTCTTTCATGTCAAGTGGATTTGTGTGTCCCGCTCATCATCACCCCGATAAACCTGAGTGAATCTATATTCTCAAAAAAGATTTTGATGACCACCGATATCGGTATGGCCAGAAACATACCGATAATTCCCCACAGCCATCCCCAGAACATCAGGGAAAAAAGAACGACCAGCGGGCTCAGGTTCACACTCTGACCGACAAAACGGGGATCAATGATATTGCCCAGCAGGAATTGAACACCGCCCAACAGGAGGGTTAACCATAATAGCGTGGTCAGACTATCGAACTGAATCAGGGCAACGGACAGTGGAAGCAATGTGGCAATCAAAGAACCGATATTGGGTATAAAGTTTAGCAAAAATGCCAGCAGTCCCCAGATGATAGCAAATTCCACATCGAAAAATGTGAGAATAATAAAAAAGAGTAAACCGGTTGCCAGACTGATCAGACCTTTGGCAATCAAGTATTTCTGGATTTGTTTGTTGATATTCCGGAGAATTGTGGTCAGTCGTTCCGAGGTTTCAGGATCGAAGGCGATGCCCAGCTTTTTCACCACCTGATTCCGACCGATGAAGATAAAGAGAAGAAAAAGTAAA
>Ga0307445_10001409_pt1 | contig 13532 bp, 12 predicted proteins | sample SalMarSW160330MG_FD_202147 | JGI IMG/M metagenome (GOLD analysis project Ga0307445, IMG submission 202147) | Salt marsh sediment microbial communities from the Plum Island Ecosystem LTER, Massachusetts, United States - SW1603-30 | ecosystem: Environmental > Aquatic > Marine > Intertidal zone >...
AGATTTGCAAAAGGCCCAAATGAACGTAAATAAAGTATTAACAAAGGAATATGAAAAGAAGTTAAATTGGGCACTTTATGAAAACGAACCCAAAACGAAACCAATCAAACCCAAAAAAATCCTGCGTAGATAATTCCCTCTTATGCACTTATGCTCTTATGCTCTTGTGCCCTTCTCCCTGCCAGGATAAAATTTGTAACAGTCTTATTGACCTTGCTTTGCATTGTTGGTAGTGTATGCGTTTTGCGATTTAAGGAAGCTGACTTGTGGAACTATCCTGGCCAATGAAATTGAGAATTGCCGCTGCGGTCGCCACCGGAGTTGTATTGATAGGTATTCTGGCCTGGCCTTTGGCAGAAACGCCCGAACCGTTCGGTGTTGTATCCTTAACTGCCGGTTCTATCACGACCCTTGACGCAGTATTCCTGGCGGGGCTGGCGTTTTTGGCCGGCTTTATAGGCTATTTTCTTTCCTGGCCTTATGGCCGGGAAATCGGCATCCTGGCAGCACCAGCCGGTTTAACCATCTGGGCCTTCCGTTCCGGCAGTATGGTTGGTCTGATACGGCGCACAGCAGCAGTCAACCAGTCGGAACTTTTCGCTGCTCTGAAATGGGAGCCGCTTTTCTGGCTGGCCATCGTCGCTGTCGGATTTGCAGGAGTTTTGTTGGCACAAAGAATCAAATCCAAACCTGAAAGCAAAAAGAACGACAAAAAACCCAATTCCAGGACTAATAATTATGTAAATGTTGTCATTGCTCTGGCTGCATCCGTCTTAATAGCCCAGCTTTGTATTTCCATATTTGCTCAGGGTACCAGATTACCAGACGACAAATTGGGTTCGGTTATCGTTCAACCGGCTGCCGGTCAGATTATTTTTGCGGTATTCGTATCCTTTGGCATCGCAGCATTCGTAGTCAAGACATTTCTAAAACTGGGCTATATCTGGCCGACCATTGCCAGTGGCTTTGTAACCGCCTTTTCTATAGTTAGTTACGGCAAGCAAGACGTTCTGCAGCATCTTAGCTCACATTGGCCCACAGCCTTTTTCTCTCACGCAGTCATATCAGTATTACCTATAAGTATGGTTGCCCTGGGCACATTAGGCTCGATAGCCGGCTACTGGATGGCGGTCCGCTATAATTATTGGCGAAAACACGCATAAACGGCCCAATAGGGGGGATTCGAAAGATATAACCCATTTTTTTAGGCCCTTTCTATGCGATAAGTCCATATTTTTTAAGTGATTATGCTTGAAATGCCGACAAATTACCTTCGTTATCTAAAAAAAACAAAATTGATTATTTTCGGTCTCCAAATTAGCCGAAGATATAAATGCGTCTAAAATTCCGTTCCTGATTTAATCAGGGATTAGCTGCTTTTTTAGCTAAGTCGTTTTAGAATAATGGTATATAAGCTTTTGACGAGCGGCTGAGCGAACAGGTGAACGGGCTTCAACGTAAAGTATAATAGAAAATCAGCCGTCAAAAGGAGTTGAATATGTTAGTGCTAAGCAGGCAAAAGGATGAAACTATTGTGATTGGTGATGACATCGAGATTACAATAGTCGATGTCCGAGGCGATAAGGTTCGTCTGGGTATAACGGCCCCGAAGGAGATACCGGTCCACCGCAGGGAAGTGTACGATGCGATTCAACGCGAAAAGAAAGAAAAACAGGCTCAAGAACAGGAAAAGAGTGAAAAGAGGGCCGAAGCAAAATAAACTTTAAAGCCGCCAAGGCTGCTTTTATCAAACTTCCCACGCCGTCCTATTTGCACAATATTCTCAGGTAGGATGGTTTTTTTCATGCGCCAGGCCTATTCACCACTTATAAAACCTCCCTTCCGCCTCTCGAGCAATATGACACAAAGCGGCCATCATTTCAAAAAATTGTTTCGACAAACGCCAAAATAACGCTATATTTGCAAATAATTTCGTGTAAGAAAATTTCAATTCGAGAGGTTACATTATGAACAAGACAAGTCTTTTAACAAACGCAAAATCAAGCAAATTCGGTTCACCCAGAAAATTCAGCGGTTTGGCTGCTTTTTTGATTGCAGCAATGTTTTTTGTGACACTAAGCTGCGCCGTCTCCAGTAACACGTCAACTGCCGCACAGGCGGGTAAGATTCCCGTTGTCTTCGATACCGACATTTGTGACGATATTGACGATACGTGGGCACTGGTTATGCTCCTTCAATCTCCCGAGTTCGATATTAAACTGATAACAACGTCCGTAAATAACACCCCGGAGAAGGCAAAGGTTGTCGCCATGATTTTAGAGATTGCGGGAAGAACCGATATTCCGGTCGGCATAGGGATACAACAAAACAAAAACAACCACAGACAGCGCGAGTGGGTAAAGGATTATAAACTCTCATCTTATCCCGGCACGGTTTATCAAGACGGCGTACAGGCCATAGTCGATACCATAATGAAATCCCGAAAGCCAATGACAGTGATTGCCGTCGGCCCATTGCCCAACATCGCCGCGGCTCTGGAGCGAGAGCCGAAGATATCGAACAAGGCAAGATTCGTCGGGATGCACGGCAGCATCTACAAGGGCTATGACGGCAGCTCAAATATAAGCGCCGAATACAACGTCAAAGCCTATCCCAAGGCGGCACAAAGGGTCTTCACCGCACAGTGGGATATCACTATTACGCCTCTGGACACGTGCGGGATTGTCCATCTAACAGGGGACAAGTACCAGAAGGTGCTGAAGGCAAATACCCCATTAACAAAGGCATTGATTGAAAACTACCGCGCATGGTACAAACAGGGTATACGAAACGGCAACAAGGACATGAGCGAAGAAGAATTGAATAAAAGGGTCGAACAACAAATCAATTTCCGAAGCACAACGCTTTTCGATACGGTGGGCATTTACCTGGGTATGACGGAAAAACTGGTCAAGATGGAAAAACTGGGCATTACCGTCACCGACGATGGGTACACACGAATCGACAAGAATGCAAAAGTGATTAACTGTGCCACGGAATGGAAAGACTTAGGCGGCTTCGAGGATTTTTTAGTCGACAGACTGATAAAGTGAAGTGCCTGGGCCGGATTTATTCTGAAAAGAGAGAGGACATACAATGAAACAGGATGTACCGACCATCGCCGTAGTCGGCAGCAGTAATATGGATTTAGTTGTCAAGTCGAAAAGGATACCCGTGACAGGGGAGACGATTCTGGGGGGAGATTTCATAATGGTTCCCGGCGGCAAGGGCGCGAACCAGGCCGTGGCCGCCGCCAAATTAGGCGCACAGGTATTCTTTATAGCTAAATTAGGTGACGATATATTCGGGCTGCAATCGCTCAACAACTTCAAGAAAGAAGGCGTCAATACAAAGTATGTCCTTCAAACAAAAGATGCTCCTTCCGGTGTAGCTTTGATTATGGTCGACGATGAGGGCAATAATGTAATTGTGGTAGCTCCCGGGGCCAATCATAAGCTGTCACCGGAGGACGTCAAAGAGGCCGAGTCGGATATTGCATCGTCGGGCGCGCTGGTCGCACAATTAGAGGTGCCGATAGAAACAATCGAATTTGCAGCCGAGTTAGCCAACAAGTCCAAGGTGCCCTTTATTCTAGACCCGGCACCGGCCCAAAAGCTCAGCCCGGAGCTCCTTAATATGGTAGACGTGCTTACGCCGAACGAAACGGAAGCCCAGATTCTTACGGGGATAGAAGTGAAAGACCAGGAGAGCGCAGAGGCGGCAGCTAAGAAACTGTTAGAATACGGAGTCAAGAACGTGATATTGACTATGGGAGCGAGCGGTTATCTTTCGGTCGGCAAGGAGGGAAAGGAATTTGTGCCCGCCAGGAAAGTGACCGCCGCCGACAGCACAGCGGCAGGGGACGCGTTTACGGGCAGCCTGGCCGTTGGTCTGGCTAAAGGCCAAACACTTAGCGAAGCCGCGTCGTTCGCCAATAACGTGGCGGCGGTCTCCGTGACCAGGATGGGGGCGCAGCCTTCTATGCCGACAGTTGAGGAAATTGAACGTTTTATACGCGAGATGGAGCAATAAGCAAATTCACACAGCACTTTTGAAAAAAGGAGGTTTCTAAAATGGTTATCGTCGAATCGTATCCTTTAGCGGTCATAATGTGTTTTGTTACTATGCTTTGCTGGGGCTCCTGGGCCAACACGCAAAAACTGGCCACCAAGGAATGGAAATTCCAGCTCTTTTACTGGGACTATTCTATTGGCGTGCTTCTGCTCTCGTTGATTATGGCTTTCACGATGGGAAGTATGGGCAGTTCTGAACGCTCCTTTATAGCTGATATCAGCCAGGTCACCGCAACAGCCTTTCTGTTTGCTTTTGTAGGAGGTATCATATTCAACCTCGCTAACATCCTTCTTGTCGCGGCCATTGATATTGCAGGTTTGGCCGTCGCCTTTCCTATCGGAATCGGAATAGCGCTCGTTGAAGGCGTTATCATCAACTATATTTTAGATCCAAAAGGCAATCCCGTGCTTCTGTTCGCAGGTGTTCTGGCCATTATGATTGCGATAATTATTGATGCGCTAGCCTATAGAAAACTACCCACTGAAGGGCAAAAGACGATAGGAAAAGGAATCGTCATATCCATTGTCGCCGGATTATTGATGGGGCTTTTCTACTATCTGGTTCAAAAAGGAATAGTCGCCGACTTCGCGAATCCTGAGGCGGGCAAATTAGGTCCCTATGCCGCGGTGGTTGTGTTCTCATTAGGCCTGCTTGCTTCAAGTTTCCTTTGGAACAGCATCGTGATGGCAAAACCCTTTGTTGGTGAACCTGTCGCCTTTAGTGATTACTTCAAAAAGGGCAACCCAAGATTGCACTTGATAGGTATCCTCGGTGGTGTCATCTGGTGTATCGGCATGTCTTTTAACATTATCGCATCAGATCCCGCTACACCTGCAATCTCTTATGGCCTCGGCCAAGGAGCGACGATGATAGCCGCCTTCTGGGGTGTATTCATCTGGAAGGAATTTAAAACGGCGCCGGCCGGCACAAACAAACTGCTGGCCTTGATGTTTGTATTTTATTTGGTCGGCCTGACGCTGATCATTACAGCGAGATCCGGATAACTTCAAGAGTTGTATAAGAAAGGCTCTGAATATATCCAGCTTGGTAATTGAAACTATGAAGTGCCGACGTTTCCAGTTGAATTAGCACCGGTTCTCTTTCGACATTCTCCAGCAGGCCGGAACGTACCTTACAGCGTTTCGGAAGTGCGGCGGACTCTTACGTCGATGTATTTAACGCCCCATTTCAGGGCTTGTTGGTGAGAGTTGAAGAAAACGTCCAGCTTGTTTCCTCGGATTGCTCCTCCGCGGTCGAGGACCTTTATAGGTTTGTCGTTGTTGTAGCCGGGCACGACCATTTCAGTACCGAATGAGAACCTTTTGTCAGCGGCTGCGAAGGTATCACCGGGTCGGATTTTGTGACCGCTGGCCGTTATCCCGTCGGCGAATTTTCCGCAGCATTTTTTGCAAGCGCAGTACGCGGTGACACGCATCCGCACCGTTTGCCATTGGCCGGATGGTTCGTGCCCAACCTCTATGTCAGATTGATTCGAAGCGGACGGATTAACGGTATCTGCCTCAGTAGTGATGGCGCTGAGTAATGTTAGTCGGTCGTCGGCCTGTGCCAAAACCGCAACGAAAACCAGGCTAACCACAGGGATGATTATCGCAAGCAAAACTGCAGCAACAATAACTTTCCGGCCTGAGAAAACACCCCAATAACCTGTATTTCTGCTCTTCAACAATGAACACCCTCTTCAAAGTCAAATTTGTTGGATTCGCAGTTATTTCTGCCTAACCCCCATCCTGTGATTAACTACCCCCTTCCGTGAGTGTTGAAAGTATTATACCGGAAATGCCTTACGAATACAACCCAATAACCGAAGAACAGCCTTGCGAGGCCCAATTTCGGGCCTTTTGGCGAAAAAACGAAATGTTTTATAGGGCTATTCTTGAAGGTTTTTTCGACCTACAGTATTCTGTTGCAGGTCAAATGAAGGTTGTTATTGTGTCTGCCTGTTGTCATTGCGAGGCCACAGAATGCGGCCGTGGCAATCTCAAACGCTCGAAGATCGAGATTGCTTCGTTGCTTGCGCTCCTCGCAATGACAACTGCTCAAATCACAAGGGGCAGAGCACTACTCCTGATATGCGCAACAAAAAAGGCCGAAAGCATCATGCTTTCAGCCCTTTTGTCTGGCATAGTAAGTTGCTGCTGTCCCTGCAGTCTCTTTTCAGCACTAACACCCCAAAGCCAGCTTTTTGTTCATCACTATTATTTCTTATTCCACCACTTCCACTCGCGAAAGACCCGGCGTCAATAAGTTATAAACCAGTATCGCATCGCCGTTATACAAGCGAATACACCCGCGTGAGCCTGCGGTGCCGATTTCTTCCGGTTTCTTTGTGCCGTGAATGGCAAAGCCTCTCCTTCCTTCGGCCTCTCCGCTGATACCCTCCAGCGCAATCCATCGCGAGCCCAGAGGATAGTCGGGGTCATCTGCTTTATATGTTTTGTATGTATCGGGGTCTGTCCACTTGGGCGATATTAGTTTTCCGCCCAGCTTAACACGCCACAGACCTGTTGGTGTTTCCCTGCCCGGCCTGCCGATACCGACACGAAAACTGCGAACGAAGGTGTCCTTAAGATATATATCCATCGTGAAGGTCGAACGACATACCTTGGCGTGGAACGGGCCGTGGATGACTTTTATAATCTCTCCGGCCCTGAGCAGCTCGGGACGGTCAATCCTATTGGCCTCCATAAGAATTTCCCAGGGCACTCTGTGTTCGGTGCTGATTGCCGAGAGCAGCTCTCCCGGCTCAACTTTATAACGGCTGCAGAGACTATCGTTGGGCAAAACTTCTCTGCTAAACAGCCACTTATCAGCAAGCGCAGAAAGCTTCTGCTTTATAACAACTCGCTGCGCATTGTTCATAGGCATTGATAGTGCCTCATTTAGTCTGTCACGAGCCTCTATGATGCCGGCCGAACCGCTATTGACCAGCTCCACCGCCTCGTCAACAAACTCAGTCACTCTGGTACTTGGCTCGGAGATTGCCACAGGTATGGTTTTTGACAATTTCAGTTCGAGATGAGGATTCCTTGTTGGCGGGAGCACTACAGCCTCCGTAGGCTCCGGCAGCAGGGGGGCATTGTTACCGGTCGAAGCCGCAGCGGCCTGGTCTTGGTTTCTGCCGAAAAGACGATGACCATATCTAACGCCAATGAATACGGCAACAATAATAATCGCCGAGACAACGCCAACCCGTTTTCGGGAACGCCTTTTGCTTCTGTTATAAAAACGCCAAAGATAACCGGCCATATTTTTCTCCTTAGTTTTGGACATCCCGCAGCTATCGGGCGCAAGCCCTGATTTAATAGGTGCGGGCCAGATTCATTATAAGCACGCTTACTCTGTTTATTCTTTCTATATCACAAACAGGTCTGACCGTAATATCCCACAGTGACGGATTCTCGTTGTCTCGCTCGCAAGCCGCTACTTTGCCTATAATCATTGGAACATCAAGAAAGCCCGGTTTTTTGCAGGCCAGGACTTTGTCGCCCACCCTGACTTTGTACTTTGTCGACAGCAGCTTTATTTTGGCAGAATCATTGCCGTTACCATGTATTAGCCTATCCGTATCTAACTGCTCTATCTTGACGGCTATTTTGGACGCCGGGTCGGTAAACAACTTAACCTGAGCTGTGCGGGCAGAGACATCCGCTATAGTGCCGATGATACTGTTGTCGCTCAGAACGAACTGGCCCTTAGCCATGCCGTCGTTTGCACCACGGTTGATAATTAGCTCGCTGCATTCTCCGCCGATGGATGCTGTAATGACATCGGCACAAACCAGGTTGGCACCTTCCAGTGGAAATCTGCCGCGCAATCCCGCCAACACTTCTACAAGCTGATGTTCCTGATAGAGCTGCTCCATAACATTGGCAAGGTGGTTCTCAAGCCTGTTGTATATTCCATAGCTGACCACACTCGAAACCGACCGCTCAATGCCTGTTGAAAGTGAAATGTTTCTGCCGAGACCTAAAGGCAAATGAAAACATCGAGCAAATGCAAACTGGAGCTTATTTGTGAGGTGCTGTGGCGTAAAGAACAGGATAAAGCCGCCCAACATAAAGCAGGTAAATAACATTTGCGCGGAGATAGAGCCGAGACGCATGTCGGTGCGTTTATAAAGACCTCCATTTTGCGAGTGTTCGTAAAGCGGTGTCCGTACCCAACCTCTGTTGTATTTGTTCATCATATTTGCTTTTCATAATTCTTCCCTGACAAGATACGACGATGTTCCGTTATCAACCAACCGTGCTTTCAGGTCCACTGATGCTCAGTGTGGTCCATCGTATCCTTCCACATCTCCAGATTTTCCAGATAGACTCCCGTGCCGCGAGCTACACAGCTAATCGGGTCCTCGATTCTATAGACATCCAATCCTGTTGCACTTGCAATTACAGAATCCATTCCTCTCAGAAGCGAGCCGCCGCCGCAAATATGTATGCCGTTGTCTATCAAATCAGCGGACAGCTCCGGCTGGGCTTTTTCCAGTGTTGCGGTAACAGTATCTATGATTGCGCCGACCGGCTCGTGCAGCGACTCGCGGATTTCCTCACTTGTTACAAGGATTTTTCTGGGCAGTCCTGAGATAGTGTCTCTGCCGGCCACCTCCATCGTCAACTCTTGCTCAAGAGGAGCGGCAGAGCCGATTTGTATCTTGACACGTTCGGCGCTTGTTACGCCGATAAGCAGGTTGTATGCCCTTTTGAGATGGTTGATTATGGCCTCATCCATATCGTTTCCGGCGACGCGAATCGATTCGCAGCTTGCGATGTCAGCCAGACTCATGATGGCCACTTCCGTGGTTCCGCCGCCGATATCGACAATCATTGATGCAGTCGGTTCTGAGATTGGCAGGCCGGCCCCGATGCCTGCGGCCATCGGCTCGTCAACAAGGTATACCTTGCGGGCACCAGCTCGTTCGCCGCTATCTATGACAGCGCGGCGTTCAACCGCGGTTATTCCGCTCGGCACAGCGATTACTACCCGCGGCCTGACCAGTGCGCCTTTGTTGTGTACTTTGCGGATAAAGAAGCCAAGCATCGCCTCGGTGACTTCGAAGTCACTGATTACACCATCTTTGAGAGGCCTTATTGCGCTAATTGAGCCGGGTGTCTTGCCCAGCATATCGCGCGCGACCAGGCCGACAGCTTCACCATTGTTGAGAACGATATTGGTTCCTTTGCGGACTGCAACTACCGAGGGTTCGTTGAGGACTATTCCTTCATCGCGTACGCAAACCAGGGTACTGCACGTACCAAGGTCGATACCCATATCCATACCAAACCAACTTGAGATGGCGTTCAGAAGCATTTTCGACTCCTTCTCTTAATTCACCTGACAGCGCTAACATCTGCTTTAGCGCTTAGCCTTTACGCCATCACCAACATCCTACCGGTGTCTGATATCGGTTTTATCGAATTTGCACTTTATGCAGACTCTGACTCCCCATACACACCTTCCGCTCACTCGATGTTGCGGCATTTTTATAGGACCAACCAGCTATCAAAGTCCCATATTGATTCAATGATTTACCGATTATTAATTTAGAAGTCAGAGGTCAGAAGTCAGAGGTCAGAGGTCAGAGGTCAGAAGTCAGAGGTCAGAGGTCAGAAGTCAGAAGTCAGAAGTCAGAAGTCAGAAGTCAGAGGTCAGAAGTCAGAAGTCAGAAGTCAGAAGTCAGAGGTCAGAAGTCAGATGTTACATCTGTCTTTTATATTTCGAGATTTTTTGTGGATATACCGCCGGCTTGCCATTTCCATTCGGCAGGGTAGAGGATGGACTCGGGCTTGATGTTAAATTTTCCGCGCAGCCCTTTAACCAGCGCCGCTGTTGTTTTTATCTGCTGCCTTGTTGGAGGAGCAGTATCTTTGTCGGCTATTACACAGATGAATATAGTCTGTCCCGTACTTGTGTCTTGAGGCTCAGGGCTTAGCCAGCTCCGGGTTACCGGCTGTTGCCTTTGCCATTTTTCGGTTTGCTGTATTTGGCCGTCGCTGCCGCCGATCCCGTTACATATAATATAATGGCAGTTAATATCTTCAGGAACAGCCAGACCGCTTAAAAAAGCTAACTGCTGAATATTGCCCGACGTTGTTTGGCTATAGTAAATCTCGATGCTTTTCCATACACCGGCCGGCTGGGCCGCGGGAGTCAAAATTGCTTCTTCGGCGGAAACGACTCTTGTATAGCGCCAAAGACAAAATGCACCGGCGGAAGGGGGGTTGTTACCTAAGGCATGTAAGATTATGACTCCGACCGTCATTGATACAGCCAGCGCTGCAAAAACTTTCGCCTCTCTTGACTGAACTAACATAGACGGCCCTCATTTGTTTTCTCATTCGGCACAATACTACCAGGAGGCGTTAACCTTTATAAGGATTGAGCCTCCACTGTCAGACCTAATACTATCGCTATCGGCTGTTTCAAAAAACCGCTTTACGCATCATCCGTCCACGCACACCTTTACGGAAATTGTTTCCCGACTATGGTGTTTTTATAGGAGTTGGGTGATTTGCACGTCCTATATAAACAGGGCGTTTGTCTGAAATGAATTATTGAATATCAAATAATGAGCATCACGTCTGTATTCGTTTTTACATTCTCTTATAGCGTGGTCCGCCGCCACCTTCGGGGGCAGTCCATCTGATATTGTCGAACGGACACTTCCTCTGGCAGGTCTTGCAGTGCAGACAGTTCGACGGATTGGCCGGCTCAACTTCATCGTGAATGGTCTCGTATACCCCCGCCGGACAGAACGTAATACACGGGCTGCCGAACATCGGCGTACATTTGCTCCTGCAAATCTCGGAATCAATAATCGTCAGGTGTGACGGCTGCTCTTCGCGATGCTCGGTGGCAGCAACGGCCGTGAATGTATCTTTGTCAAAGTTCTGATTTGGCTTGAGCCGATATCGGGCGATTGTCATCGCTTCGAAGTCTTTCTCTGTATCGAATTTCGGCAGCAGTCCACCAAATATGGAAAGAGGCATCCCCTGCAAAGGCCCGAACTTGGCCACAGTTTGCCTGAAGTTTTTCGCCGACTCCATCTCTTTGCCAACAGCAGATTTGTCAATCAGCTCGGTATATCTGACTGCTGCTGATTCAGGATTTTCCAGGTTTTCAACAATCGCATCCGCCGCTATCATTCCCGAATCGATAGCGTTGTGCAGGCCTTTGATTTTGAGCATGTTTACAAAGCCGGCGCTGTCACCGAGTATGAGCACATTTGCTTTGCCGATTGAGCCGGTCTGCGGCTCTCTGGGAACAGCGCGGAATCCTGCTTCGGGAATCATTTTTGCCCCGGCCTCTACAACCGTACCGCCTTCGATGAACTGCTTTATAAAGCTGTGATTCTTGAAATTCGTAAGCGCATCCTGCGGATTAAAGTCACAGTATTTCCAGTCCGCCCCGACAATCATCCCCACGGCAATATGCTCATCCTCCACCGGATAGCAGATACCGCCGCCGAACATACCGGGGCCTACAAAAGGCGTCCAGATAGGATAGCCCATCGCGTGAATAACACGGTCGTCGCCGAATTTTTTGTACTGCTCACTGCTTACCTGTATAATCTCTTTGACACCCACCGAGTAAAGCTGGGGTGATTTTCTCTGCAGGCCCGCCTTTTCTATAAATTTTTCCGTCAAAAGCCCGTCGCATCCTTCAGCCAGTACGACGAAGCTGGAGTTGATAACTTCGCCCTCCACGAAGTTAGGCTGCTTATTACCCTCTCTATCGACACCCTGGTCGACGAGCCTGACGCCCACAGACCTTTCAGCCGACTCATCCAGAATAATATCCGCCGCAGCAAAGCCCGGCAAAACCTCTACGCCAACGTCTTTCGCAATCTGAACAAGCCACTTCGTCAGCTTGCTTATAGAGACGATATAATCGCCCTCGTGTATCATTTGGCCGAAGTTCAGTCCGAGCCTTTTTGCAAGTTTAATTATAAAGAAAATGTTAAAGGACATCTTCCTGCCCAAAAAGAACATTACATTATCTTTTTTGACTTTTTTGCCTAATACATCTTTGGCGGTGTCGCTGTCCTGCCAGCCTTCGACAGCCGAATCGAGCAGTCTGTGTATGGCATCCTTTTCCAAAACCGCGCCGGAGAGATTATGATTACCCGGCTCAGCGGATTTATCTATAACACAGACGTCAATCTCCGGTTTTTTTGTTTTGAGCTGTATCGCACAGGCCAGACCAGCCGGCCCCGCACCAACTACCAATACTGATACTTTGTTGTACTCGTTATTCTTTGCCACTTCCTATTCCACCTCTAATGCCTGTACTAACTGCGGGATAGCATCCTCGACACTTCCGACAATATAGTAATCGCACTGCTTAAAAATCGGCGCATTCGGGTCGCTGTTAATCGCGACAATAGTGTCGGTGTTTGCTACGCCTATCATGTGTTGAATCGCGCCTGATATACCCAGCGCAATGTACAGTTTTGGCCCTATGGATGTTCCGGTCTGTCCGACCTGGTGTACACGCTCAACAAAGCCCTGCTCGACTGCCGCACGCGAAGCTCCTCTTTCAATCTGAGTATCCAGTCTTTTACTCAGGCCATCACATAGCAGACCAACGAGCCGTTCGTAATTGTCTCTGCTTTGCATACCCTTGCCGCCGCTGACAATCACGTCAGCCTCAAAGTTCACCTCGCCGGTGCCCAGCTCTGTTTTCAGAATTTCCAGACTAACATCGTCTTCCGTGAGTTCGACTTTGTGTTTTATAATTTTTCCTTTTCTCGACTCATCGACGGGCAGTCTCTTCATAACGCCCGGCCTTGCCGTGGCCATCTGAGACTTTGAATTTTTCGTGCAGATAGTAGCCATAACGTTACCGCCGAGAGCCGGCCGGGTCTGAAGCAGAATCCCTATCTGGCCTTTTCGCGAGCTGTCGCGGATATCCAGGCCGGTACAGTCTGCGGTCAATCCACAGCCGACCCTGTATGAAACCATCGGGGCCAGCATTCTGCCCTGTGGTGTGGCCGCAAAAAGAACGATTTGCGGCCAGTAGCTATTTATTGCATCGGCGATAGCTTTGCGATACGCAGTCGGGTCGAATTCGCTGAGCAGTTTATCCTCGATGATGTAAATGTTGTCCGCACCGGCAGTTATCAAGTCCTTTGCCATTGGCTCAATTTCATAGCCGGCCACGGCAACGCCTACTTTAGTCTCCAGAGAGTCCGCAAGCTCGCGCGCCTTTCCGATAAGCTCGAATGTAGCCGGGTGTATCCGGCCTTCGTTGTGTTCAGCCACGCCCCAGACTTCACCGGTATAGCTCGGCTTAGTCAGTTCAAAACCTTTTATCATGTCATCCAACGCCTTCTTGCGGAAATGGCCCTCCGAAACAGCAATAATCTTTTCCCTGCAAGCCTCGTCAATCTGATTTGTATCCGTAATGCGCAGCTCGCTGAGCTTGTCGGCTAAGAATGT
>Ga0307445_10001411_pt1 | contig 13529 bp, 11 predicted proteins | sample SalMarSW160330MG_FD_202147 | JGI IMG/M metagenome (GOLD analysis project Ga0307445, IMG submission 202147) | Salt marsh sediment microbial communities from the Plum Island Ecosystem LTER, Massachusetts, United States - SW1603-30 | ecosystem: Environmental > Aquatic > Marine > Intertidal zone >...
ATCTCAAAAAATGGCGTTTTGGTGAGCGAAAAATATTTTAACGGTTACGACAGCCTCACCGGGCACAATGTAAAATCCATTTCCAAAAGTTTCCTCTCCGCTCTGGTGGGAATTGCCCAACGGGAAAATTATCTGACAGATCTTGACCAGACCATGCTGGATTTCTTTCCAGAATATAATTCCCCCGGACTGGATCCCAGAAAAAACAGTATTACTGTCAGGCACCTGTTAACCCAAAAAGCCGGTTATGAGCACGAACGCTATAATTATTCCCAAATTTTCAGCAGCAGCAACTGGATAAAAGCCTGCATTGAATTTCCGCTAACCTATGACCCTGGATCTGTTTTCAGTTACAATACCGCCCAAACTCACCTGCTCTCCGGCATCCTCACCGAAAGTACCGGAATTTCCACCCGGGAATTTGCCGCAACTCACCTGCTGGGGCCATCAAATATAACTCTGACGGACTGGCGGCAGGATCCGCAGGGCATCTATTTTGGCGGCAATAATATGTATTTCCTGCCCCGGAGCCTTGTCCGTTTTGGCCAGCTCTATATCAATGGCGGCCGTTTGGACGGAAACCAGATTGTACCGGCCGAATGGATAGAGGATTCCTGGATGGATTATTCGGGGCAGCAAAATGTGAACTGGGGACCGTTGCGAAATATCGGATACGGGTATCTCTGGTGGTTGGGCAAAATGGATGATTATCAGCTATTCCTGGCCATCGGGTATGGCGGACAGTTTATAATCAACATTCCCGCCATCAATATGATTATTGTCACCACGGCCGATTCGCAAGTAGAGTGGGATACCTCGGACTGGCAGGTTTTCCAGATCATCGAGCTGGTATACCGGAATATCATTCCCGCCATCCTGGATTGTAAATCACTAGCTTTTCCGCCTCCATTACATTTTCTAAAGGAGACCCTGAACTAATCCCCGCATGATTTGTAGTATATGTAATTGTTCTTGCTTTGAAATGACTGGTAAATTAAATTTTGCGTCCCAAAACTAAAGATATGGCTCATGGCAAAAGTAAAAGAGAAAACAAAAGAAAAAGAGAAGAAGCAGCGCCAGGAAGCCGGGTTTAAGTTCCCGCTTACCCGAACAAATTTTATGATAATCCTTCTTGGTGTGATCATATTGATTATCGGTTATATTTTTATGGCCATTCCGGACAATCCGGATGCCTTCCTCACCCGAACTCTGGCACCGATCATTCTGGTGATTGGCTATCTGATTGTTATTCCTATCGGTTTATTTTACCGGGAGAAGAAAGTCCAGAAATAACCCGGGTTCCGGCTACTACCGGGCGCTTAGCTCAGCTGGTTTAGAGCGCCGCCCTTACAAGGCGGAGGTCACTGGTTCGACTCCAGTAGCGCCCACTATCCCTCAAGAAATAAGAATTAAGATTAAAGATAAAAATACACCTTAGGAAAAGTTAAAAGGTATAAGTAAAAAGTGAGGGCGTCCGAGAGAACGCCCTTTTTATTTCGTACTAAAGGTGCTCATGAGCTTGTTTAGAGCGTCCCGACACTGAATATGTCGGGAAGGTCTCTGGGTAGCCTGTCCGGCCCGTCTGGCTGGCGCCCGTCAGGACGGCTGTGCCGGACCGGCAGCCGGACAGGCACAGGATGTGACGGGACTCCAGTAGCGCCCACTATTGTAAGATCAATAAAAACAATAGATGAAGCCCGAAGAAGTTTCGGGCTTTTTTGTTTGAGGCGAGTCAAATTTGGACATTTTTTGACAAAAATTACACCCGTTTTTGCACACATCCCGTTTAGAAGAGTGAGCTAAGTAATTGTAAATTATGACATCCTAAAACGAACAAATCCGCCCTTACAAGGTGGTACCTCTCTGGGATTTACAAAATATCGCTGAAATGAATCATCAGACCAGAAGAAATGTAACGTAATATCATACCATATTGTGGACGCAATTAGTATGTTTTGATTAAAAAAATAAAATAACCCCCACGGGAATGACAAAAAATACCATCAGAATATAAATCAAAGGAATCACCTTGCTACGCTCTGCAAGTTGGCCGAGAATCCTTGCCAAAGAAATGGGCAGTTTACGAAGAGGCCACCAAAACATGATACCAAATATATTGAACAGCAGGTGGGAAAAAGCCACTGTGATGGCATTGACATTAGCCGTGGCAAGTGAGGCAAGAATAGCAGTGAATGTAGTACCGACGTTTGCACCAAGTGTATATGGAAATATCTGATCAAGCGTTAATAACCCTGCAGCGGCAAGCGGAACAACTATACTGGTAACAATAGAACTACTTTGTACTCCTATTGTTATCAACAAGCCTAACAGAAAAGCACGCAGGGCGGTTTTAAACAACATCCGGTCAAACAGAAATGAAGCCTTGGGAAGCACATATCCTTTTAACAAAGTCATCAAGCATTTTAATGTCAAAAAGAGTAGAAACACTGATAAAATCAGGAGAAACCACGGATAATTGCCTAAGAAACGTTCTAAAATCCCGATGACCGGCGTAGTGGCTATTTTCAATGGATTAAATAACTGAACGCCTCCCAGACTTTGAAACTCACTCCCCATAATAACCGCTGAACGACTCAAAAACCCCGTAAAATATTGAAGCGGAAACAACACTAATAAAGAAAGCAGGTTAAAAACATCATGAACCGTAGAAGCGGCGAAAGAACGTTTCATTTCCTCGGAATGGTTAATATGACCCAACGCCACCAGTGTGTTGGTTACCGAGGTCCCGACATTCGCGCCCATCACGATAGGAACCGCACTTTCAATGGTCAATACTCCTCCACTTACCATTCCCACTGTAATAGAGGTGGTAGATGAAGAACTTTGCATCACGGAAGTTGCCAGAATTCCAATAAAAACCCCCACCAGTGGATTACTTGTAGTCATCAACAGACTTTCGGCAAAATTATTTCCAAATAGCTTTAAGGAGCCACCAATCAGATTAATACTCAGTATAAAAATATACAGATATATCAGTAGTTTCAGGGATTGGAAAATCAGGGGCAGGATGCCTTGATTAAGCCGAAGAATATACATTCTATAAAATAATTCCAGTGAATGGTCATTTTGATTTAAGAATCCCAAAAGCAGCATTACAGCGGCAAGTGTCAGTTGCTAAAAAAGAATGAAAAGGATCCCTAACATTAAGGCGATCTGTATTGTAAAAAGAACTGCACCAGTAGCCAGAGCCTGCGGCCCCTGCCGGAATAAGCTTTCCAGGCGAATTTTCAATCCGATTGCAGCCATAGCAGTACCGAGTAGAATTTTGCTGATCAATTTGAGAAAACCGGCCAGCTCTATAGGGAGTATCTGGGCTGTTCCAACAATGCTAAGAATTATGAAGCCAATAAGGTAATTGGGAACGATAAATTTCCCGGACCTGCGATTGCTATCGCCGCTTCTCATAAAAAAGCCGAATAACAGGATGACTGGACCGAGCATCAGGATGCGTCCCATTTTCACAACAGTGGCGAATTCTCCCACAAGGTCGTTGAGGCTGAATGCAGCAGCCACCACATGACCCACTGCCTGTAACGTTCCCCCGATCATCAAACCACTCAATGAATCATTAAATTTCAGAGTAAGTGCCAAAATCGGCATAAAAAATATCCCCAAGATTCCAAGCAGATTTACTACACTGATCGAAATTCCTACTTCTTCTTCCTGTTTGGTAACCATTGGTGCAACTGCCGCGATGGCTGACGAACCGCAAATGGCACTTCCGACTCCTATCAAAAGACTAAATGATTTTGAAATTCCCACCAGTTTTCCCACGAACAGGGATATCAAGATAATTGTGAAAACCATAAAGATTATGATGGCAATGGATTGATATCCTAGTTTTGTGAGTATATTAAAATTCAGATTTAGCCCGATTAGCATAATTGCATAGGCCAGAATATTTTTTTCTGAAAACTTTACCCCCGGTTCAAACCTCCTGTTAAGCTTGAAAATGTTTCCGATTATTAGCCCAAGGATAATGGCCAGCGTAATTCCACCAACATAGGGAATAATATTGTTGAGGAAGAAGCCGCTCATACCGATTGCTAATGTCAGTAAAATTCCTGGAATATTCTTCTTTATAGTTTCCATAATCGCTCTCTCGTATTAATAAGGAAATCGAATCACTTCTATTTTGTGGTTCAATGCCGCATGTACAAGATTTGATGAACCGGTCTTCCCCCCATTTCCTGAAGTGCTGCTGTTAAATTAACATCATGCTCGGGAATATTTCCTACCTGGCACTTTTCCATTTGATACTGTTCTTTCATCGTTTTCATGGCTGCCTGGAGCAAGATGCCCTCAACCTCCTTTTTTGGCAGTGGGGCTTTCGGGGAAACTGCAATCCTGAAAATTTTTCCTTCCTTTATTTGTGCAAAAAGCTTTTCAGTCTCCGGTAGAGTTGCGTAGATAGAATGGACTCCGTTACTCTTCACCAGAGGATAAATATTAGGCCACCAGTGAATAAATCCGGCTGCTTTGCCATCTACTTCTGCGAAGAGTATGTAATCTTTACTACGTAAAATATAAGGTAATTCATCATACCATAATCTTGGCCAGCCAAAAACATTGGGAAACCATAATTCGGTCTCTCTAAAAGCATATGGAAAAAGACCCGATTCCGTCCAGATATCATAATAGAGTTTCTGATCATCCTCATCTTCCATACGAATTTTTCTGATATTAACGCCATTGGTAATTGATTTATTAAAATTGAATTCTGAAAGCTTGATTTCGAAGCAACTTTTTCGGGAGTGTATTTTTAATTTGTAGTATTGAAGGTATTTTACCCATTCTGTTGAGTTATATACATTAATAATAGTATTTGTAGAGGGAAAGAAAATATCTGATAGAATATCGCTGTAAATTTCAAACTCTACCGATACTACCCGTGCCCGCCTTGCAAGTAGAAATATTTCATTCATTAATACATAAAGAATCTCGTTACTTATTCTCCCCTCCTCTAAAATAACCGGACTCGATACTCTTAAAAGTTTAGTATTTGTCCATTTTTTTCTTTCAATATATGGGAAACAAGAAAAAGCCCCCACCGGGATCTTTGTATCCTGATAACAAATGCAGAATGATTGAACATTTGAAGAAAAAATTGATTCCGATAGCAGATATTGTGGATTTGTTGTATTTTTTTCATCAAGGTACTGATGGACCTCTTTGTCCATACCAAATATTTTGAACAGGCGTTTTTCAGACAAATTCAAACTCTCCCAGAATTTGTTTCGCTCCCTGGGTATAGAGGGATTTTAACTCTTCTATATTTTTAATCTCATTGCTGAACATCCAATTATCAGGGATCAGATCCTCGTATTTTTTTAAGAATCTCCCATATGCCTGGCGGGGAACTGCAGAGAAAACATCAAATTGTTTCATTTCCCGCCATCTATCAATTTTCACCAGGTAGTTATTGTACAATTTTATGGCATCCGTGTCCGGATAAGGAGTCATAATCCAGAGCTGTGTTTTAGCACCAAGACGCTTGAGTTCTGACATCAGATCAAATGTCTGTAAAATTTCCTCTCTTGTTTCAGTGGGAATACCAATCATAGCCGATACGGTAGGATTTAGGCCAAGATTCACTTCTTCATGAATGAGTTCTTTTATAAATCGGTCAGTAATTCTATCGGGCATCCCTTTCTTTAAAACTTTCAAAAGGCGGGGTGAAGCGGTTTCAATTCCGTGATATATCCCCTCACATCCGGCCGCCCGCATTTCCCTTAATAGATCATGGTCCACTTTATCTATACGGGTTAAACATTCAAAACTAACAGGTAGGTTTCGCATCATCTTGAATAACTCAAGCGCCCAATCGCGCTGCATGGTAATAGTATCATCCTCAAATCGAATATATCCGAGTCCATAGTCATTAATAAGCCACTCGATTTCCCTGATAATATTTTTGGGGCTGCGCTGTCGCTGGCATCGCCACAGTTTATTTGCTGAACAGAATATGCATCGGTAGGGACAACCCCTACTTGCCAAAATGGAAAAGACATACTTACGGTTCAAAGGTTGATAATATTCAATGGGAGAAAGCATGTTATAATCCGGCATAGGTAAAGTATCTAAATTACCAATCAATTCTCGGTCTGGGTTGTGTTGGATTTTTCCTTTTTTTCTAAATGACATTCCATTTACATCCTCAAAATTCTTTTTATTTTGAAGAGTTCTCAGCAACTCCACAAAAGTTACTTCCCCCTCACCACGCACAATAAAATCAACCGGACATAGTTTAAACATTTCCTCCGGCTGGGAGGAAGCATGAACACCCCCAAGAACAATTAAGACATTTGGGTATTTCTGCTTATATGCTCGGACAAATTCAATACAGAATGGAAGATGTACCGTCCAGCAGGTTAGGCCAACAATATCAGGTTGACTTCTTTCTACATACTTGATAGCCTCTTTTATAACTTTTTTAGGTTCTGTTATAAGGTAGTTCAAGTCCATTAATTCAACTTCATCATATCCGTTTTGAATGAGGTAAGAAGCGAGGTATGAGATACCAAGGGGATATAATTTACTGGGGGAATAGAATTGCCAAGGGGGGTAGACTAAGGAAATTTTCATATAACTAAACTTTTGTTAATTAATACAAATATTCATTAAATATAAAATTATCAACTTTTCTGTGAACAACACTCAGGGTGGTCAGATCACCAATATAGAGACGTTAAGCCCCGCTGAAATAAGTTTTTCGCTTAGTGTTCTCTGAAAAAATCTTTTATTATGTCTTTCCGTATTGGCAAAAGCGACCAAATCAACCTGGTTGTTTTTGATAAAACTGATTATTCCAGTTAGAGGATTATGTGTTGGTTGAATAACGGTTGAAATACTTATTCCTTCACTGGAAAGTTCATTTTGCACCTTGTCCAAAAGTGCCGCTGCAAATTCATACTCCTTTTCATCAATTCGGCAGGATTCTTTTAATCCTACTGGAGCATCATAAGTGAAATGACAAATAAAACTTGCAACATAGAGTAGTATAACTTCCGCATCTATTTTTTGGGCAATCTCTGCGACAGGTGCAAGTGAAACCTCAAAATTTTCAAGCCCGTAAATTGGAACTAAAATCCTTTTATACATACAATATAAGCCTAACTACTTTTATCTAAATAACCACAATCTTATATCTGTTAAAAGCTACAAAAAGCAGGCAATATGAATAAAGAGAAAATATATTATCAGAAATAAGTCCTAGCAGCATCCAATGACCAGGACTTTATTCATCATCCCCTTTTTACAGTATTCTAAAATTCTCTTTTACTGAATCTTCTCTGCCGCCCGCGACGTGATTAACAGAATCGGTACTCTTGAATGCCCTCGCACTACTTTTTCTGCTACATCTCCCATAACAAAACGCTTTATTCCACTTCTCCCATGAGTCATCAATACAACCAGATCTATGTCATCATTTTCTTCTATAAAATCCAATATTTTTTCAGCGTTATCTTTACCCTCCCCGACAGCATAGTTGGCTTTGATCCCTTTCTTTTTTAATTCTTCTGACTTGTTTGAAAGAAATTTATCAGCAATTTCTTTTTGTTCTTCACTAATACAACCCTCATCACGGGTACCTGCCGGTCCATCCCATGTATAAACTGTTACATAATGGATGGTATGTAAAAGCACTAGTTCTGCACCACTAAGCTTGGCAAGTTGTTCAGCATGAATTAATGCTTTTAAAGAGTATTCAGAAAGGTCCAGGGGAACAAGAATTTTTTTATACATAATTTAATCTCCTCTGATAATTAATTAGAAAGGATCCGGAAACAGGCTGTGGGCGTTGCCTCCGGAGTCTTTACATATCAGCTTACTCTTTTACAATATTCACCAACAGCAGCCCAAATAATGTCACGCCAGCGAGGACGAAGAAAACAGTAGGCCAGCTTTTTGTTATGGTAAGCAGGCCGCCAATAATAAAACCCTGCGTACCCGCTCCTATGTAATTAAAAAAATTCATCGTACCAACACAGGTACCAGCCATTTTCCTTCCACCAAAATCACAGGCAGTGGTAAACAACACGCCGTTCGATCCCAGGACAAAAAAGCCTCCCAGGGCCAAGAGTATGAATGAAAATGTCAATCCCAGGGTTTTTAAACCGAAGAGGGCCATGAGAAGCATGATACAGGTGAATGCAATCATATAAATACTGAGTATCTGATACCTCTTTGATTTGAAAAAACGGTCTGAAATCCATCCTGCCAACACCGGTCCAAACATCATGCCCAGTGGCAGTGCCACGGTAGCAATGGGGATCTTCTTCAAATTAATACCGCCGGTTTCCGCATAGAACAATGGAATCCAGGTTAACAAACCATATCGTCCCATATAAACCATGAAAGAAGCGATTGCAACCATCATAAACTTTTTGTTTTTAAGAAGCATGCCCCAAGCACCTAATCCCTTAATCTTTTTATCGTCAATAGCTTCCGCCTGTGCAGAAATGGAATCCGTCATTGTCTCTTTATAGGGTGGATATCCGGCATCTTCCGGTTTACTGCGTGCTAAAACAAAGAACATAATTGTTAGGGGAAGGGTGAAGAACAGAAGCGGATAAGTGAACGCAGCTCGCCAGCCGTAGTGCGCTACGACATATCCAGTTATCAGCCATACAAATACCGAAGCGATTCCCATGGAAGTGGCAAATATTCCTGTGGCAAGGCCCCGTCGATATTTTGGATACCACTGGGATATCATCATATTAGTGGGAGCATAAGCCTGACCCTGGATAAAACCATTAAGAGCCCATGGTAAGTAAATTAGGCCGATTCTCGACATCATGGCTACAATGATGTTCAGGATAGTAGTTCCAACGCCACCAATAGTATTCATGATCCTGGCGCCAACAGTATCTCCTAATTTGCCACTCACCAGTGTTCCAATGGCATAAGACCATAGCAGTACAGTTGCGGCTACACCAGCTTCGAGTTTTGTAATGCCAAGATCTTTAATGATCCAGGGCATACACATTCCCCAGTTCAATCGACCCAAATAATAAAAACTGTACCAGACGGCGGAGAGAATAGCAACACGCCAGAATCGATAACGGTTATAAGAAATCTGTTCATCCAGACTCAATCCCAATCCATCAAATTCTAAAAATTTCGTTGTGCTACTCATATTTGGACGCTCCTTTCAGCTTTTAATCAATTAGACTATTCCAAAGCTTTTTGACGAAGGAGAGAAAAACCCCTTCCCTCTGGTTCTAAAAAACCAGAGGGCGGCAACAATAGCGTCAATCATGCATTAGCTTAAATCGGGGATTCAATACCCAGCAATTTCGCGTAGTAGGGGATAGTCTTTTTCAAGCCTTCTTCCAGGGAGGTTTTCGGTTCCCAGCCAATATACTCTTTTGCAGCTTTCAAGTCTGCTTTTGTATGTACCTTTACCTCTCCGGTTCTCAGTGGTAGAAATTTTACCTGTGATTTACTACCAGTGAGTTTGATGATCAAATTTGCTACATCAATTACCTTATAGTTCTGCCCAGAGCCTATTTCCATTGTTTTGCCTACTGCTTTTTCAGTGGCGGCCATCATACAGGAATCGACACAATCATCGAGATAGAAAAAATCTGACGATTGTTCGCCATCTCCAAATACGGGTACCGGCTCATTCTTTAGTGCAGAGATGATTGAAGTGGCAATGAATTTTCTACCTTCACCAGGACGTAAGGTATTTGGATTCAACACAGAACGTTCACGTGGTCCAAAGCAGTTTTGAATCAGTAGGCCAACGGTCGGAAGCCCATATACTTCGCGATACATTTCTGTAAATTGAGTTGCTGCTGTTTTAGTAATAATGTAAGGAGTTAACCATGTTGACAACGCCGGTCTTGGCGGGTAGACGAAGTATTTTACCTTTGCGTCAAGGGCTGCCTGGCAGCAATTTAACATACCAATAACATTTACCTCAGTCGTGTAAACCTCTTGACGAAATCGTGCGCTTGTTCCCATTAAGGCTGCGAACTGATAGACGACTTCAGCTCCACCCACCACTTTGTCCAGAGCTTCCTTATCACGGACATCACCCTGCACGAAGGAAACATTATCTTTTTCGGCCATCAGCTTCCTAGTTTCATCATACATGTCGTGTTCTTGGTTATTATCAAAGATCACAACTTCATTGCCATTTGCAGCATACCGCTCTGCTACTTGACTTAAAATAAATCCGGTTCCACCTATGAGAACTATTTTTCCATTAAGCATTTCTTCCTCCAAAGTTAAAAATGGTTAGAATTAATTGTTTTAGCTTTATTCATTTTCTTGTTTTTCATATTGGTTTACAAAAATGATTTTCTCTAATTTCTGCAGCCAATTTTAGAATACAATCTGAAACATAACATAAAATAGGTTATTATCTATATCGAAGTCTCCTGCTTCCTGCTGAATAACATAGGCACCCGTAATTTTCGCTGCTCTCCACTCATCCGGCCAAAAGGCATACGATGCGCCAATTGTGATATCCGTTTCTTCATCATCATCGATTTCAGTGTTATAATCAACTACTTCATAACGGGCTAACAACTCCACATTCTTCACTAATTTGTAACCGCCAAAAACATAATAACCTAAAAATGTTAGATCCTTTAATTGCCCATTATCATTCCAGGCATCCTTACTAATAACAGATACCATCTCAGTTTTAACTCTAAAAGGGGATGGCTCGTAGTAGAGATATGCAGAGTAGTTGGTATAATCATTAATATATTTGTTACCCACACCAAAATGACCACCGGTTTCAAGGCCTTTAACTGCTTTTGGTTTAAATATACCCATGGCATCAACCGCCAGAGACTGAGTTCGAATACTTGCTGTTGTACGCTCTGATGGTTTCAAATTCAGTGAACCACTACCATTGTGTAGCCAAACACGACCAGTAAAATCACTCTTTTTTCCAATTACTTCTGCGCCATAATCTCTGAAATCTGAACCGACAGTTTTTCGCGCCCAGATCAGGGCAGATGTAGGTCTCTCAACAATGTCAATCGCAGTATGAGAGGTTAATACACCTCCCCTCATTCCAGCTCCATAGGATCTTCCCACCCAAACCTCAACTTCCTTGGAAAAAAGATAATGAATTCTCGCATCTACCAGGCTGGGGCCGGTAGCCTCAAATTGCACATAACCCTTAATTTTACTACTAAAATCAGAAGTAAATCGTAGTCGAACTCTTCTTAATCCAAATCCCGCCTGCGCCGTATCAGAATTAGTCTGGGCTATGCTGGCCATTGCTTGAATAGTACCAGCTACCTTAACTTTGATTTCAGGGCCTTCAGCAAAAACAGGATTAATAAGGAAGAAGAACATTATGCAAATAAATAGTGATAAAAAAAGTCTTACCATGGCGAAAGTCCTCCTTTACAATTGCTGGAATAAATAAACAACACTCAGATTGTTCAATTCGAGCATCTGTTAATATTTTTTTGTTAACCAGCGCTGGTAATCCCGCCAACTGTTCGCCATATTCCACAAAAACCATACCAAATTATAAATTGTAATATATTAGAATCCTATTTCAATGATATTAATGATTTTCTTTAAAAATAAATTGAATAGCATGGGGCAGGTTAGTTACACGGCGGTGAAAATTGGCCTATTTTAACTAATATTCACCATTACCAATATTGTATTTGGTAATTTTATAACGGAGTGTTTCTCGGGGAATTTTTAACAGCGTCGCAGCTTTACTAATATTACCTCCGGTAATTGTAAAAACTTGTTGTATTATATTACTTTCCATATTTTCAATTGCCTCTGGCAACGAATGGAATTGGTTATCCCGGGGATCCACCACAATATCTTTTATACTTTTCATGGTATTGTGTGTTAGTTCGCCGGGTAAATTGCTAATTCCCACTACGGAAGATTTCTGTAAAATACAAATCCTTTCAACAATATTTTTTAATTCTCTTATATTTCCTGGCCAGGGATATTGTTTAAGAATTCTCATTGCATCAGGTGAAAATGATTCTATATTCTTGTTGAATTTTCTATTAAACTGCATCAGAAAATCATTCGCCAAGATAACAATATCATCTTCTCTTTCACGCAGCGGTGCAAGATTAATCCGTAAGACATTTAAACGATAATAAAGATCTTCTCTAAATTCCTTGCGGTTGATTGCCGATGATAAATTCTTATTGGTAGCGGCAATAATCCTGACATCTACTTTTTTATCTTTGGTTGAGCCAAGGCGTCTAAAAGTCTTTTTTTCAAGTACCCGTAATAATTTCGCCTGTAATGAAAGGCTCATTTCTCCGATCTCATCCAGAAATAGGCTTCCGCCATCTGCCCGCTCAAACAATCCCATTTTACTTGTTTTGGCATCGGTGAAAGCTCCTTTCTCGAAGCCAAACAATTCACTCTCCAGCAACGTCTCGGGGATAGATGCGCAATTGATCTCGACAAATTCATTTTCAGATCTGGGACTTATACTATGTAATGCTTGAGCTATCATTTCTTTCCCAGTACCACTCTCTCCGGTTATAAGGACTGTCTCATAATCATATTTAGCGTATTCCTCAACCTGCTGTTTCACCTGATTTAAATGCTTGCTTGATCCCAAAATAGCATCAAGACCACTTACATCTTTTTGGCGTAATTTCAATTGCTGAACTTTTTTCTGCAAACTGATTGTTTCAAATGCAAGGCGGACAATTAGTTTGATTGCGTCTGCTTTAAATGGTTTTTTAATATAATCATACGCACCTAACTTAATGGCTTTTACAGCCGATTCAACTGATGCATAACCAGTAATGATTATTACCAGTAGATCAGGCCGTTCTTTCTTTACCCTACGAAGAACATCTAATCCATTCATATCAGGAAGGTTTAAATCTAATAAACAGATATCAATATTTTCTTTCCCTACAGTTTGAAGCGCAGTAGTTCCATCGTTGACAAGATGAACTTTGTAGTGTTCTTCCTTAAATATTCTTAAAAGGTTTTGCCTGATGAACTCTTCATCATCGACAACCAGAATCGACCTTGGAATCATATTGAGTTCCACCTCGAATTTTTTAAAATTTTGTTCAAACATTTTCCCTTTCTGTAATGGGTAAATAAATAGTAAACCGAGTTCCTTTTCCAATCTCACTATCTACAAAAATCTTGCCATTATGCTCATGGATTATGTTATGAGTAACAGACAAACCAAGTCCTGTACCCGTTCTACGGGTTGTAAAAAATGGCTCGAAAATCTTTTCTTTTAAATTTGAATCAATGCCTGTACCTGTGTCTCGCACCACCATCCGCACCCAACCATCTGCAGAGCTGATTTCTTTTTCGCTGAAAAGGTGATTAAGATTTTTTATTATCTTCAAGTATTCAGTCCGTATTTCTAGGACCCCCCCACCGGACATCGCTTGAATAGCATTCAAGAAAATGTTTAAGATGGCCTGTCTGATCTTATCCACATCGATAAATAAAAGTGGTAATTTATCTTCAAAATATGTTTTGACTTTTATTTTGTAGCTAGTGCACTCTTTATT
>Ga0307445_10001412_pt1 | contig 13528 bp, 28 predicted proteins | sample SalMarSW160330MG_FD_202147 | JGI IMG/M metagenome (GOLD analysis project Ga0307445, IMG submission 202147) | Salt marsh sediment microbial communities from the Plum Island Ecosystem LTER, Massachusetts, United States - SW1603-30 | ecosystem: Environmental > Aquatic > Marine > Intertidal zone >...
GTCCAGCGAGTGACCCTCGCGTCGCCGAGCTCGTGGAGCCTCTCGGCTATGTCGCTGAAGGCCTCCGCGATCTCGGCCAGCTTGTTCGACCGCGCGGTCGCCTCGTCGAGTCTCTCCAGTTCTCGCTTGCTAAGCATCGGTCACCTCCACCAGGTTCGCGTGGGCGTAGAACTCGCCGCTGCCGTCGTCGGCCGTGCAGCGGAGCGGCTTCAGCCTCGGGTCCGTGACCAGCTCGACCACCTCCCCGCTGAGGCCCTCGTTCACGCCGACGTACTTCACGTGGGAGCCCACCTTGACGCGGACGCCCTTGCTGTCGACGATGCGGCGCTTCTCCCACTCGCTCATGCGGACGAAGAAGGCGTCGGACACCGACATGGAGCGCGTGGGCACCCGTCCCATGCGGACGCCGCCGTTCTTGCCGAGCCAGTAGTTCTTGCCGCTGCTCGGGTCGGTGAAGCCGTCCCTGCCCGCCCTCGATTTGATCGGCTTGAAGCCGAGGCCCTCAGCCATGTAGCGGCCGATCCGCCCCTTGATCGTCATTCTTGCCATCGTCTTTCTCCTTTCTGTTGGTGAGCGACAGCGTGTGGAGCCTGCTGTCGAGCCAGTTGAGCATCTCTATCTTGCCGACGACCATGGTCTTCTCCTGCCTGGCCGACGTCTTGTCGCCCTTGCTGTACGGCCGCTTCAGTATGGCGGAGAGGACCGCCTCCCTCTTGACGAGGCGGTCCCTCTGCTCCGCTGACTCGGCCCTCAGCCTCTCGAGGGCGTCCACCTACTCCCCCTCCGCCTTCTCGGCGGCGATGGCTGCGGCGCGCTGCGGGCTGACGGAGTTGGGGCGGTCGGGCACCCTCAGCCCCTTGTCGGTCCGCATGTGGGTCGCGTACCACCGCAGGCAGGCCACGGAGGTCTTGGCGTCGGGGAACTGGACGAATATGCGCTTCAGGATCTCGCTGTAGGGGAGGCCCTTTCCCTCGGCGTCCTTCACGAGCAGAAGTTGCTCGGCGACCTGACGGATGGTCGGCCCTTCGGCCCTCTTCGGGGCCGCGTTCTTGCTCTTCGGCGGCTCGGGCGCGGGCTGATCAGCCTTCTTGTCCGTCGAGGCTTTCAGCTCGCCATCCGCGGCAGCTTTGGAGGCGGCCTTCTCGTTGTCCTTCTTGGCGAACTCGGCCAGGATGAGGATGCGGTTGACGGCCTTCGACTTGGTGGAGAAGGTCTTGGGGCCAGCGTCGTTGAACTCGTGGCCGTTCTTGCGCAGCGCGCCGGCGAGGGCGTTGTGGATGGTGACGAGGTCACCCATCTTGTTGTCGGGGCCCTCGAGTTGGCCCTTGGTCAGCTTGCTGGTGTCGATGATCGTCTTCATGGCCTTTCCTCCTTCTTTGTTGTCGGGGTCTTTGAGCTCCCTCGGAGCGCGGTGGTCGTCGAGGACGCAGCTGCCGTTCTTCTTGATGGCCTTCTTGATGTCGGCGTCGGCGGGCTCCGTGTTGAAGTAGATCGTGACGAAGCGGTCGTCGCCGCCGTGCTCGGGGTGGATGCAGGCGTCCACTGCCCACCGCATGCCCTTCTTGAACATCTTGGCCTCGAACTCGGCCTGCTTGCGGTCCTCCTCGGCCTGCAGGTCTTGCAGGGTCTTCTCTGACAGGTCGACGGTGCCTTTGCGTGTGTCGGGGGTGGTATTCATGGTCTTTCTCCTTTCTAAGTGGTCATGAGTATTGATAGCGCGAAATTGCAGGCTTGTAAACGTCTTTTTTAGAACGCCACCAAATCGCTGGGATAGTCCACGCGCTTGGCGTCCTCGCAGGCGCAGCCGTCGTGCTCGACGCAGTCGGAGGTGGTGATCACGTAGGCCCACCCCCTCGCCACGAACTGCCTGGCGTTCTCGACCCGCAGGTACCCTACCATGCTGCCGTGCGGGCAGTGCATGGTCACGCAGCCCCTCTCGTCTCCGATCAGGCTCTCTGGGTCCCTCATTCTGTCGTTTATCTGCTGTTCCATTTTCCTTGCTCCTTTGTGTTGGCGTTCGATAATAGTATATGCAGGAACCGCGCCAACTCTCCATCAGGCCAGTGATTTTTGGCTTTCTTCAGTGATCTCAGGTACTTGCGACGACCTGGCGCCTGGTGCTCGGCAGCGTCCGTCTCGCCGAAAAGCGGCGATTTTTGTCACAGGCCTGCGTGATCGCCCTCCTGCGCAGCCCCTATGCGCAGCGATCTCAGGCGCTTGCGGGCCGTGACGAAAATCGTCAATGCGTGACAAAAATCGCCACTTTTTCCGTCGCTCGGCCGAGCACCTGGCACCCAGTCACTGCAAGCCTTTAAAATTGTTGGCTTTTATTTTCGGCCGAGCGCGGTAAAGTTGGCGCGATACCTGCATATATAATAGGTACAACCCACGAGAAAGGAGAAAGACGATGGCATCAGAATGGAAGAATCAAGAGGGACAAATGGTGGCAAGAAGGTTTTGGGGCGGCAGTTCGCGCGGCGTCGTGGTCCAGGTCCAGGTGCCCGCAGAACAGTGGGAAGCATGCGACGTAGTGGTGTCGGAGGGCGGGCAAGAGGTCCCCAGGGGCGAGGTCGTCCGCAACGCCAGCGTTGTTCCCTGGTCGAGGTTCGCGGCCAACTCTGAGGCGGTCGCCTGGCAACGAGCAGCTCAACAGTGGGCCTCCCATCCTTCGGTGGCGCACGCCTGCGCGGCACAGGCCCAGCGGTGCAAAGAAGATGCTCACCATTAAAAAGGGGGTAGTCACATAAACACCAACCGACAGGAGGTACACCATGGACAGAGAAGAGCTGCACGACAAGGCGATGGAGACCCTGGAATTGGGGGCGTGGAAGGATGACAGGCCCGTCTTCGATCGCATGAGCGAGCGGGCGAGGGCGGAGCGGGCCGCGAGGGCGTCGGAGACGGTCTACCTGCTCATAGACCTCGGCCTGATCAAGCAGGAGTAGTGACAGAAACTGTCAGCGGGCCCCTGGGGTCGCCGCGCGGAAGCGCAGCGATCCCAGGCACTTACAGGGCTGTGACAATTCCTGTCGAAAGGCGACAAAAACCGTCGCTTTCGTGGACGTGCCGTCCTGGCGCGCCCCCGCAAGCGGCTGTTTTTGCTGGCATTAAAAATCCCGCGCGCGCCGCAAAGCTGGCGCGATAACTGCATATATAATAGGTAACCAACAACGCAACGAAGGAGAAAGACATGAATATCGAAAACGGACAGGAAATTGCCTACAACACCTCAAGAAACTACCCCAACAGCGCGGCCTTCATAAAGTTTGACAGAGTCGCCAAAGTGTGCAAGAACGGCCAGATCGTACTCGAGGGCGGGCGCCGGTTCAACAGCAACGGCAACGAACTCAAGAGCAAGGTGAATAATGACTTCCCATCATCCCGTTTAATGGAGGTCGAGTACGCACGCGAGATCATCGAACAGCACAAGACGAATCAAGACGTCCGAAGGCTGGTGCAAGAAGTCGAGGACAAGATGGCAGGCAAGCGCTGCGGCAACGGCAATTACAACCTGAGCGCCGGGCAGCTCGCAGCCATGAGAGCCCTCATCGCCTCCTTCGACGAGTAAGCGTGACAAAAATCGTCAGCACGACAACAGGGGGTCGCTGTGGAAACGCAGCGATCCCAGGCACTTGCGGGGCTGTGACAATTCCTGTCAAAACGCGGCAAAAATTGTCACTTGTGGGGGCGCACCGTTCTGGCGCGCCCCCACAAGCGGCTGTTTTTGCTGGCTATAATTTTCTCAAGTCCGCCGCAAAGCTGGCGCAATACCTGCATATATAATAGGTACAACGACGACAAGGAGATGCGAGATGGCAAGGAACCAATTCATGACAAAAAAGTGGGACATCGAGAAGCTGATGGCCAAGCGCGAGGGCGCTGCGGCCAACGCTAAGGCTGCGCCGCAGTTCACGCGCAACGCCGTCATGACCCACCTGTTCCTCATCGAGGACGCCATCAAGAGGCGCACCGCCGCCGGCGAGACGTGGAGCAGGTACTGGAGCCAAGAGAGACAAGACTACGTGTACAACGAGGAGGCAAGAAAGGCATGAGACTTCAATGGGAGGTGGGTATGAAGGGGCCGTCCGAGAGGATCGTCAAGGGGGCGCAGCGCATAGTGGCGCTGAGGAGCATCGAGGAGCTGGAGCTCACCAACATCGCGAGGATCATCGCGAGGGAGGCGCTGCTGAGGCAGGGCTTCTACACCTGCACCATCGGCGACGTCAGGACGCTGTTCATGCTGGAAGGAGGCAAGTGATGGCTACGTGGCACAAGGTGACGAGGACCGACGAGATCGTGCCCGACCCCACCGCACTGAGGGGCTACCTGGTGCAGCTCGCCTGCGGGCACTGCTACAAGCAGGTCCCGCACATGATGCCGCCGCCTGTCGGCGAGATGCGTCACTGTTGGCAGTGTGAGGACGAGGAGCGCGGGCTGGCCGAGTACCCGAGGGGGGACGTGGCCTACGAGGAGAGGATGGCTGAGGAGCTCAAGGAGTTCCCGGACGAGTTTCTGTATAGGGGACATACGCGATGAGAAGGTACCAGCGATTGACTGACCTGTTCACCGTGACCTGCAGGCAGTGCGGGAGCGAGGACGTCGACCTGAGCGTCGACTCCTGCGGGCTGTGCGGGAACACGGTGGAGGCAGAGTGCAACAGCTGCGGGGCGGCGTTCCGTGGCCACGACTACGTATTCGGAGACTTTGAGGAGGCTTGACATGATACGGAACGAAACAGAGAAGAGGGCGATAGTCATCCTCGCGCTGTTCGACCTGGCCGTGTGGGTCTACGTGCTCTCGCAGCTCTCCTGACGGCGTGACCGCCTGTACTTCGCGGCCGTCAGGACTATGTGCACGGGGTCGCTGTCCGGCGCCACGACCGAGAGGCTGAGTATGCGGTCCTCCGTGGCCCCGTCGAGCAGGGCGCGGCACTGGTCGCCTCTCACGAGGTAGCGCCTGACCCCGCGGCCGCTCCCCACCCTCAGCAGGACGAAGCAGGACCCGCCGACGCTCCAGCGCCTCTCGAGCCAGAGCACCTGTGCGATGTCGATCTCGACGTCCACGTCGGTGGTCGGCCTCGCCGGCCTGAGCGAGCCCTTGAGCTCCATGTGGAAGCCCTCCCCCTCGTAGCAGCCCTCGACGTCGGGGTACCCGGTCATGACCAGGTTCTCCACGCGGCACACGTGCAGCCGCCTCCCGCCGACGAGCGGCCTGACCCCCTCCCTCATCCAGTTCCACAGGTTGCGTTCAAACGGCATAGCGTCCCTCCCACTTCCGGACCTCTACCCCGGCCTCGCCGAGCATCGTGCGGGCGAGCGCCCAGCTCGCGCCCCACCGCGGGTGGTCGAAGTCGGGCGCCGGGGCCACCAGGCAGGCGACCCTCGTCTGGATGATGCCCTGGGCGCACACGTGGCACGGGAACCTCGTGACGTAGAGCCCGCAGCCCGCCGGGTCGAAGCCGGCGTTGAAGATCGCGTTGAGCTCTGCGTGCACCATCATCTGGTTCTTCAGCTCGCGGTCGCTGAGCCGCTCGGGCGTGTCGGCCACGCCCCTCGGCAGTCCGTTGAAGCCGACCGAGAACTTGCGCAGGTCCGGGGTCACCAGGACGGCGCCGTTCTTGCGGTCGGGGTCCTTCGACCACCCCGAGACGAGGTGCGCCATCTCGACGAACCTCGCGTCCCACTTCCTCTGGTTGCGTTCCTCCGTCATTCTATCACCTCCGGCAGCGGGTTGAACTCGGGCTGCAGGGCGAGCTCCGCGAGCCCCCGGACCACGGACACGTAGTCGTCGGGCCTGCGCTCGACCTCGCCGATCGTCCAGTTGTGCGGCGGGAGCACCGGCTCGTCGACCACGTGGGCCGAGCCGAGCGCCTCCCTCGCCATGTCGAAGTGCGAGTCGTACAGGTGTGGGTGGGCGAGCGTGAAGTGCACCGACCCAGGCCGCCAGCTGACGAACCCGCCGTCGTCCCTCATGGCCGCCATCTCGCGGGCGCGGAGCTCCGAGACTATCAGCTTGATCAGCAGGCAGTAGCCCATGACGTCGTAGGGCAGGCCGACGAAGCAGTCGCTCGACCTGATGAGGACCGTCGCGTGCACCTCGCGCCCCCACCCGAAGGTGACCTGCGGGGTGGAGCTGAGCGTGAACATCACCGGGCAGGGGACGTTCTTGAGCGCGGTCGTCCCCATCGCGTCGCTCCCGGGGTCCCAGGCGCTCACCACGAGCTGGCGGTCGGACGGGTTCTCGCGGAGCCCCCCTATCGCCAGCTCGAGCTGGTCGCGCCCGAAGTGCCTCCTCCAGCGGTAGCCGTAGGCGGCGGGTATGGTCCCGTCCTCCTCGACGAACTTGCGCCAGAGCGGGGCGTGCCTGTTGATGAACCCCGGGTCCTTGGTGCCGAGCACGAACCACGCGACCTCGGCCGCGGCCGAGGCGGGGAACACCCTCCTCACGCCGGGCACGGGGAGCCGCTCCGAGCTGAGCTCCACAGAGAAGTCGAAGGCGCCGCGGAGCATCTTGATCTTGTGGCCGGTGCGCCTGTTCTCCTCCTCGTACGGGCTGTCGACCAGGAGCCTCAGCAGGTCGACGTAGTCGGCGTAGAAGCCTGTCTTGAGTTCCGTCATGACCCGCCTCCCCTCTTGAGCTCGCCGTCGATGTCCTCGATGGCGTATGTCGTGTAGTTGTTCATGTCCATGAGGCTGTCGCGCAGGACCTCGTGGTTGGGCTCGAAGCCTACCTCCCCGCGGACGCGGGAGTCGTACGCCTTCTTCGCGAGGCTGCGGACCCTCAGGGACTTGGTCCACACCATCTGAGCGTGGGAGAGCTCGCGGAAGGGGAAGTAGTCGCCCTTCTCAATGCCGTCCCCGTCGTAGTCCTCGGTCTTGCTGGCCCTGACCCTCGCCGCCTCGACGGCGACGTAGGACAGGTGGGCGAGCCAGCTGTTGTCGGGCGGCTCCCAGTCCGCGGGCTTCACGGCGTCGTCCTCGTGCTGCACGTCCCGCTTCTTCATGCCGCGGACCTTCCTCATGTTGGCGCGCTGCACGTCCTCGAAGACCACCTGGGCGGGCACGCCCATCTCGTAGAGCCGGCCGAGCGAGAAGTAGATCAGGTCCACTATCGCGTCGGCCGCGTCGGGCACGCTCCCGCGGGCGGTCGCGTCGAGGAACTCGTCGAGCTCCTCGTTCACGGCCCCAGCGTAGAACCTCGCCCTCTCGTGCGAGAGGGTGGTCGGCCTGTCCGGCGCCTCGAGGTTGACGACGTCCCTGCAGAACTCGGAGACCTCGGCCAGCCACCCGCTCATCACTGCCTGCCTATCTGCCATTGCGATCACCCCCTCTCCCCGGGACGGCGATCAGGCCGACGCCCCTGTTGAAGCCCATCGCGGACAGCCTGGCCATGACCATGTCCCTCTCCGTCGGCTCGACCACGGCTATCACCCCGGGTCTCTCCGCTGGCTCGAGGGAGTCGAGCGGGTCGCGCTCCCCCGCCATGCCGCCGCGCGCCGCGGCCGGCCGCGCGTTGCGCCGCTTCCAGCTCTCGTTCCTGTCCTCTATCGCCTCGGCCCTCCGCTCCTCGAAGGTGCCCCTGCACTTCGCCTGTCCCATAGTCGCCTCCTTCAGTTTATGCTCGGGTCGCCGTCCGCGATCTCCCCGCGCACGGCCTCGGCGTCGAACTCCTCGTCCTCGTCGATCAGTCCCTCGATGTGGTTTATCCACTCGTCGAGGCCGTCGACCCTCCCCTGCAGCAGCTGGCCGGTGTCGCCCTCCTGCAGGCCGCTGGGCATGTTGTCGTGCTTGCCCTGGGTCTCGTCCCGCAGGCTGGTCAGCTCGTCCACCATGGACCGCACGTCGTCCCAGCTCTCGACGGACCCGGCGGTCTCGCACCCGATGCGCAGGTACTCCGACATGAACTCGCTCCTCGTCAGCTGCCACGCGCGCGGCGGCTTGAGGCTGCGGACCGTCGGCCCGCGCATGAAACTCCACCACCAGTACTCGCTCCCCTTGGGTATCCCGGGGAACTCCTTGATCGACTTCTTGACGTGGTGCACTCTCGGCATCAGTCCCCTCCTTCTATCTTTGGCGTTGTCGTGAACTCCGTCGCCGTCTCGACCATCCACCTCAGCTCGGCGGCCCACTCGGGCCTCAGGTCGTCGCGCCTCGAGGCCTCCGCAATGAGGGCCCTGATGGCGCGGCGCACGTAGTCGGGCGAGTAGCGCGCAGGGAAGCCGGAGTACCTCCTGAACGGCCTCAGCTTCAGGTGCTCCGGGGCGGAGTGGTTCCATATCATCCGGAGCGTGAAGAAGACGTGCCTCGTCTCCATCCGCTCAGGGGCGTGCATCTCGCCCGCCCTGTCCCGCCACCTGAACGCGCGGTCGGGCACCGTCTCCCTCGCCAGTGCTACTTCCATGACTCACCTCCTGGCTGCGATATTACGGTCTTTTTATCAAAGCGTATGCCAGTTTTTTGCGACCCTCCTGAGGGTCTCCTTGTACCCGTCCTGGCGTGATATGGTCTCGTTGAACACCTCCTGGTCGCGGTCCACCAGGACCCTCTCGGTGATGAGGTCGCGGAGCACCCGCGGCTCGAGGGCGTCGAGCTCCCAGCTCTCGTGTCCGTATCGCGCGATGTACCCGTCGGACCTCGAGTCCTTGAACTTCACCGGGTTCGGCGGGGGGTTGTGCTCTTGCACCTGGTCCCAGTTGAGTGCTATCCTCTCGACCCTGACTTCACTCCCGAAGAGGCGCATCCTGTCCTCTATGTCCCTGGTCATGTCGAGCCCGCTCGGGTCGTGGTCGCCGAGGTGCAGGATGGTGGTCCTCTGCCCGTCCCCCTCCTCGTAGCGGCGGAGGCGCATGGCCGCCCGCCACATCTCCGACTGGCTGACGTAGCCCTTGCAGGCGAAGTGGTCGACGTCGAGGCCGCGGCAGGCCTGCGCCACGACGCCGATCAGGGCCTCCTTCTCCACCCACACCTCGATCCTGCAGTCCTGGTCCCTCCAGTGGTCGAGCCGGAAGCTGTCCGCCGCCGCCCGCATGATCTGCCCCGGGTCCTCCCAGTTGGTGTTCCCGGCGAGGTTGCGGGTGCGGTCCTCGATCGCGTCCCAGTCTATCATGCCGGCGAGCCTCCCGTCGCTTACGGCGACGCCGAGGCGCTTGTACTCCCTCTGGCTGTTGGCGATGTAGCCGCGGGCCACGAACTGGTAGTACAGCTGCCTCAGGGTGAGCCTCATGCCGTCGGCCTGGTACTCGCCGACGATCCTGTTGGCCACGGCGATGGTCGTCAGGGTGTCGCCCCTGAACCTCTTAGTCTCGTACGCTATCTTCGGCATCTTCCACCTCGAACACCTCCAGGTCCCCCCACACCGTGAGGACCCCGGTCTTGTGCCGGACTCCGTCCCAGAACACAAGGTCGAAGTCCAGCGTCAGCGTCACGTCGGGACCGCCGTCGCACGCCCACGTCCCGCTCCCCTCCGCCACTTCGAGGGCGGCATTCGCCGCCCTGGCGTAGCGCTCGACGGCCAGCTCCAGCTTCGGCTCGGTGGCGTCCCTCCTCGCCAGGCACTCGTCCCCGAGCCCGCCGTCGCCGCAGCCCATCAGACTGGCGAGCCACAGGATCAGGGCGCACACGAGGGCGGTCGCCAGGAGCACGCTGCTCCCGAACCGCAGCTCGTAGAAGAACCGCTCCCATCCCCAGCGCTTCACAACGCGCCCGTTATCGGGCCGGCGGTCGCCGACGGGTCGGTCCCGAGCGGCAGCATCACCGTGGCCACGTGGTCGCCGAGCTTCTCGGCCATGCACCGGCCGCAGCACCCGCCGTCGTCGTCCCTCTCCCTCCTGAACGCCAGTACCCCGGCGTACATCGGGATGCCACAGCCTGGGCACCTGCGGCCGTCCCCCGTCACTCTCCTCGCTTCGTAGACGTGCATGATCTCCTCCTCATGTACCACCCGAGCTTCCCGTCGTCCGGCCGGACGTCGGTCCGCCCCTCTATGAATATCGCCCAGCTGTCCGCGGCGTACTTGCCGCACCCGGGCAGCCGGGCCACCTCCCCCGCCGTCCTCGGCCGCCGGTCGCAGAACGACCGCGCGAGGGCGACGAGGCTCCTCGACCTCTGCCTCCAGAGGCCGAGCGGCCTGAGCGCGTCGTGCAGGTCCTCGGGCGCCGCGGCCGCGAGGCCCCCCGCAGTCCTGTACCTCAGCTTCAGCCTCGAGTGGACGACCCTCGCCTTGCCCCACGTCGTGCGGTTCACGAGGGAGCACGCGACGAGCATCCAGAACGGTTGGCCGAGGAGGTGCTCCTGGAAGAGCCTGCCCGCTTTCGGTTCGCCACCCTCACCATCCTCCTCACCCCGGCGAGGCAGTTCTCGATGGTCCTCTTGTCCCCCGGCGACCCGGCGCACGTGTAGCGGAACCGTGCGCCGTTCATAGACCAGGACACGAACGGGTGCCTCTTCGCCCTCCCGACGCATATCCCGTAGACTCCTTTCGTCTCCTTCAGCAGCGCGACCACGCACTTCGTCGGTGTGTCCTTGGCCACATCAGGCCCCCTCTCCGTCGAAGAGTTTGTGGCCGCCGGGCACGAGCAGGCGGGCGGCGTCGCCGACCACCTCGTAGCCGAAGCCGTTGTACCTGTGGATGCAGTGGAGGTGGGACAGGACGCCGGACCTCGTGAGCTCCAGCTTGTGCATGGCCTCGTGGACCGAGGCGGTCTCGAGGAAGAACTCGGCGACGAGGGCGCGCTTCGTCCCCCGCCTCAGCGGGACGGTGGTCTTCTCGGGGTCCTTGCCGCCCTTGGACTTCTTCCCGTCCTCGACGGCGGCCGCGGCCGGCGTGTCGCACGGCGGCTCGTGCCCGAGCCTCTTCAGGATGGACGCGGCGAGGTCGTACTGCTTGGCGGCGCCGTAGGAGGCGAACCGCAGCCAGGCCCTCTTGATGGCCTCGGCGACCTTGCCGAAGTCCATGTCGACCAGGTCGTCGAACCACTCGGCGTACTCCATCTCAGAGCAGCCCTTGTTGGGGACGGTCCAGGAGTCGAGCGTGTGGGGGCAGAACACTATGCTGGTCTTCTTGCCGGCGAGCACGACGACGCGGCTGTTGCCGCTGCAGGGCGGGTTGGTGATGGCGTTGCGGAACCTGGCGTCCTTCGGCGCCTGCCCGCGGATGAAGTACATGCGGGCGACTCTGAGCTCCGGCCCCGCCCTCTCTTCAGCCGGGGCCCCGGGTTGGTTCTGTCGGTTCTCTTGCACTGCCTTTCTCCTTTCTCGCGGTGGGTGCGGGGCCCCTCGCGGGGCCCCTGGGTGCGCGGTCGTGGTGGCCGACGGGGCGCTTCTCTACTTGGTCAGGTCGTCGCCTCCCGCGGCGCCCTTCTTGGCCCCCTTCGCGGCGGGCGCGGGCGCGTCTGCCTTGGCGTTCGAGCGGGCGACCTTCGGGACCTTGTGGCCCTTCTTGCGCAGGTCGTTCCGGTACCAGTTGATGCTGTTCAGCGTGGTGTTGGCACCGGGGAACTCCTTCTTCACCAGGTCCAGGGCCTCCTGGTTGGTCTTGCCGGCCAGGATGGCCTCGCGGGCGACGGCCCCGATGTTGCGCTTGGGCTTCTCGGTCTTGGCTGCTACGTTGGCATCTTTTGCGGTCATGTGCTCCTCCTCTTTTTGGGCTTCTTTGGGTTCGTTGTCTCGCCGCCCCCAGGAAGCGCCGCCTCGCCGTGGGCTGCGATCCGCGCGGCCTGGGTTGCAATCCCTGAGGCGGTGCTTCCTGGAAGCGGCGCCATTTAAATAGGACTATACCGCGGGCGGATGGGCCCGTAAGCCAGCAATGTTTGACGGGGTCAAAATGCTGGCAATCTGCAGACCACGTACGAGAACGTGCGCCTGTCCCACTTGAGGAGGCTTATGACCCCGGGGCCCCCGTACTCGAACTCGCGCATGAGCCCGGCGACCACGAGGACGCCGAGCGCCACGGCCACCGGGTCCCCGAGCGCGAGCACGTGGTCGTCGTTCGGGTCGAAGTCCTCGTCCAAGAGCCGGCGGCGTATGTCCCCGGCCAGCTGTTTGTAGTCCTGGGTCACGCCGCCAGGCGGCAGCACGTCCACCACCTCCCCGAACCTGAGGGCAGGCGACAGGTCGAACTGCGGCCGCATCTCGCCGGTGTGACGGTCCCGGACCGCCGGCTGGTGTATCACGAATACATTGCTCATCACTTCTCCTCTCCGAACTCCCGCCCGCACCAGCAGCACGCGTCGTGCGACCAGGAGTGGTTGCAGTGGTGGCCGCACGGCCGCCTCGAGTTCGGGCAGAACTCGTCCCCCTCCTCGAACTCCTCCCCGCAGGAGGAGCACTCGTCGTCTATGCCCTGCATTGCTCCAGTATCTCCTTCAGCTCGCTGCCAGTGACCTGCTCGGCCACGGACCTCTTCTTGCTCAGGTTCGACAGTATGTAGTCGTCGACGGACCCAGGCGCCACTATGTCGACGACTGAGACCCTGTTGCCCCCGACCTCGGTCGCCCTCTCGCTCGCCTGGTCCCTCACCACCACGTCGAACACGTGCGAGTACCAGACTATGGTCTTCCCCGCCGACAGGTCGAGCCCCTCGCCGGCGCACGCCGGCTGTCCGAGGAACACGTCGGCCTGGCCGGACTGGAAGGCGTCCTCCGCCTCGGCCCTCTCCTCGTCGCGCACCCCTCCGTGGTACTCAACCACGGCGAGCCCCCTCGCCCTCAGCCTCTCGCCTGCCCTCCGGATGCACTCGCGGAAGCGGCACCAGACGATCGTCGGGCCGTCGACGGCCTCCTCGAGGGCGTCGAGCCTCGGGTCCTGCGCCGGGTCCACGGTCTCGAGCTCGTAGGCGTCGTTGACCGCGAAGTTCGACAGGATCTGCTGGAGTCTCAGCAGCCTCGTCCCGGAGTCCACGGCCTCCACGTACCCGCCGGACTGCAGCTCGGCCGCGTAGTCGCGCCTCAGGCTCTCGTACGCCTGGGCCTGGAGCGCGGAGGGTTCGTAGGCCTGCTCGGACACGAGGATCTCCGGAAGGTCCTCGCAGTCCTCCCTGCGAACGACGGAGGACCACCTCGCGACCCGGCCCATCAGCTCCTCGAGCCTCTGGTAGCCCTCTATCTGCTTGAACCTCCGGCCCGACCTCGGGTCGTAGCCCTCGCCTATCACGGCATACCGGGCCTCGAAGCCGTCGCCGCCCGTGTACCGCGCGAAGCCGAGGGCGCCGGGGTGCAGCAGCTCGAACTGTGCGAAGAGCCCGAGCGGGCTGTTGCCGGAGGCGGTGCCCGTCAGGGTCCGCCGCATGACGCACTTCTTGGAGAGGCCCCTCGCCAGCTTGACCCTCTTGGCCCCGGGCGTCCGGAAGTGGTGGACCTCGTCGACGAACAGGGCGCACGGCCCGCGCTTGAGGGCGGCCCTTATCACGGCCTGGACCCTCTTGCTGAGCAGCGACTCCTTGCCGATGGCGAGGAAGCAGAGCCCCCTCGCCCCGAGGGCGGCGTCGACCTCCCTGCCGTGCGACGCCGTGCCGGCCCTCCTCGAGGACCAGG